>OJDV01000816.1_pt1 | contig 10087 bp, 9 predicted proteins | sample 1592911 | NCBI WGS metagenome assembly OJDV01 (sample SAMN05416860, study PRJEB24817) | seawater metagenome | isolation source: Sea water | place: Canada:Atlantic | collected 2013-11 | reverse complement strand
TTGTGCCATTTGAACTTTTATCATTTCTCTTGAATGTTCTTTAAGATCATCAAATGTTACTTGAAGATTATGTTTTTCAATTAACTTTCCTTCTATTAATTGGTAACGCATACTCTTCTCAGACTTTTCATATTCATCTTTAGCTTGTTCTGCATCCATAACTTCCTCACCTGCTGTTTGCATCCATTTTTGTAAAAATGAAGCTGGTAAATCAAATTTTGTGTTTTCAACTAAATTCTCAGTCACATCATTTAATAATTTTTGATCACCTTGTTGTGCAAATTGTTTTTCTGAATCTTCCTTGATTTTATCTTTCAATTCAGTTACAGAAGCTACAGTATCTTTACCAAACATTTTATCAAATAACTCTTGGTCTAAGTCTGCTAATTCTCTCGAATTGATTTCATTTATTGTGAAATTCACTTCAATATTCAAACCATGTGCATCATCATGAGACACTTTTAAAAAAGTCATTAAATCATGATCATCGTTAAATAATCCTTTAGTTTTTAAAGTAACAACATCACCAACTTTAGCACCAATGAATTGTTTCTCAGTTGACTTTCCTTTAAATTTATCTAAAGATATAGTTACGGAGTTATTGATTTCTTTCTCTTCATTTTCAAAAACACCAGTAATTTCAGAATCTTTAGCAACGATTTTTTCAGATACAATTTTACCATATTGCTTTCTGATATTCTCTACTTGATCATCAAGCATTTTCTTATCTGCGACAATATTGTAATGTGTAATTGCTTTTTTGCTTTTTAAGTTTACTTCAAACTCAGGCGCTAAACCTAATTCAAACTCAAACGAAAAAGCATCAGAATCCCAATCTAAATCGTCTTGAGGCTTTGGTAACGGATTACCAAGTACGTCCAATTTTTCTTCAGTTAAGTATTTATTAAGTGCGTCTTGCAATAATTTATTAACCTCATCAACCAATACAGCTTTACCATATTGCTTTTTTACCATTCCCATTGGCACATGTCCTTTTCTAAAACCAGGAATGTTAGCCGATTTACGGTAATCTATTAAAATTTGTTCAACTTTATCGCTGTAGTCTTCTTTTGCGATGTCTACTTTTACAACTGCATTTAATGCATCGATGTTTTCTCTTGTAATATTCATTGTATAAACTTTCTGCCCAAAAGGGATTAACTTTTTTACATTAAAAAGGGCTGCAAAAATACGATATTTTTTACAACCCAACAATATTTTAAGTTACTGATTATTAGTCTATTTTTTCTTCTCTTTCAAAAACGAGCGCGCGATAGATTGTGAAATAGATAGTAGGATACTAAAGAGTAACGCTGTCCAAAATCCATTAACACCAAAACCATCAATAAATTTATCTGCTAGTAAAATAATACAAGCATTAATGACTAATAAAAATAAGCCTAAAGTTACTATAGTAATTGGAATGGTTAAAATAATTAGAATTGGTTTTAAAATAGCATTGAGTAAGGCTAAAACAACAGCCACAATAATAGCTGCTTCAAATCCGCTAACAGCAACGCCTGGTAAAAAATGAGCCAAAAGCAACACAATACCGGCTGTAATTAAAAGTTTAATAATAAGTTTCATTAGATGTGTTTTTAATTTTTAACTTGAAATAAAATAGGTAACGAATAGGGAACTATTACTGGCACTCCATTTTGAACACCAGGTTGAAGTTTAGGTAACAATTTAATAACTCTAATTGCTTCTTCTTCTAGTGCTGGATGAGGTGCTCTTGCCCTAACACGAAACACCTTACCATCCTTTCCTATTTTAAAAATAACAGATATGCGTTGTCTTCCTGTAAGTCCATTAGTTTTAGCAATTTTTGTATTAAATTTTTTATTTACAAAACTAGCAATAGCATTACTCATACATTTTTTTCTAGCCATATTCCCATACACATTTTCACACCCAGGAAAAAGAGGCACTTTCTCAATAACACCATCAGGAACCTTTGTCGGTTTTAATAGGTTACTTTGATCTGTTTTGACAGCTAAACCCTCTTTAAATTTAATTTTATTTATCTTTTTCTCAGACGAATTGTATTGCGTCCATGTTTTATTAAAATGATCATTATTATAATAACCTTTCCATTCTAGATGCCCATCTTCACTATAGCGTATCTCTTCACCATTCTTCTTTTCTTTGATGATTTTCCCTTCTAATTTTAATTGGCCATTTTCATAAAACTGCTTATAAACGCCATTTCTATATCCATTCAAGTAGTTGACTTGCCACGCTACATTTCCATTTTCATGATATGACTTCCAAGCTCCATATAAAACAAAATTCGCATAATTTGCTTCAATTTCTAAAAGTCCATTTTCTTTATATTCCCTATAAAACCCACCTTCTAATTTCCTTTTATATTTTATATTTCCACTTTCATAATAACCAATAGAAACATAATAGTAATCTTCTTTTATTGTCTCATTTTTTTTGGTTCCATCTTCATAGAATGACTTAAATGCCTTTTTAATATATTTTCCATTAGAATAAGTGTTCTCTTGAGATATTTGTCCACTTTCATAATAGTGTATCCATTTTCCATCAGGCTTTCCATTTAAATAGTGTCCTTCGATTTTTAATTCTCCAGTGTCATAATAATACGTATAAGGTCCATCTTTAACGCCTAGTTGTGCCGCGGAGAATTGACAAGTGAATAAAAAGGTTACTATGATAAGAAGTAATTTCATAAATAATAATGTTAGGAACTAAAGATATTTGTTTTTTATGAAGTAATGAAATTTATCACAGCTTCATAAAAATCTATTGGATTTTCGGCATGCAACCAATGACCAGCATTGCTTATGGTTTCAATTTCAGCTAACGGAAAGTGTTGTTTGATTAAAACTTCATCATTAGGCATGACATATTCACTTTTATCACCTCGAAGAAATAATGTAGGCTTTTCAAATTTAGAATGTACAGGCAAGGCTTCTCCAACTTCTGATACATTTTCTTTTAACACTTCAAGATTAATTCGTAAAGCTAGCTGTCCTTTTTCAATCCAGTATAAATTCTTTAACAAAAATAGACGCGTTCCATATTCAGACACATAATGAGATAAAACTTTATCAGCTTCACCTCGACTTTTCAATTCTGAAAAATCTAAAGCACTTAATCCATTTAAAATGGCATCATGATGAATAGGATAAAAACGTGGACTGATATCAGCCACTAATAATTTAGAGACTAGTTCTGGATACAATGTTGAAAACAGCATGGCAGTTTTTCCTCCCATTGAATGTCCTAAAAGGATAACATCTGTCAATTGGTATTCTTCACAATACTGTTTCAGATCTTCGGCTAAAACTTCATAATCAAATTGATTGTCATGAAAACTACGACCATGATTACGCTGATCTACCAGATGTAATTGAAAACCAGCTTCACTAAATTTAGCACCTAAGGTTTTCCAATTATCGCTCATACCAAGAAAACCATGAAGAATGACAAACGGCTGACCTTCGCCTATAATTTTAGAATGTAATTTCATTTATTTTAACTTGTGAAGATACATTTGCACTACATTTTCAACTCCTAAATAAAGACTTTCAGACACTAAAGCATGACCAATAGAGACTTCAAGCAATCCAGGAATGTGGTCTTTGAAAAATTTGATGTTATCTAAAGACAAATCATGTCCTGCATTAACACCTAATCCAATCTCATTACATAATTCAGCTGCTTTGGTAAAAGGTTCAATAGCATTCAGATTGCCCAAACCATATTGGTGAGCAAAACTTTCGGTGTAGAGTTCAATTCTATCAGCTCCTGTTTCTTTGGCTCCTTCAATCATCTTAAGTTCAGGATCTACAAATATAGAAGTGCGAATTCCGTTAGATTTAAACTCTGAAATCACTTCAGTCAAAAAATTTCTATGCATTATCGTGTCCCAACCTGCATTTGAAGTTAAAGCGTCAACGGCATCAGGAACAAGAGTTACTTGAGTTGGTTTCACTTCTAACACTAAATCCATAAATGACTTTATCGGATTCCCTTCAACATTAAATTCGGTATAAACTTCTGGCTTTAAATCTCGTGTATCTTGATATTTAATATGACGCTCATCTGGTCTTGGATGAACAGTTACGCCTTCAGCCCCAAAACGCTGAACATCTTTTGCAAATTGCACAACATTAGGTGTATTACCACCACGAGAATTACGCAAGGTGGCAATCTTATTAATATTTACACTTAACTTCGTCATTTGTTCATATTTTAACAGCAAAAATACAAAGTACTTACTGCTTTTTATGGTTATTTTTAATTAATTTGCAGTAGATTATAAATTGGATTATGCCTTTACAAGAATATATTATTAATGATATCAAACCGTTAAGCATTACTGACAAGGTTAGTGACTTACAGTTGCTTTTTAACGAACTCACATATTCCCATATTCCTATTAAAAACAATGGCACATATTTAGGCTGTGTTTCAGAAACTGATGCACATTGTTTTGAAGGTGAAAAAACGATTGCTGAATGCAATTATGCTATTGAAGGCTTCTTTGTAAGAACACACACTAATTGGCTTGATGTGCTAGAGACTTTTGCTCAAAATTCTTGTAATATTATGCCAGTTTTGAGTGATAAAAATAATTATTTAGGATATTATGAGCTTAATGATATTATTGGATTATTTAATCAAACACCTTTCTTTAGAGAACCTGGAGGCATTATAGTTATTGAAAAGGGATTGGTAGATTATTCCTTTAGTGAAGTCAGTCAGATTGTAGAATCTAATGATGCTAAAATATTGGGTGCTTTTGTTTCTAAATTAGAAAGTGATGTTGTTCAAATCACTTTAAAAATTGGTAATGCAGGACTAAATGATGTTATTCAAACCTTTAGAAGGTACAGTTATAATATAGTTTCTGGACATGAGGAAGACACCTATGTTGAAAACTTAAAGGACCGTTCTGAGTACCTTAGAAAATACCTAGATATATAATGAAAATTGCTATATACGGACAATATTATCATAACAGTACTCAAGCAAGTATTGAAGTACTTTTAAATGCTTTATCAAGAAAGAATGTCTCTGTTTTTATTGAAAATGATTTTTTCAATATTATTAAACACGAAAGTAAACAACCTTCAAGATTAGATGGATTTGAAACTTTTGAATCTTTAGATGATTCTTACACATTGCTAATTAGCATTGGTGGTGATGGTACCATTTTAAGAGCTATTACTTATGTGAGAGACTTATCAATTCCTATTGTTGGAATAAATACTGGTAGACTTGGATTTTTGGCGACAATTCAAACCAATCAAATTGAATCTGCTATTGATGATATTATAAAAGGTAATTATAAAATTTCGCAACGCACCCTTTTGTGTGTTGAAACAAAACCAGAAAATGACGAACTGATAGAGACCAATTTTGCATTGAATGAAATCGCGGTAAGCAGAAAGAATACAACGTCAATGATTACTGTAGAGACGCATTTAAATTCAGAATACCTCACGTCATATTGGGCAGATGGACTTATTATTTCTACACCTACAGGTTCTACAGGATATTCTTTAAGTTGTGGTGGACCTGTAATCACACCTGAAACGGATAGTTTTGTACTAACACCAATTGCGCCGCATAATCTTAATGCAAGACCACTTGTAATTCCCGACAATACCGAAATACAACTTAAAGTAAATGGTCGTGAAGAACACTATTTAATATCTCTAGATTCTCGAATTGCCACTTTACACAATTCAACCGTAGTCACCATTAAAAAAGCAGAGTTCGAAATAAAAATGGTTGAGTTACTACAAGAAAGCTTTATTGATACGTTAAGAAAAAAAATGCTTTGGGGAGAAGACAAAAGAAACTAAACAATAAAAAACAACAAAAACTGTTAATCTGTAAGACTATTTGCCTCAAATTGTTATAGGCAAATCATAATTGTTATATTTGCAAACTTTTAAAAATTTATGAGATATTTAATCTTATTTTTATTGAGTGTGTTTTTCGCCCAAACTAGTCATTCTCAAATTTATGAAGTTGGCGTGTATGCAGGTGGAAGCAATTTTATTGGAGATGTTGGAGCAACAGATTATATTGCGCCAAATACAGCTGCTTTAGGTTTGATTTTAAAATGGAATCGTAGCCCAAGACATTCTTGGAGAGTGTCTCTAATATATGCTGATTTAGTAGGTAAAGATAGCGAGTCAGATGATCCAAGACGAATAGCTAGAAATTACGAATTTGATAGTAATTTATTAGAAATTTCGGCTGGTATGGAATTTACCTTTTGGGATTTTGATCTTCATACTTCAGGATTGAAGGTTACGCCTTATCTCTATTCTGGAATTACTGCAGCAAAGCATGATAATTTCTATTATGGACAAGATGGAGAAATCATAAATGAAGAAACAAGTAGTTGGGCATTTGGAATTCCTATGACCTTAGGTATTAAATCAAATATTACCAACAATTTTATCCTAGGGTTTGAAATTGGAGCGAGATATACCTTTTCAGATGAGTTAGATGGAAGTGTTCCTGATGGCGATTTTGAGGATCAAGTTAGTATTGGAAATATAAATAGTAATGATTGGTACGTATTTACCGGCTTTACTTTAACATATACATTTGGACAAAGACCTTGTTATTGCAATTTTTAAATGAATCTAAAAGACCAAATATTAAAAGATAAATTACCAGCTCATGTTGCAATAATCATGGATGGCAATGGTCGTTGGGCTAAGAAAAAAGGAATGCTAAGAGTCATTGGTCACGAAAATGGCACTAAATCTGTTAGAGAAGTAGTTGAAACAAGTGCTGATATAGGTATAAAGCACTTAACACTATATGCCTTTTCAACGGAGAATTGGAAACGTCCTAAACTAGAAGTACAGACTTTAATGAAACTTTTAGTAAAGTCTTTAAAAAAAGAAATTAAAACATTACAAGATAATAACATCAAGCTTTCCGCTATTGGAAACCTAAATGATTTGCCAAAAAAAGCACATACAGAATTACTAGAAGTTATTGATAAAACTAAAAGCAATACTCATATGACTTTAACTTTAGCGCTTAGCTATGGTTCGAGAGAAGAAATGGTTAATGCCGTTAAAGAGATAGCTACGAACGTTAAAAATAATATAATTTCTGCTGAAAGTATTGACGAATCAATTATAAATAAGCATCTTTACACGCAAAATTTACCAGATGTAGATTTGTTAATTAGGACCAGTGGTGAACACAGAATAAGTAATTTCCTGTTATGGCAAATTGCTTATGCCGAATTATATTTTACAGATATTTTATGGCCGGATTTCACAAAAGAGAACCTATATGAAGCTTTGATTAATTATCAAAACAGAGAACGACGATTTGGAAAAACTAGTGAACAACTTAGCTAATAATTTACTTTTGAAAACTTACATAAAGCAACTATTTACAGTATTAATCTTCATTATTTCGAGCATAGTTGTTGCACAACAAACCGGCTTTAATAAAGGGAAAAGTTACATCTTAGAAGAAGTCACAGTTACTGGTAGCACAAACTTTAGTGAAACAACAATTGTAACTTTTTCGGGATTACGTAAAGGGCAAGACATTATCATCCCTGGAGAACAAGTTAGTAATGCATTAAAGAAACTTTGGGCAAGTAAACTATTTAGTAGTATTGATATTTACTTAGTTAAAACAGAAAACAATAAAGCATATTTAGAAATTAACCTTACTGATTTACCTGAACTTAATAAGGTTGAAGTAAAAGGCCTTAAAAGGAAGAAGAAAGAAGCTGTTATAAAAGACAACAATCTTATTAAAGGTGTAAAAGTAACAGAAAACTTAATTACTACTACGCGTAACTACCTTACTAACAAATACAAAAAAGACGGTTTCCTAAACACTAAGACAACTGTCAACACCAATGAAGTTACTGGTGATTCTATTCCAAAAAGTCGTGTAGATATGCTTATCTACATTGATAAAGGAGAAAAAGTTAAAATAGATAAAATTGTATTTAATGGAAATGATAAGCTTTCAGATAAAAAGCTTAGAAAGACTATGAAAAATACTAAGAAAAAGAACTTCATCCGTTTTCTAAAGCGCTCAAAATATATTGAAGAAGACTATAAACAAGATCTTGTTAGCATCATTGATAAGTATAAAGAAAACGGTTATAGAGATGCTAGAATCATTTCAGACTCTATTATATTTAAAGACAAAAAAACAATAAGTTTAGAAATTACACTAGAAGAAGGTGAGCAGTATAAATTTGGTAAAATTACATTTGTTGGAAATAGTGTTTATACAGACGATCAATTACAGTCTGTATTGAGAATTAGAGAAGGTGAAACCTATAATGGAGTAGAATTACGTAAGCGTATTGCTGACGACACTAAGCCAGACGCTTTAGACTTAACTAACCTTTATCAAAACAATGGATATTTATTTTCAAGTATAAATCCAGTAGAAGTTAGTGCAGAAGGAAACGTGATAGATATGGAAATACGTATCTCTGAAGGTAAACCTGCTTATTTCAATAATGTTTCGGTTACAGGTAATGACAGAACAAATGACCATGTAATTTATAGAGAATTAAGAACAAAACCTGGTCAATTATATAGTAAAGCTAATGTAATTAGAACTATTAGAGAACTTGGTCAGTTAGGCTTTTTTGATGCACAACTCTTAACTCCTGACTTCAAAAATATGAACCCAAATGAGGGAACTGTAGACCTAGAATATACTGTTGTTGAAAGAGGTTCTAGTCAAATAGAATTACAAGGTGGTTATGGTGGAGGTGGTTTCATTGGAACACTTGGTTTATCATTCAATAACTTCTCTATTAAAGATATATTTAAAAAAGAAGCCTACAAGCCTGTCCCAATGGGAGACGGTCAAACATTAGCGTTGCGTTTGCAAGCCTCAAGGTTCTTTCAAACATATAGTTTCTCATTTTCAGAACCATGGTTAGGAGGTAAACGTCCCGTTCAATTATCTACATCTATATCTCACACAAAACAATTTCTTTATGATCCTTCAACTGGAGGAGCAGATAAAGACAAACGTTTTAACATTACTGGTGTGTCTGTTGGAATAGCTAAACGATTGAAAGTTCCAGATGATTATTTCACATTGTCTCAATCCGTAAGTTTTCAGCATTACAACTTAAAAAATTACAACACTGGGTTATTTACATTTGGTGATGGATATTCAAATAACTTATCGTACACCATAGGTTTAAGTCGTAATAACCTATTTACAGATCCAATTTATCCTGAAGGAGGTTCAAGTTTTTCTATCAGTGCAAAAATGTCTTTACCATACTCATTATTTAATAGTGTAGATTACAAGGCTTTAAAAGATGAAAGAGATGCTCTTGATCCAGCAAATCCTGATGATTTAGTAAGACTTGGAGAAATTGACCAAGAACGTTACAATTGGTTGGAGTTCTACAAAGTTAAGTTTAAAGGAGACTGGTATACTAGGATTGTAAAGAAATTAGTAATTAAGTCTGGTTTTGAATTTGGATTCCTTGGAGCCTATAATGGTGATAGAGGTGTTATTCCTTTTGAACGCTTCTTTTTAGGTGGTGATGGTTTAGGAAACTATTCATTAGACGGTAGAGAAGTAATTCAACTTCGTGGTTACCCTAATCAATCGTTATCTTCTCAAGATGGTGGAACCATTTATAATAAATTCTCATTAGAATTAAGATATCCTATAACACTTGGTGCACAGGCTAAAATATATGCTTTAATGTTTGCAGAAGGTGGTGCTTCATATGACAATTATAGAGATTATAATCCTTTTGATCTTAATCGTTCAGCAGGTTTCGGACTAAGAATATTCATGCCTGCCTTTGGATTATTAGGTATTGATTTTGGTCATGGATTTGACGCCACTCCTGGCACAACTGTCAAAAACGGATGGGAAACTCACTTTATTATTGGACAGCAATTTTAATTTTGGCACGATATTTTCTATAAGCAATATGACGATTTAATGAATGTGTTAAAATTTTTCAGAATATATTTCGTTTATTTGAAAAGCAAAACAATGATGGAATCGTTATATTTATCTGTCAGTTTAATAATCATAGAAGATATCAGTAAATTAT
>OJDV01000815.1_pt1 | contig 10103 bp, 1 predicted proteins | sample 1592911 | NCBI WGS metagenome assembly OJDV01 (sample SAMN05416860, study PRJEB24817) | seawater metagenome | isolation source: Sea water | place: Canada:Atlantic | collected 2013-11 | reverse complement strand
GAACATTAACAACATAAACACCAGCACTTAATTCAGAGGTATCAATACGATTATCTAGACTTGAATTATCAAGTTGCGCAGTTAATACTTCTCTTCCTTGTATGTCATAAAGACTTAAAACAGTATTGTCTTTTAGTTGTCCTTTAACAACTAATTCTTTTTCATTGTTTAAAGCGAAAATATTCAAAGTATCATAACTGTTATCTATTGTTGATAACGCATCTTCAGAAGTTCTTAGGAAGAAACGACCAGTTCCAGATAAATCTGTTGTTGGAGTAAACACATAATCAGAGTTGTTTAACAATGTTGTTGTGTTAGCCACAGTATCATCAAGATATACATAAACAGATGTTGGTAATGTCATATTAACAATACTAAATGTTAACTTTTCACCTTGATTAGCGTTTACACCTAATGGAATTGTTACCTCTGTTAGATTAGAGCTGTTTAAAGATTGTAAGTTCATTGGTTCACCATTATTATCTTGAACTAAATTAGAATAGATTGCGAAATCTGGCGTAGTTCCAAATAGGGCAGCATCATATCCTAAATCGAAACCAAGACTAGAATTGTTATTAAAGTAAATTTCAGTTGCATATGAATTACTAGATGTACTAGCATTAAGTTTTACATATATCAATTCTGCATTACGACCTACAATAAAATCATCACTTGCACCAGTTCTTCTCATAGCAGGTGTAAACTCTAAATCATAAAGCGGTGCATTAGTTGCATCAGCACTTACAAAGAATCCTTGACCAGGTGCAATTACTGTTGAAGAGGTTGTATTTGCTAAGTTGTAAATTGTCCAATCATCTAAAGCGGTACCATCATATCCATAGATTGCTGCTGTTCCAGCATTAAATAATTGAAGGTTAGTAACAACAGATGCAGTATCATCTACATCATGATTAAGAAATGCTTGAACATTTAAATAAGAAGGGTATGGATTGCCCACAAGGTTCCATTCTTGCTCTGCAGGCTCTATAGGTCCAGCATTTATGATATCTACACTTACAGTACTATTATTTGCAGTACCAGTAAATGTAAATGTACCATTGTCGCTAGAACCAGCTCTATAGCCAATACCAGCATCTAAAGTTGTTGTTTCACTACTAGTATATATCAAATACGCTCCAGTAGTTTTATCAAAAGGACCAAATAAGTACTGTGTACCATTATTTAAAATATTTGGATTAGCTGTAGCAAAATCGTTAAATGCTTGACCCGTTAATGGTGCAGAAATTAAATCGTTACTTCCAGTAGTACCAGAACCATTAATATTAACATGTCGTTCGTAAGTTAACGTTCCAAAAACAGTTCCATCTAAAATTAAACTTGAATAGCTCGTTGAACTAGACTCTAGAGCTAAGCCGTTATTGGTATCAAGAACAAATCCTGTATTAATTGTAAGTCCAGCACCAGCATGAACTGTGACACTGTTGCAGGTTGTATTTGAATTAATAGTTGTATCACCAGAAGCGATAATGATATCATCATTTAATGTTGCTACTCCATTTGGATCTTCAGACCAGCCATTAGCATAAGTATAAGTTACGCTTCCAATAACATTGATTGTGTAATCTTCAAATTCACCATCAGTAGAATCTAAACATGGTGCTAAGATTTCTATAGGAGCAGGATCTGGGTCATTATATTGGCAAACAATTCGCATACGTGTGTTCCCTATAGCTGCACTGGTAGGGATGGAAATTGGGAGTGCGCTTAAACTTGTTGGTCCGTCAGGTGTGTTTGCTGCAAAGCCTAAGTCATAAGCTTCTCCGCTATCATCAAAATCACCATCTTGATTCCAATCGATCCAAACAAAACTAAAGACTCTAAAGTTACCATCTGTATTTACGTTTATTGTTAAATCTTGAGATGTTCCTTTAGTCACTGTTGTTGATAAGTTGGTGAAATCTGAGTAGCCATCAGCAGCTCCCTGACCATCTTGACCTGTTACATTATTTATCGAGCCAAAATCAACCAAAGTTATTGATGTTAGGTATGTTAAATCTCCTATGACATCACAATAGTTAAAATTAGGAATCGCGTTAATTGAAACGCCAGTACTCCAAGTTGTTCCGATTCTTGTGAAAACTGTGAAATGATAGGTGGTTCCGTTGATTAGATTTGTGATGGTTTCAGTGTTAGCTATACCTTGATATACAACAAATTCATCTGTAGTAATCTCCGTACCAATTCCAAAATAGGAATTAGCGACATATGTTGAACCGTCACCCGATGGTATTGCGGTCACAGCCGAACCTGATTTGGCGACAACTAATACGTCATCAAAACATGTACTATCGGTCCAATTTAAATTTATTTGTTCGTTATTAGGCGCAGCATTCAGCGCAGAAACATCTCCAGGTGTTGCACATGGCATAACAAAATTCCCTGTATTTCCAGTAATATTATAGCAGAAATCAGGTGTACTGTATTGATACAATGCAAAATGATAGGTTGTACCTTGATTTAAGTTCGTAATATTGACGGTTTCATTTGTTTTTGCACCATCGTACACCACATAATTTCCAGTGCCAAATTCGGCTGCTGGAGTTCCAAAAGCAGAATTTGCTGTATAGGATATTCCAATAGTTGGATCTACATCGACCGCAGTTCCTTCTCGCATAACGACTAATATGTTATCACCATCTGCACCTGCAGTCCAATTTATAGTGGCGCTTCCTGTTACAGAGTTGATGTTAGTTGTTGCATCAGCTGTAGCTTGAGTGGTTGGTGGAGTACAAGTTGGAGCATCACAAGCCTCAACTCTTATAAAGTCGATAGACATATCACCAGTATAACTAGTTCCTGAGCCTGTGTTCTCAAATTCGATATATATGGTTTGGCCTACGTAGGCACTTAGGTTGACGTTAAAAGGCACCCATGCATCTCCTGCAGCAGTTTGTAATTGTCCAACTTGAGTGAAGACTGTGGTAAATGGTCCTGTAGGAGAATTAGAGACACCAACATTAAGAGTTCCCATGGCTGCACCATACGCGTGCATAAAAAATGATAATTCTGCACCATCTACAGAAGACGTTAAATCTATTGCTGGACTAATAGCAGAAGCTGTAGCAGTTGAATTACCTGAGGCTTCATATTCCAGATGCATCCCACTACCATTATCATAGGCATTAGTTGGCCCAGTACTTCCTGAGTTAGCATTAGCATTAGTAATATCCCAATTTCCATTAGCGCCACTAAAGCCTGTACCTGTCCAACTAGCTGGTGGGTCAGATTCAAAGTTTTCAGTAAAGACAAATGAAGACGTTCCACTACATGAAAATGGAGGAATTGGCGCAGCTGATGAAATGGTAGGAGATGATAAACAGAATCCCCATTGAAATCCTCCTGCATCATCGTATGATATACGATATTGGAATCCCGATAACTGCGTTGCTGTAAATCCTGAGATATCTAATTCTGCTGTTGTGTACGGATCAGTACCAACACATGTCTGATAGTCTGTAGTGGCAGAATTCCCTGCAAATGTCTCTAAGGTAGTCCAAGTAGTGGCATCAGCATTGTAAACTTCAATTTGTAACACATCACCACCTAAGGCTCTGTATACAAAATCACCACTGATTGAAATTAAATTTTCTCCTGCACCATTAGCAGCAGTTAAGTCAATTACTGGCGAGGTCGCAACAATATTATCAACAGAGCCGTTACCTGCGGCATCATCATCAAAGCCAAATGAAGCATTTACAGATGGATCTCCAATTACTCCACCTGCGGTATACGAACCTGAAACGGTCCAACCTATGTTAGGCCAACTTGCAGGCTGATTTAATGTTTGAGCACTACATAGTAATGTACTTGAGAGAAGAAACAAAAGTAATAAGGTAATTTTTTTCATGATTAACATAAATTTTGGTTAAAGTTCAGTTTATAAATTTCGTAGGGAATAGCTAAGGTATTAACTGTCTTAGTTTTAGAAATTATATCGTCGATTAAAAGTCATTTTATTTGTTGTAGGAAAGGCAATTTCGTTGAAAAGTCATTTTTTTTAGATGACTGGTGTGTAGGCTTTTAGAATAAGCGTTGAATGCTCTTGTTAATTGGGTACACGAAAAAAGCGCACTACAATTGTAGTGCGCTTTAGTATTATACTTAAAAAAGTTGATCCTATTTAATAATCACTTTTTGTGATTTTTGTTGCTCATTATTTTGAACATTAACAACATAAACACCAGCACTTAACTCAGAGACATCAATACGATTATCTTGACTTGAATTATCAAGTTGTGTAGTTAATACTTCTCTTCCTTGTATATCATAAAGGCTTAAAACAGTGTTCTCCTGTAATTGTCCTTTAATAACGATCTCTTTTTCATTAGTTAATGCAAAAATTGATAAGGTATCAAGAGTGTTTTCTATTGTTGAAAGCGTTGCATCATAAATTCGAAGGAAGAAACGCCCAGTTCCTGTTAAATTCGTACTAGGTGTAAATACATAGTCTGTCGTACTTAAAAGTGTTGTTGTCATTGCGACAGTATCATCTAAAAATACTTCAGTAGTAGCAGGTAATGTGTTTTCTGTAAGTGTGAATGTCACTTGCTCACCTTGATTAGCACTTAACCCTAAAGAAATAGTTGTGTCTGCAAGATCAACCATACCAATTGTTTGTAAGGCTAATTGCTCAGGGTTACCTGCGACAAATTCAACTAATTCCGTATATAATACAAAAGAAGGATTATTAAACAATTCTGCATCAAATCCAAAGTTAAAGCCTAAAGATGCAAGGTCGTTAAAATAAACTTGCGTCTCGTATGAATCATTAGTTGTACTTGCCCTAAGTGTAAAAAAGGTTAAGGTTCCAGCAGCATTTCGTCCTGATATAAAATCGTCAGCGGTACCAGTAGATCTCATTGCTGGTGTAAACTCTAAATCGTGAAGCGGAGCATTAGTTGCATCTGCACTTACAAAAAATCCTTGTCCAGGAGCAATTACTGTTGAAGCAGTAGTATTAGCTAAGTTATAAATAGTCCAGCCATTTAAAGCAGTTCCATCATATCCATAAATAGCAGCTGTTCCGGTATCAAATAAATTAAGGTTAGAAACACCAGTACTCACTTCATGATTAAGAAAGGCTTGAACATTTAAGTAAGAAGGGTATGGATTTCCAACAAGATTCCATTCTGCTTCTGCAGGCCCAGCGTTTGTAATATCATTAGTTACTGTAGCACTATTAGCAGTTCCAGTAAATGTAAATGTATCGTTGTCGCTAGATGCAGCTCTATAACCAACTCCAGCATCTAAAGTTGTTGTAGCAGTACCATTATAAGTTGCATAATCTCCTGTGGTTTTATCAAAATGGCCAAATAAATACAATGTTCCATTATTTAAAATATTTGAGTTTGCAGTTACAAAATCATCAAATTGCTGACCAGTTAATGGCGCAGATATTAAATCGTTGCTTCCAGTTGTTCCTGAACCATTAATATTTACGTGACGCTCATACGTTAAAGTTCCAGTAACAGTACCATCTAGAATTAAACTAGAATACGATGTTGACGTAGACTCTAACGCTAAACCATTAGTAGTAGTTAGTGTAATTCCTGTATCAACTGTAAGAGTAGCTCCTGCATTTACAGTTGCCGAATTAACAGTTGTATTTGTATCAATAGTTGCATTGCCAGAAGCGATTATAATATTATCACCAGACGTAGCCGTACCGTTTGGATCACTAGGTGACCATGTGCCAGTAAATGTATAGGTTACAGGATATGCAGATCCAGGTGTTCCTCCGTCATTATCTGAAGCAGTCCAACTTGCTGCTAATGAGTTGTCACTTGCAGTATCAACTAATTCTAGAGAAGGTCCAGTACCATCAGGTGTTGTTGGCCAAGGTGATCCGTCATCAAAAGTAACAGTATCAATAGTTACATTAGAACCACTTGGGTCATATATGATAGCTATAGTTGCGGTACTATTAACTAAATTATTACTGTCATTAGTAGTTGCAGCAGGAGTAGCTATAACACTTACATCAGGAGTGAATGGGTTATCATTATTAAATGTTCCATCACCATTACTGCCTAGTGCAATAGTTAGATAACTACCAGACGTAATAACAGTACTAGTAAAATCGAAAGTACTAGCACCATAAGTTAATCTCCAATCAGAGTCTAACGTAATGTCAGATCCTGAGCCATTATAGATTTCAATCCATTCATCATCTGTTCCTGAAGAATTATACATGATTTCAGATATCACTATATCGCCTGCTACTGGCAGAGCAGCAGGTGTAGCAGAATCAGAAATACCTGTGCTCCATGACGTGCCTTTACGAGTAAAAACAGTAAAGAAATATTCGGTACCATTACTTAATCCAGTAACAGTTTCTGAAGTACCAGTTCCTTTAAAAACTGCGAATTCACCAGTTCCTAAATCTGAACCTGATCCAAAAGCTGCATCAGCCGTGTAAGCAGAACCATCTCCTGTTGGAGTTGCAGAAACTGCAGATGCTTCTCTAGCAATTACTAATACTTCATCAAGACATGCGCCATTAGTCCAGCTTAAATCTATTGTTGTATTACCTACTGTAGCAGACAGTGCAGAGGCATCAGATGGCACAGAGCAATCTGTTGTAAAGCTTCCTGTTAATTCAGTTAATTCATAACAAATACCTGTTGTATTGTATTCATATACAGCAACATGATATGTCGAAGCAGCTGTTAAACCAGTAATACTTACTGAACTTACAGCAGAGCCAGATTGTACAACATAATTCCCTGTACCTATTTGGTCTCCTGAAGTAAAAACAGTATTACCAGTATATGATGTTCCATCTGTAGGATCTGTATCTACAGCAGAAGCTTCTTTTACAACTACTAATACTTCATCACCATCTCCTGACGTCCAGTTTAATGTTGCAGATGTTGTTGCTAAAGATGTTGTGTTGTATGCTGTAGCTTGCGTTGTAGGTGCTGTACAGCCACCACCAGCTAAAGTTCCTTCAATAAGGATGTCATCTAAATACATCCCTTCATCACTAGCAGTAAAGCCGTTAAAGGTAAGAATGATATCAAGAGTAGTATTGCTACTTAGCCCAATTGTTGCAGAAGAAAACGTTTCAAATGTACTAGTTGTAACAGCACATCCACTAGTTCCTGTAGTTATTGCTGGTAAAATACCACTTCCACAATTACCGTCACCATCAAAATCTGTATCTAAAGAAGCTGCTTGGTTAAAAGACCCTCCAGCATTTTGTACCCATAATAAATTTTGAAAAGATCCACCGTCAACAGAATAGGTGATTAAAAGTTCTTCACCCGCATCCCAATCATTAAAATGATGAGCAAGCATATCTAAAGAAAACGTAAAATCTGAGAATCCAGTAATGTCGATGTCGTCGAGCAATGTGATAGTTGCTGGAGTTACATTTGAGTCTTCAATTGCCCAAATAAATGTTGAATTACCTCCAATATCTCCACCAGCAGCAGCAGACGCATCTATTCTGTTGAAAACGTCAATAAAGGTTGAGCCTTCAGTTGTTGAAGATGTATATTCATCCTCAAACGTTTCAAAATCTTGTGTATAAATAGTAGTTTGACTAAAGCCCAAGCCAGTCATCATAAGGGCTAATAAAAGTGTGTAAATTTTTTTCATAGTATAATAATTTAGTATCTAAAATATTTTGATTGCAAGTTAATTTTGGAAGAGAAGGGGTACAAATATAGTATAAAGTTGTTAATGGTGAAACTTCAAAATATTAACAAAGGGTTAATTTTTGTTAATAGTAGCTGATTTGATTATGTTCTTAGGACACTTTATTTTCTAGGAAGTCACTACCTCTAATTTTAGAAATGGTAATACTTCAATTTGTTTTCAGTCTTAAGCAAAAAAAAGCACACTTGACTGAGTGTGCTTTTTGTATTTAAAACATGTATTATTTAGTTAATAATAACTTTTTGTGTTTTTTGCTGTTTGTTGTTTTTAACAGCAACAATATAAACTCCACCACTTAATGATGACACATCAATACGGTTTTCAAGACTTGTATTATCAAGTTGAACTGATACTACGTTTCTACCTTGGATATCATAAAGATTTAAAACAGTGTTTTCCTCTAATTGTCCGCTAATAACTATTTCTTTAGACGTGTTTAAAGCGAAAATATTCAAGTTATCAAGACTGTTGTCTATCGCTGATAATGCATCTTCAGAAGTTCTCAAGAAGAAACGTCCAGTTCCAGATAATTCTGTAGTTGGAGTAAATACATAATCAGAGTTATTTAATAACGTTATTTTGCTTTTAACAACATCTTCAAGATATACATTAACAGATGCTGGTATAGTCATATCAGCAATACTGAATGTTAATTGTTCACCTTGATTTGCATGGACACCTAATGGAATACTAACATCAGATATATTTGTTGAATTAACTGCTTGTAAGGTCATAGCTATTCCAGTGTTGTCGTCTACTAAGTGAGAATAGATTGCAAAATCAGGAGTAGTACCACCATAAATTGCAGCATCATAACCTGCATCAAAACCTTCAGTAGCGTTAGCATTAAAGTAGAAATCTGTAGTGTATGCGTTATTGGCAGTACTTGCTTTTAACTTAAGATATGACAATTCTGCATTACGACCAGAAATAAAGTCATCAGCTGTACCAGAAGTTCTCATAGCTTGCGTGAATTCTAAATCGTGAATAGGTGCATTTGTTGCATCAGCACTAACAAAGAATCCTTGTCCAGGAGCAATTACTGTAGAAGCTGTTGTGTTTGCTAAGTTATAAATCGTCCAACCATTAGTTGCACTTCCATCATACCCATAGATTGCTGCTGTTGGAGCATCAAATAATTGAATGTTAACAACACCTCCTCCTACATCATGTGAAAGAAAACTTTGCACATTTAAATAAGAAGGATAAGGATTTCCAACTAGGTTCCATTCAGGACTTAATGGTCCTGAAACTATAATATCTACAGTTACAGTTCCTGTATTTACTGTTCCTTGAAATCTTAATGCTTCACCATTATCTGTTGCTGCTCTGTAACCTACACCACTTGTAAGTGTAGCAACTGTATTTTCATCATAGTTTTGGAACGTCCCTGTAATTTTATCAAATGGACCAAACGCATATGTTGTAACGGGATCGCCACCATCATCAAGTAAGGCAACATTATTTGGGAAATTTAAGAAATCAGCCCAAGCTTCTCCTTCCAAAGGTGCAGATACTAAATCATTACCAAGGGCATTTGAATTGACAAAACGATCATAATCGATATTTCCAGCAACTGTACCTGTTCCTAATAAACTAGAATAACTTGTTGAAGATGATTCTAAAGTCATTCCGTTAGCAGCAGTAAGTACTACTCCAGTGTCAATGGTAAGAGATGCACCTGGATTAACAGTCATTGTATTACAAGTTGTATTTGAAGTAAGAGCTGCGTTTCCAGATTCAATAACGATATCATCACCAGCAGTAGCTGTTCCACTTGGATCACTAGGAGACCAAGTTCCATTATAAATATATACAACAGGTGCAATATATGCTGTACCTGGTGTTCCTCCGTCGTAAACTCCTGAAGTCACCCAACTTGCTCCTAATGTATTATCAAAAGAAAGATCGATTAACTCTAATGATGGTCCATTACCATCTGCAGCAGTATGCCAATCTGGATTACCATCATCATATGTCACAGTGTCTATGGTTGTATTTGCACCACTTGGTTCATATATTAGTTCTATAGTAGCAGACGTGTTTCCTAGGTTGTTACTGTCGTTTGTAGTAGCAGCTGGTGTAGCAATTGCGCTAACATCTGGAGTGAAAGGATTATCATTATTATATGTGCCATCTCCATTACTACCTAATGCAACTGTTAAATAACTGTCTGCTGCAATAATAGTACCGCCAAAATCGAATGAATTAGACCCGTAGTTTAATCTCCAATCAGAATCTAGAGTGATATCTGCTCCAGATGCATTGTAAAGTTCAATCCATTCATCATCAGTACTAGATGAGTTAAACATAATTTCAGAAATTACGATATCACCAGCTAATGGCGTAAAACCATCATTGTCTTGAATGGTTAAATCAAATGTATTGTTGGTTCCAACAGCTGCAGCATCTCCTCCAGC
>OJDV01000814.1_pt1 | contig 10105 bp, 6 predicted proteins | sample 1592911 | NCBI WGS metagenome assembly OJDV01 (sample SAMN05416860, study PRJEB24817) | seawater metagenome | isolation source: Sea water | place: Canada:Atlantic | collected 2013-11 | reverse complement strand
AGATTTCTGCCTGTCTCGTGGGCTCGGAGATGTGTATAAGAGACAGCTTCTAATGGTGTGTCAATAAATATCTCAACAAAATTTTCTTGCCCAATTATGGCTTTAGCTTGATTGCGAATTTGTTCTGTAGGACTTACAAAACAATTAATTGATATAACTCCACAATTTAGGAATAGCTTTGAAACTTCTGCAATTCTTCGAATATTTTCCGTTCTGTCTTCTTCTGAAAAGCCTAAATTATTATTTATCCCTGCTCGAATATTATCTCCATCTAGTAAGTTGGTCAAAAATCCTTCTTTGTGTAAAATTTTTTCTAAATCTTTAGCAATAGTTGTTTTCCCTGACCCACTCAAGCCTGTTAACCAAAGAACTTTCGCCTTTTGGTTCAGCATTTTCTCCTTTTCTTTCTTTGGAAGAATTTCATCAAATACAGAATAAATATTGTCGCCTTCGTTTTTCATTTGAAACGCCAAATTTACAAATTTACATTGCCTTTATTACATATATTTTTGATTGTTCAACGTTCTTCTTTTCAAATCTCTTAACATGGATATTCTCCCAAAAAAAACGGTGTTAGATTTTATAATACCTTAAAAATTGACCAAGTAGGATTGGCTGAAACAGCGGCTCGTTTTAAGATGAAGAGCATTAATAGAGATTCTATTTCAATAGCATTCTCTTCTATCTAACTAGCTTGTTGTAAGTATACAGCTGCATCCGGCCATTGTTTTGAGCTACAAGAAACGCATCTCCGACTCCTTTTATTTGGATGGATCTAATAGCTTTTATTTCCCCCTCTCCAAAAAAAGCAGTACGTTCAACCGCGACAGTTTTATAGCTTCCGTCTTTCTGATTGATTAAGATATGACCATAACTAGCATCGTTTCTAGGCGTTTCCACTTCCGAACTGTATAAATTCCCCCCCATAATCAAGTCATTATAACCATCGTCATTAATATCATACAGCAGGATAGAATTAATGGAAGAAATTTGATTCATGTTGCTAAAAGGAATTGATACATATTTATCATCCTCGTTCAGATAAACACCATTTGCAAAAGTATGTGCATTTCGTTCGTAGGATTTTTCCGCCTGATCATGACCAATGACGTCATATACAGAAGCTGTTGCAAAACTACTGTAGTCTGGAAATTTTGCTTCTATTTGAGGAAGCTGCTCTGAGGAGCATTGCCTGCCCCTGAGCGGATAATAGGTGCCTTTTTCTGGATAACTTAAAATAATATCGACTTTTTGATTATTGTCAAAATCATTACTAAACACTTTAAATGGCTGATCTTTTAAAGCTTGATATTTATAATTTTGACCCAGATTGCCTGTAATTAAATCCTGGTCCCCATCTTTGTCTACATCGTCTAAGGCCAGTGCATACCACCACCCACCTGTATTATTAAGACCTGTATAATTTTCGTTCATCAATTTAAAGCCTTCCGTTCCATTCTCAAGAATAGAGATCTTCATCCACTCGCCACTTATTATTAAATCTAAATTGCCATCGTTATTATGATCGGTACTTACTGCTGCTGTTACCATTCCAATTCTGTTTAGCTCAGGAGCTCTTTCAGCAGTGACATCGATAAATTTTCCATCTCTATTTTCAAGCAAATAACTATTCGGAATCGCTTTTGTTGCATTCTACTTCCTACAAAAAGATCTAAATCATTGTCATTATCAAAATCAAATGGAACTATTACAGATGTACTACTCAACATCGTAGGAAGATTATCGCTTTGTTTAAATTGTCCATTCCCATCGTTGAGGTAAATTATGTCTTGAAGAAGGGGAGAGTTCTGGTCAAATTCATAGCTACCATAGCCTATGTATAGATCTAAGTCATTATCTCCATCGCAGTCGAAGAATTTAGCTTGCATCTCTTCTTTATGCTGAATCTGTTCGAAGGCTTGTGTGTTCTGGTTTTTAAATTGACCGGTAGCGCTTTGTAAATACAAAACAGGATATTTCCCTACTGCACTTCCTACAAAGAAATCATCTAGTCCGTCTCCATTAACATCTGCAACTGCAAGTGCAGGACCTAAATTAGATAGTTGATGAGGAAGAAGCACCTGGTCGCTATAATCATTATAATAATTCTCAAAATGATTGTAGTCTATCCCATGCTTCTTAGAAATATTTTTAATGAGTGGCTGTGATTTAGATGCTATTTCATTTTTGCTCTTTAACCCCTTTTGTTTTACTGTAAGAATTTGATTAAATTTATTAATGGCCTCTTTGGTATGCTTGCCATCAGGCCAAATTACTTCTAGCTCTATATTGCTATCATCCTCCTTAACAGCAAAAGTAAGCGGGCTTAAAGTGCTCGACTGAAATCCTCTTGTAGGAAAAAGTTCAAGAGTTTGTTTGCCTTCATTGGAGTGTAAGATTAATTTGGAACCAATCGCATATCTATTTTTCTCGGTACCTATTAACTGAATTGAAATGTATTTTTTATTGGTAGTTTTATTCTCATAGACCAATGCAGTATCGTCAACATTGTTGATGATGAGATCCTGGTCTCCATCATTATCAAGATCTGCATAAACTGCTCCAGTAGAAAATGCTAGATCATGGAGACCCCAGTTTTTAGATTGGTCTTCAAAATTTAGTTCCCCCTTATTCTTGAAAATATAATTGGCAATTTTTTGAGAAGGCATATTTTTTAATTGCTTTTTCAAAAGGTCCGTAGCATTCATTCCCTGATTTTCTGCTTTGTCTTCAGCATAAAGAATATATTTGTTAGCATAATCATTATTTCGAACGTCCTTTCTAAGCCCATTGGAAATAAAAATGTCTTTGTTCCCGTCCATATCAAAATCGGCAATTAATGGCGACCAACTCCAATCTGTGCTGGATACACCAACCAATTTAGCGACATCACTAAATTTTTCTCCTCCCTGGTTCAATTGAAGCGTATTGTACATGTACTGATAGTGAAATCCAAAAGCAATAGTTTTCCAAAATTTTTCAGGATTCATGCCCGACATATTAGTTTTTTGTCGGTAATTATCTTTTGCAATCATATCTACCACCATAATATCCAACAAGCCATCGTTGTTTATATCAGAAACATCTACGCCCATTCCATAATTTGAATTGTGTTTGGTAGCCGTCTTTATCGTTTCTTTAAATGTCCCGTCTTTCTGATTAATGTACATGAAGTCATTCTCTGAAAAGTCATTAGACACATAGATGTCAGGCCAAGAGTCATTGTTGAGATCACTTACAGCCACCCCTAACCCGAAACCATATGGGTTTTGATCAATTCCGGCCTGTTGACTTACATCCGTAAAACCATGACCATCATTTCGGTATAATTTGTCGCCAACATTTTTATTGGTGCTACTTTCTCTAACTTGTCGATTAAAGTCAAAGATGTCATCAATTTCATGATTTAATAAATATAAATCAAGGTCTCCATCTTTGTCATAATCCAACACCGCAGCTTGAGTGGAATACGCTCCATCATCCAATCCGTATTTTTTGGATTCCTCTTTAAAGTTAAGCTCGCCTTGGTTAATCAGTAATCTATTTTTTCTTTCATTCTCAGCTACTCTTCCGGAATGAGATAAATAGATATCTAATAATCCATCAGCATTGAAATCTGCCATTAGCACTCCGGTGCTCCATAAGCCACTGCTTTTATCTGGTAAGCGATCTGAGATATCCTCAAATTCAAGGTTCCCACGATTAATATACAGCCTATCTGCCAACTGATTTGCAGTAAAATAGAGGTCAATTAAACCATCATTATTGATGTCGCCTGCTGCTACGCCACCACCATTATAGAAATAATGGTAGTTAATAATATTTAGCTCGGGGGTCTCTTTAAGCGAATTTATAAACTGGATACCTGATTGACTAGGCGATCGCTTTCTAAAAATTGCTTTTACTTCTTCTTTCTCTAATTCTTGTTTTTGATCTATAGTATCAACACTGGATTTATCTGTTGAATTATCACATGCCACTAAGCTTAAAAACCAAAATGAGAGGATGGAGAATCTTAGTTGATACTTTTTCATTATTGTTAATTGAATTCATTTCAAATATAGTAAAGCTTAGGAAAACCTAGATTTCGTTTGCCTTAATTACATAGATTTTTGATTGTTCAACGTTCTTCTTTTCAATTCTCTTACCTTTGGTATTCCACCAAAACAATATGTCGTTGGATTTTAAAAATACCCCAAAAATTGACCAAGTAGGTTTAGTTGAAAGAGCCGCTCGCTTTAAGACCAGAAGCATTAAGAAAGAAGCTAAAATTCAAGGACTTAACTTGGCTCTTAGCATGATTGACCTTACTACTTTGGAAGGAAAAGATACTGAAGGAAAAGTGAAGCAATTGTGTTATAAAGCAATGCATCCTGATGATAGCTTAGTTATACCGACTGTTGCTGCTGTTTGTGTTTATCCAAATCATGTAGCAACAGCGAAAAAAGCGTTAGGAAATTCTGGAGTTAATGTTGCCGCTGTTGCAACTGCCTTTCCAAGTGGAAATAGCAACCTTAAAGTCAAGCTTGAAGATACTAGAATGGCTGTTGATGCTGGAGCTGACGAAGTTGACATGGTAATTTCTAGAGGTAAATTTCATCAAGGAGAATATCAGTTTGTTTACGATGAAATTGCAACTATAAAGGAAGCTTGTGGAAAAGCAAGGTTAAAAGTGATATTAGAAACCGGAGAATTAGGAACCGCCGACAATGTTCGAAGAGCAAGCGATATTGCCATTTGGGCTGGGGCCGACTTTATAAAAACATCAACTGGAAAAATATCTCCTGCAGCAACTATGCCTGTTACACTTTTAATGCTCGAAGCAATTAAAGATCATTATCTAAAAACTGGAAAAATGGTGGGAATGAAACCCGCAGGCGGTATTTCCGATTCTAAAACAGCATTACAATTTTTAGTAATGTTAAGAGAAACGTTAGGAAACGACTGGATGACAAACGAATGGTTCAGATTTGGAGCAAGTCGTTTAACCAACGATATTCTTCTTCAACTAAAAAAACAAGCAACAGGTATTTACCAATCAGGAGACTATTTCTCAAAAGATTAATAAAAGAATTACGAATCTTAGAATTACGAATTCTAGAAAAATATAATTAAGAAATTTTGAATTACAATAAACGATTGATCCAGGCTTTTTACATTTAGCTAATTCAACATTCGTAATTCTTCATTCGACATCTTAACACTATGGCAAAAGAAAACGCATTTTCACTCAAATTTGATACGGACTGGAAGTACGCTCCTGCTCCTGAAAGTATCGATCACATTGAAATAAAAGCTAAATACGACCTATTCATTGGCGGTAAATTTGTGAAGCCCAACTCCAAAAAATATTTTAAAAGTATTAATCCTGCAACAGAAGAAGTCGTTTGCGAGATTGCTGAAGCAAATGAAAAGGATGTTGATGAAGCTGTAAAAGCTGCACGAAAAGCATTTCCAGCTTGGAGTAAAATTGGTGGAAAAGAGCGTGGAAAATACATTTACCGTATTGCAAGGCTAATTCAAGAGCGAGCTAGGGAATTTTCTGTCATTGAATCAATTGATGGTGGAAAACCAATTCGAGAATCGAGAGATATTGATATTCCATTGGCTGCCGCCCATTTCTTTTATTATGCAGGTTGGGCTGATAAATTGGAATATGCATTCCCAAATAGAAAAGTTGAACCCTTAGGTGTTGCTGGTCAAATTATACCTTGGAATTTTCCATTATTAATGGCGGCTTGGAAAATTGCCCCTGCTTTAGCTTGTGGTAATTGCGTGGTTTTAAAGCCAGCGGAAACAACTTCAGTAACAGCTATGAAATTGGCTGAATTGATACGAGATGCTGGTATTCCTGACGGAGTAGTAAACATAGTTACTGGAGCCGGAAAAACTGGGGCTGCTATTGTAAATCACAAGGATGTAAATAAAGTTGCCTTTACTGGATCTACTGAGGTTGGCAAAATTATTCAGAAAGCAACCGCAGGAACAGGAAAAAAGACAACGTTAGAACTAGGTGGTAAAGCCGCAAATATAATTTTTGAAGATGCACCTATTGACCAAGCTGTTGAAGGAGTCATTAACGGTATATTCTTTAATCAAGGTCATGTTTGTTGCGCAGGGTCAAGATTATTTGTGCAAGAATCTGTTAAGGATGAAGTTATTCAAAAATTAAAAATAAGACTGGAAACGCTTATCGTTGGAGACCCAATGGATAAGAACACCGACATTGGTGCCATTAATTCAAAAGAACAGCTAAAAACCATCACCGACTACATTAAAATTGGAGAAAAAGAGGGTTTTGAAAAATTTCAAGCCAACGTTTCCATTCCGAAAAAAGGTTACTTCTGCGCTCCTACCTTGTTTTTAGATGTCGCTCAAAGTAGCAGGCTATCACAAGAAGAGATTTTTGGTCCGGTATTAGCCATTCAAACCTTTAGAACAATTGACGAGGCCATTGAAAAAGCAAACAATACCCCTTATGGGCTTTCTGCGGGCGTATGGACAGACAAAGGCTCAAAGGCATTTAACATGGCAGCGCAATTGAAAGCAGGTGTTATTTGGGCGAACACCTTTAATAAATTTGATCCCACCTCGCCTTTTGGTGGTTTTAAAGAAAGTGGTTTTGGCCGTGAAGGCGGAATGCATGGCTTAGAAGCGTATTTGAAGGTAAATTAAAATCAAATTATATTTCATGTTCTTAAATCGAGTTTTATTCATTTCCCTAAATAGATGATTCGTATTGCAATTATCATACTCATTTCTGCAATTTACGGAACGACTGTTGCTCAAACAACAAGCCGAGCGGATTCGCTAGTTCATAAATATAATTCAGAAGGGCCTTCGAAATTGTTAGCATTTGAAGTTCTTAATTACGTTCATTTTGAAGGTGGCGAAAATAACTTACGTGATGACAATACTTTGTACTTTATGGATGAAGTTGGTTCATATAAACTATTAGCCAGCGAGCATCTCATTTTAAGTCACCCAGAAAAATTTATTTTTGATCAATTGGATTTCGTTGAAAGATGCGAATTTAAAAATAGTATCGAATTCCAAAAACTGAACATTAATTGGCTCAACGAGCAATTGGAAGTTTACGTGGATAAGTTTCATGCAGCGGTAGTCTTTTATAACAAAGAAGAAGGAACAGGAGAAATTAAAATATATAAACTAATCGTTAAATAAGAACATAGTTCATTCGAACCGATATAATTCTATTTCTAGACCTAACAGGTTTTTGGAACCTGTTAGGTCTTATTTACCTTTTCCCAATAAATGCATTAATCACCAACATTCCAACTATCCCAGCAAATGTTGAGGCAATTAGTATCGCTAATTTTGCTTGTGCTTTAATAGCAGGATCTTCGAAGGCCAATTCAGAAATAAAGATAGACATGGTGAAACCGATCCCAGCCATTATTGCTGCTCCAGTCATTATTCCCCAATTGGTGTTTTGAGGCAATTCGGAGATTCCTAATTTTACAAAAAGTGCGGAAAAGCTTAGAATTCCAATACCCTTCCCAACGATTAAACCGGCCACAATTCCTATGGAAACAGGTTCCAATAAACCACTCCAAGATTCTGGTTGAATTTCAATGCCCGCATTGGCCAGTGCAAATAAGGGCAATATAAAAAAGGATACCACAGGATTTAAATTGTACTCTAATTTCTGTAAAGGAGTTTCAATTTTTTCGCGTTCCTCTTTAATGTCTTCAATAATTTCGTGCTGTTCGTCACTTAGATATTGACCATCTATAGATTTAGTCCTTTGCAGTTTATCCAAAAGTGTTTTTACATGGCTAATGAACCCCCTTTTGTTAATTCGGGTCTTTGCGGGAATTGTAAAGGCAAGCAGCACTCCGGCAATGGTAGCATGAACGCCTGAGAGTAAAAAGGCATACCACAATCCGCAAATGCCAACAATTGCATAAAATCTTGCCTTCCGGACTCCCAAATAATTCATTAATAAAAGAACAGCTAAAAAGACTACACCGTATTCCAAATATAGAAGTAACAAATTATCGGTATAGAAAAAAGCAATCACCAAAACCGCCCCTAAATCGTCAACAATTGCCAGCGCGGTCAAAAAGAGTTTTAAGCTCAACGGAATTCGGTTTCCTAAAAGGGATAAAACACCTAAGGTAAATGCAATATCAGTCGCCATCGGGACTCCCCAGCCAGATTCAGTTGGCGTACCCCAATTAAATATGCTAAATATAATTGCAGGAAAAATCATACCTCCAACGGCAGCTGCTGCGGGTAATGAAGCCTTTTTCCAGGTAGATAAATCCCCAGCCATAACTTCCCGCTTAATTTCTAAGCCTACCACAAAAAAGAATATCGCCATTAAGCCATCGTTGATCCAATGGTGAAGGGTTTTACTGATAATGTAATTTTCTCCAAAACCGACAGAAAATGGCATTTCCCACAGATGGTGATACATTTCTTTCCAAGGGGAGTTTGCCCATGCCAGGGCGACAAGTACTGCCAAAAACAATAAAACCCCAGATACCGGCTTATTCCGCAACAAATTATCCATTGGGCGAAGCAATTTGTCAATAGGGTAACTGCGTTCAGTTATAAATCTATCAACTAATTTTCTGTTTGTTTTCTTGTGCTTTCCTTGTTTCATTCAATTCGATAAATCGGAAAACGATTCACCGTTTTTTCGAAGTAAGGTGACTTTTTATAAATGTAATACAATTGAGCCCAAGAGTTTTTTGCAAAGTCTTTGTCTGAAGCTTTCTTCTTTTCAAATTCCTTCTTTACATCAGGGTTATTTTCCAAAAATTGGATGGCTTTTGGTTCAAAAGCGTAATCAGAAAACCATTCTTTTTGCTGTAGAATTCCTTCGAAGAAATTCCACGCAAAAAAACCATCTACTGACTGAGGCTCCAGCGTTTCAACGATATATCTATTCGCTTCTTGATGTACTTCCACTAAATAGTCTCCTTTGTACAATTGAATTTTCTCTTGGCGCTTTTCAACTTTAATGTCGTAATGCAAAAAGTGAGCTTCATAAGGTGTTTTTGGCGACTTGTAGTTTAAAATATAATAAACATGTAAAGCTATAGAAGAATCTTTCTTTAAGGTACTCATCTGAACTCCATTCAATGTCAGCCGTTGAATTACGCCCTCATATGCTTGAGGAATGACGTAATACTTAGGCTTTCCAACTTCCACGTTAGGCGTAAATGTGTTGTAGTAAGAAATTGTTTTGCTATATGGTTTTTCTGTATCATAAAACATCATTCTCTGATTCGTGAGCTTGCTTTCTCTAATGTCTGTCTCATACCCATTAAATGGAATTTTCTCAAACTTTGTTGTATCTAATTTCCATTTAATCGGGAATAAATCTTGATTTATAGTAAGCGCTTTTGCTTCTTTTCTCTTTTGCTGAATTACGAAGGAGTTAGCCGCTGTATAAGAAACAACTGTTTCTAAAAAACCCAAGGTATGTTGCACTCTTTGCGTAAATGGTTTGTATACATGAGCCTCAGTAATAAAACTAAAACAATCAAAGAGGGAGGTATAGCCTGAAGAATATCTTGGCGTTTCTAAGAATGATTTAATTCCTTGGTCTGGAGAAGATTTAAGAGTATAGACATAAGGAATCATATCCATCTTCCTCTCATTCATTCTGTGATAAAAGGCTGGCAACATCGTTTCTTCTGCGTACTGAGAGAGAACCGGATTTAACTTATCTTTCTGAGTATTTATTAGTGTTAATGTATATTGATGGTCGGACCCGTTGGTAGTATGCGTATCAACAAAAATATCAGGATCCCAAGCTCTAAAAAGTGTTGTAAATGTCTTTGCATTTTTCGAGTCCAACTTTATGAAATCTCGATTCAAGTCTAAATTCTTGGCATTTCCTCGAAAACCATGTTCTTCTGGACCGTTCTGATTAGCTCTTGAAAAAGAACCCCGATTTAACATGCCTCCCACATTGTATACCGGAATAATTAATACAACTACCGAGTCTAAGATTTTATGCAATTCATGTTTCGGGTTAGATAGCTTCTTGGCAAGTTCAACTGAGGCATCAATTCCACACCTGTCTCTTATACACATCTGACGCTGCCGACGATCTACTCTGTGTAGA
>OJDV01000813.1_pt1 | contig 10105 bp, 7 predicted proteins | sample 1592911 | NCBI WGS metagenome assembly OJDV01 (sample SAMN05416860, study PRJEB24817) | seawater metagenome | isolation source: Sea water | place: Canada:Atlantic | collected 2013-11 | reverse complement strand
AGTAGATCGTCGGCAGCGTCAGATGTGTATAAGAGACAGTATCTGCACAAGAAAAAACTAAGTTTAGTTCCTTAGATGTTTTTCAATTAGAATATGCAGGAGACCCGCAAATATCACCAGACGGTTCCACGGTAATTTACCGAAGAACAGGTTTTGATATCATGGAAGATAAATCAAAAGGAAACCTTTGGACGATTTCTTCCGATGGAAAAAATCATCATAAATTAACGAATAGAGAATCTAATGAAAGTCGAGCAAAATGGTCCCCTTCTGGAGATCGAATCGCATTTATTAGCAGTTCAGAAAATGGATCTGAAATATATTTATATTGGGTAGAGTCTAAGGTAACTGCAAAGCTTACTCAATTAGAAAACAGCCCTTCTTCTATTGCCTGGTCACCAGACGGCAAACAGTTGGCTTTTTCAATGAAAGTGAATGCTAAAGCACCCGTAATTGCAAAAATGCCAGCAAAACCCAAGGGTGCAAAATGGGCAGATTCTCCAAGAATTACAGATCGTTTAAAGCATGAGGCAGACGGACAAGGCTATATCAAACCTGGATTTTCACACATATTTGTAATTTCTTCAGAAGGAGGCTCTCCAAGACAGTTAACTAAAGAAGATTACAATCATAGAGGATCTCTTTCATGGTCACCTAATGGAGAAGAAATTTTCTTTTCTGGTAATCTTACTGAAAATTGGGAATATGATTTTAGAAACTCCGAAGTGTACTCTGTAAATCAACGTACTCAAGAAATTAAAACATATACGACTCAAAATGGACCTGATCATCATCCCACTGTTTCTCCAAATGGAAAGTACATTTCCTATTTAGGATATGAAGATAAAGTACAAACGTATCAAGTGAGTCAGTTAACCATCATGGATAGAGATGGTGAGAATAAACGAGTTATTACAAATGACTTAGACAGAAGTATAAAAAATGCTGTTTGGTCTAAGGATAGTAAAGGACTTTATGTCTTACTTGAAGATAAAGGGAAGACAACAGTGGCCTTTATGGATTTAAATGGTAAAGTATCTAAAATCACTGATGAATTAGGAGGTACGAGTTTGGGAAGACCTTATGCAAGTGGTAGTTTTTCTTTTTCTGATAATGGAAAAATTGCTTTTACCTATGCAGCTTCCAATCGCCCAGCGGAACTTGGTATCACTTCCCTAAAATCTAAAGAAATAGCTGTTTTAACTCAATTAAATTCAGATTTATTGGATTACCGCTCTTTAGGAGAAGTGGAAGAAATTTGGTATCAATCCACAGTAGATAATAGAGACATTCAAGGATGGATCGTTTACCCTTTTAATTTTGATAAAAACAAGAAGTATCCCATCATTATTGAAAATCATGGAGGCCCGATATTAAATTATACCGCAAACTTTTCAGCTGAAATACAATTGTATGCAGCAGCAGGGTATCTGGTTTTTTATCCTAATCCAAGGGGGAGTACCAGTTATGGTGAGGAATTTGGAAACTTATTATATAACAATTACCCAGGGGAAGATTATAATGATGTGATGGACGGTTTGGATGCAGTGATAAAGAAAGGAAACGTCGATGAAGAACGTTTGTATGTTACAGGTGGAAGTGCTGGAGGAATAATGACTGCTTGGATGATAGGTAAAACCAATCGCTTTAAAGCGGCTGTGGTTGCCAAACCGGTTATGAACTGGATCAGTAAGACTTTAACCGCGGATAATTATTATGGATATGCGAATTCACGTTATCCAGGACAACCTTGGGAGAATTTTGAAAACTATTGGAAATTTTCACCCATCTCTTTGGTAGGAAATGTGGAAACACCAACCATGGTCATGGTAGGTATGAATGATTTAAGAACACCACCAAGTGAAGCAAAACAATTGTATCACGCTTTAAAACTTAGGAAAATAGAAACCGTTTTAGTAGAAATTCCTGATGCTTCTCACGGTATAGCCTCGAGACCGAGTAATCTTATCACTAAAATTGCGCATACCATTGCTTGGTTTGAAAAGTATAAGTAATCATCAGAAAAACAGAGGTGAATTTATAATTAGATACTTTAATTAGTTTTTGTATAAGGTGTATAGATAATAGAAGAGTAGGATAAGTAATGCTATCTGAAATAGATTTCCGATAAAGACGTTTTTCCTTAATTCTCGTTGATTGTAAAAGCTGTTAAATTTTCTTTTGCCAAAATAAACAAAGTATCTAAGCAAAGCTCCAAACCATTCCGAAGTATTTAATTGGTTCTCGCCTTCGCTTTCCCAATCCATATCATTATTAGCTCTTAGGTTAAAATGCTTAAAATTATTGTCATATACATGAAAGGATAGTTTTGGACCTAGGTACTTTTTTCCTTCTTTGTTGGTTAGAATTACAGTACATTTTAAATGTGGGTCATTTTTATAAATTTTAATATAAAGAAAGCCTTCTTGTATATAGTCCAAAGCATAATTTTCATTCTCTAGAGTTTTTTGAATTGCTGCTTTAATTCTTGGTAAATGAAATAGTATGGGTTTTATTTCCAGTTCTTTGGGTTGAACTTGATGGTTTAAAATATCGATAGTCAATTCGTCGATCTCTTTTTCTACAGAAACATTCCATATCCAAGTCGACATACTTCCTTTTTTATAGAAAAAAGAATCACTAAAATATCTTTGAGTTATAGCTTCAGGTAGTTTATCTAATTGTTTTCTTATCTCTTCCAATACTTTTTATAATGTTTCAAATTATAAGTAGTGAATAGTTTTAAATTGTTACTGTTTTATAGAAATGTAAGATTATTGAACCATTAACTTTTTTGAAATAGACTGACCTTCAGCATCAATTTTGATTATGTAAATTCCTGAAGAAATCCCTTCTACTGAAAAAGATTTATCTAAAGACTCAGTGAAATCACCTTGAAACAAGGTTTTTATTTCTTTTCCATTTGTGTCAAACAATTTAATAGTTCCTTTTGAAAAAATTTGATGTTGAATTTTAAACTCTCTTTGAGCAGGATTTGGATAAATTGAAATTTCTGAAGCAATTAATTGACTGTCGTTATTGCCTAATATTAAGCTACTCAAGTCATAACTGTGCATAGACCTTCCAAAAGTTCCTGCGTAAAGCATTTGAGTTGGTTCGTATAATTTAAGATCTCTAATAATAGTAAATGGCAAGTCGTTACCCAATACATTCCAAACGTCGCCATCATTTTCAGAATACCAAACATTCATATCGGTTGCTATAAAAATATAATCTTCTGTAGAATGTAAAACCACATCATTAACAGGGATGCTTGGTAAGTTGGAAGAAATATCGCTCCAATTTTGACCGCCATCGATAGTTTTGTAAATATGTGGAGCGTAATCTAAAACACCATAACCAGAAAATGTAGCATACAATACCAAATCATCAGTAGGAGAGATGGCAAGGGATGTAATATATCTATTTGGCAAATCATCACTCATGTTTTCCCAAGTAATACCCCCATCAAAAGTTACGTTTAAATTCCCATCATCACTTCCTGTATAAATAACATCTAAATTGTTATAGGATGCCGCAATTGCAGTAATGGTTCCATATGCTAAGGAGCCACTAGGATGCTGACCATTTGTTAAATCTGGGCTAATCGCGGTCCATAATTCTGCTCTAGTTGATGAATACAATTTATTAGCTCCATAGTAAACGATTTCAGAATTAAAAGGAGAAAGGATTATCGGTGTATTCCAGTTGGTTCTATCATAATCTAATCCATCTGTTGCAGAAGAAAAAGAACTACCTCCATTGATAGATCTACCAATATTTCCCCATTGGGATTCCACATAAATATAATTATTGTCAATTGGATCTACATTTACATGAAAACCATCTCCGCCCCAAATAGAATTCCAATCATTAGTTCCAGCAGTTAAGGTTCTAATCGTATTATTGTCTTGAGTACCTCCATATAATCTTTCAGGTTGTTGATAATCTACATCGATATTATAAAATTGAGTAATGGGAAGGTTTTCAAAATGAAACCAAGTAGTACCTCCGTCTTCCGACAAATAAGCGCCACCGTCATTTCCTGCCAAAATAAAATCATTATTATTTCTAGAATATTCTAAGGCATGATGATCTACATGCATTCCACTAACACTTTGCCAGTTGTCACCACTGTTGGTAGTTTTACTAATACCTTGACCTAAAATATATACTTCTTCAGCATCTTCTGGATTAATTCTAAGGTTTCCAAAATACCAACCAAATGAAGAGTCAATTCCTAATAAGTCGTTAAGCGTAACCAATATCCAGTTGTCACCATTATCGACAGATTTATAAAGTCCATTAAATTCATTCGTAATTTCGTCGGTTGTATATCGAGCGTAAATGGTAGAAGGATCTGATTCTGATATTGCGATCCCAATTCTACCTGTTTGTAAATTTGGAGCCGGTAAACCATTAATCTCCCCTAATTCCTCCCAAGTATCTCCTCCATCTAAAGATCTATGAACCGCTGAGGTCTCGCCACCGTAGGATCGTTGCCAAGGTTTACGAGTTCGCTCCCACATAGAAGCAAAAATAATATCGGTGTCATTATAATTAATAGCTACATCTATGGCCGCAGTAGAATCGGTTACAAACAATACTTGTTCCCAATCGTTACCTCCGTTGGTCGTTCTATAAATTCCTCTTTCTGAATTATAACCATAAAGTTTTCCAGTAGCAGCTACAAAAACTCGATCTGCGTTTGTTGGATCAACAGCAATGCGACCAATATGATTGGATTCTTCTAAACCAATATTAGTCCAAGAATTCCCTGCATCATCCGATCGATACATTCCGTCTCCAAAAAAAGCACCCGAAGTAGCACTTCCGTTTGCTTCACCTGTACCTACATAAATACGTTGTGAATTAGAAGGAGCAATGGCAATATTCCCAATCGAAGGTTTACTGCTTTCATTAAAAATGGGAGTCCAGTTTTCACCTTTATCAATGGTTTTAAAAACACCTCCCACTGGAGTTGTTACGAAAAAAGTATTGTCATCATCTGGAGATATGGCAACATCTGTAATTCGACCACCTGTATTTAAAGGTCCTATTAAAGTCCAGTCACTGCTTTGGACAGCACGGTTTTCTATAATGGATTTAGATTGCTGAAAAGCACTTTTTATAGCGTCATCATTTATAAAGTTATCGGGATACGCTCTTTGATTGTACATCCATTCACTTGGATATTCTATTTGAAGTAAGGATTGTTGATTATTAAAATTGTTATTTTCTTCTTTTGAATTAAAGAAGTTTAGTGAAAATAATGCTACTAAAACTGCAAGGGGTATTAGGTAAATAATCCTTTTCATATTCTTTTTGTTCAAATATAAAAGAATTATTTTATGATAGGACAAAGAATCAATTAATCCAGATTAATATTCATTTAATGGGAGATTTTCTAATTTTCTTTTAAACTTACCATTGTTTGAAATATCTTTTTCTCCTTTTTTAGTTTCTTGTAATGCAACGGTTGAAACTCCTACAGCACAACCAATTTTTATATAATATTTTTTACCCATTTCAATATCTGGTTTAGTAGTAGAATACGCCATTTCATTTGGGTTTGTTTTTACTGAAAACTTGAAAGACCTATCATCACATACTATTGATTTATAACGAGTGCCTGCTTGAATTTTCGCCAATAATTCACCGTGATTGTAGAGGTATACAGTCTCTTCGCATTCTAAATATGCTTTTTTACGGTAAAAAAAAAGTTCACTACAAGTTGTTGATTGCTTTCCAACGCTTGTAGTAGCTTTTTTTTCAACACTATTTGTTGATTTTTTTGTAAATGTTAGGTTTCGAATTTGAAAATTACTTTCATTTTGTTGGTCTGAAAAACCAACTTTTAAAAGGGCAACACCTTTTGCCGATGATGCTACGTCTTTGAATGAAATTATTAAGGGCACTTGAATTCCTTGTACTAAATTGTAATCAATGTATCTAAAGGATTTATTTCCTATAACAATATTACTTGCCATAGTCTCTAGGCCTTTATCATCATATAAAAATATTTTATGATTAGCCATTTTTATTAATTTGTCTTTATCTAAACTAGTAACCGTAAATGTAAACACAACATCTGTACCCGTTTTTTCAAAACTTAATAAGTCGTATTTAAAACCAAGAGCTTCTATGCTCCAATTTCCCTTTTCTTTAATTACTTCAGAAAGATCTTCCGACTCATCACCGAAATACAGATCCCTATATTCAAAATTACTTTTTATTTCTTTATCTGAAAATCCAACTTTAAACAAAGTTGCAAATTGAGCTGAAGTAGTTACTTCTGTAAAAGTTATTTTCAGAGGAACTGAAATTCCTTGTATCAAATTATAATCAACGTATCTAAAAGATTTATTCCCAATCACAATATTATTTGGTGTGGATTCTAACCCCTTATCATCATATAAAAATATTTCGTGATTCTTTAATTCAATCACCTTATCACTCTTTAAACTAGTAACATCAAATTTGAAGGTGACTCTATTACCACTTTTCTCGATATCTAATAACTCAAATCTAATAGCTAATGCTTCTTTAGTTAAATCCTTATTTGTGATAATATTAGACTTCTTTTTTCTTTCAATTGGATTAAAATGACTGCCTAATAATTTGTCAATTTCATCTGCTCTAATAACTGAACCAGTCTCATCATCTGAAATTGATTGCATCATCCCTAGAAACACTTTTTTCCCTTGATATTCTCCAAACAAACTTGATCCACTCGTCCCTTGATAGAATTTATCTCTAGAGTCTTCGGGTTGAATTGTAACATATTGGACGTCTATATCAGTAATGTTTACAGCAACTTTAGTGGTACTGCCATCATCATTTCTTAATTCTAAATAACCTTCACGTATGTTTTCAATGATAGTACTATAATTTTTATCTACCTGCCATTTCGAGCAATTTTGATTATTCTCACCCTCAAACCTAAGTATTGCCAAATCCCCTGCAAACGATTTTAATAGGTTAGCTCTAGACCTTTGACTTCCTTCTCCAAAAATAGTTATAGGGCCATTATAATCTTTAATTAAATGTTCTGGTGTAATCACAAAACATTCACTTCCACGCATTTTTAATACACCTCTTCCATATTGATTGGTTTTAACATAAACAGTATTTTGACCAAATGAATTTTGAATAAATAATACACTTAGTATTAAAAATAAATGGCTTAAATATTTCATGGTACTACTTTCGTTTAAAGTTAATAATGTTCATGATAAAATCACCTAAAGAAGCTAAAACAAGTAGTGTAGCAAAAATTAATGAGAGTCCCTGAAAGAGTCTGTCATTAATAAATTTATCGTAAACAGATGCAGAAATTCGATAACCACTATTTTTACCTTTAGGGCCGGGTTTTCTTATAATTGCTTGATTGGCTTCTATTCTATAAGCTACTTGTAATGCTGGGTTATCGTTAACAGATACAAAACCTATTGCTTCTTTCTTTCCAAATTCTAAGCAATCTCCCAAATAAAGTTTCTTATTGCCAGCTTCAAAATATTGCCCACTTCCAAAATCTGAATAACCTGTCATGGTGATATCACCAGTTCTTAAAACAGGGCTTGTTTCTTCATAGATCTCGACATCTACAGACTTACCTAGTTCAACTATACCAGATAAAGGAAACACGATGCTAATACCTTTATTTAAAAGACTATCAACCTTCTTGATTTCAATTAACATATAGTCTTTAGCTTTAAATACTATCTTGTTATTGTTATTGTAGAGATTCCCAATAGATTCTCCATTTTCGTTTTCTAATAAGAAAATTATCGCTCCTTGTGATATTCGTTCTATTTCAACCTTAACATTTTTATTTATCTCTAAACTTCCGTTAAATGAATCATAGATTTCTACGAAATTGTAATTTTCAGTAACGTGTATGGATGCATTAGTAAGGTTATACCTGCTTATTGGCTTATTAACCGTATGGAATTTTATGATTTCAGTGTGTGCTGTAATATTAAACAAGGTGTTTATATTGTCAAAAAACAGTAATAATGTGAAATAGAAAAGGAATACAATAAAACCTAGGCCAGTTATATACCACAGACTTTTTCGAATATTTTTTTTACCTAGAAATTTACCCATTATTAAAGTTTTAAATTCATGGGGTATCTATTAAAAGATTTTCTTGCACGTTGGATTACAGAAACTTCACTGTCTTCTGTGATGATTTTTAGCGGAATTTTACAATAAGAGCCAAATGAAACATGAGGCTGATCGACAAATAGTTCACATTTAAAATCTTGAGAATTATTAGTATTTGGATTGTAAACATTTATGGTAGCTTGTTGTTCTGAATTAAGAATTATATATATAAATTCTTCAGCATTAAATGATGACCAGTTTGAAACGACAAAGTTCTTACGCTCTTCATCTTCATCGTTACCTAACCAAGAAAGAATAGTGAGCTCCTTGCTGTTGAATTCTTTTAAGTCATTGTAATGTTGAGTGCTCCATTTTAATTTAAGCTGGCCAGGGGGCTTATTTTTGACATCAAAGCTCAATGTTGCATTATATCGGCCATCATTTGATGTAATTTCAACAAACAATAGATTGAACTTTTCTTTGGGTAAATTGACATAGAAAAAGTCTTTTATTGAATTATCACTTTCTATGTCGAAAACAAGGCCTGTTCTAATTTCTCCACTAACAGGTATGTTTAAGTCTTTTCTCCACACTTCATCAATTGGGTTTCTAGGTTCAATTGGTAGAGTTTGAGCAGAAAGTAAATAGCAATTAAAAAAAAGAAGAATTACAAGAAGTTTTGAGAATGATTTTGTGTTTAGAAACTCTTTTTGGCGATGTATAAATTCGAACATTTGTTTTAGGTTTTAAATGTGATTTAACATAAATAAATCCAACCTTAAAGGTAAGGTTTATTGCTGAGATTATGATTGTAAAAACCAAGAGATTAACGGTTTGTGTTTTGACAGAAACCTATTTAATACAAACAGCGTAGAGTTGATTAATAAAATATAAAAAGCGATTTGAATGAGACATCCAAATCGCTTTTAAAACATTATTAATTAAGTGTGTATATTATTCAAAATACCTTTATCAACGTTAGGTACTTTGTTTTTGTGATTGCTTGGCAGGGCTTAGTTTTTTTAAACCTGCTCTAGAAAAGGTTTTGGTATAAACACCTCCTTTAATGTTATTCACATCAAATTCAATTATAAAGGCGTTTTTATCTATGGAGTCTATTAAAACATAAGTTCGTCTTATGTCGATTCTATTAATTACGGTATGGATAATGTCCTTTTCAGTTTGGGTGCCTCTTTTCCCATAACCTCCAGAACCTTTATATAGGGTGGTACCCGTTCCTACTAATCTAATAAGTTCTAAATTAATTTCCTCTGTTTTATCAGACACAATCATTAAACCCACATAATCTTCAAAACCTTCGATCATTAAATCAATCACCTTAGCAGTTACTATAAAAGTCAGTATAGAATACATTGCTACTTCAAGAGATAATAGCATTGCAGTTGCACCAAATAAAATGGCATTAAAGATTAAAACTACCTTACCGATGCTGATCCCTAGGCGGTCATTTATAAAGATCCCCAAAATTTCTGAACCATCTAAAACAGCTCCATTCTTAATGGTTAAACCAATTCCCGCTCCTAAGAAAAGCCCCCCAAATATGGCAATTAAAAGTTTGTCATCGGTAATTGCAATGAAATTTTCATAATGAATGATAATAGCTAAAGAGATGATAGATAGGACCGATTTAATAAAAATTCTTTTATTTAGATTAAACCAAGCTAATATCAAAAAAGGAATACTTACAATTAATAGAATGTAAGAGATGTCAAAACTAAAAAGTTCACTTAATAATATAGCAATACCAGTTGCTCCACCATCCAAAAAGCCATTTGGGAGTAAGAACATTTTTAATCCAATACTGGCAAGGAGAATACCTAATGATATTTGAAAAACCTCTGATATAATTCGTTTCATATTATGTGGTCTTTTTCAATTATAATTTTACAAGCTTAATACGTTTTTTATCAATGAACACAAAGGTGCCGTTTTGAATTTTTTTACCTTCTAATATTAATTTAAATGACTCCATCAA
>OJDV01000812.1_pt1 | contig 10118 bp, 9 predicted proteins | sample 1592911 | NCBI WGS metagenome assembly OJDV01 (sample SAMN05416860, study PRJEB24817) | seawater metagenome | isolation source: Sea water | place: Canada:Atlantic | collected 2013-11 | reverse complement strand
CGTGGGCTCGGAGATGTGTATAAGAGACAGCTATAGAATGTATAAAAGAGAAAAAATTTATCTGTGTGAAATAACAAATTTCGTTTTATTAAAACTAGGGAGTTTTGACTATGCAAGTCGAAATAAACAATCAAGATTCAATATCATTGCCGCTCTTGGGGCATGTGATATTTGGTACTGATGAAATTTGTGATTATGTATTTGATATCACTGACTTTCCTGACAAAAAACTATTTTCAATCATTCATGATAAAGCTGCATGCATTATTGAAGTGTTTAATGGTGAAGAAATTCTTGTCAATAATCAAGTTATCAAAGAAATGGCAATTCTCCATCCTGGCGACAATATAAAAATCGAAGGACAGGATCTAAAAGTCATTGATGACAATCGATTACCTAAAGCCTGTTCCACCCCATTTAAATTAAATAAAAACTCCGATAATAATGGATTATTATTAACATCTGTTTCTGGATTAAGGAGTTTTAATTCAAATAATTATGGCGAATTAACTATCGTTGGTGAACACAATAGTTTTACTCATGTCCCAACCTCTGATCAAGACATTCCTTTTACAGTTTCATACGTAAATGAAGCTTTAACATTATTGTGCAAAAGAAATGAAGAAATTGAAATAAATGGAAACAAAGCCAATTACGTAGAGCTTAAAAATGGTGATTATATCACTTCAGGAATGGCTAAATATTGTGTAGAATCTCCTGGCACATCCTCTTTTTCAAAATACAGTCCTTCACATCCTAGGAACATTCAACTATCGGAAGAATACCTGGTTGATGATGCTGATAATTCAGAGTTAAACAATGGCTTTATCAAAAAAAACCTGTGGTGGATGACACTATTGGGCGGATTAGTCATCATAGCAGGTATTCTTTTTGCTCTTAAAAATATGTGAGCAATCACACTTCTAACTTACACACAAATTGAGAAACAAATGAAAGTTAAAAATTATTTTCAATGCATTGCATTGCTTTTTATTATCACACAATCAAATGCTGAAGATAAACATCTTTGGTTAGAGGACATTGAGTCTGACAAATCAATGAATTGGGTTAACAAAGTTAACAAAACCACAAGTGAAAAATTAACATCCAATGTCCTTTACAATGAACTCTATTCACAGGCTTTAACAGTTCTCAATGGCAAAAGCCGTTTACCATCTTTATCAAAAAGAGGAAATTGGCTTTATAATTTCTGGCAAGATGATGTTAATCCACGTGGGATCTACCGAAGGACCACTCTCGAGGAAATAAAGAAAAAAGAACCTAAATGGGTTACCGTTTTAGACATGGACAAATACTCTATAGATCATGAAAAGAATTATGACTACCGTGGAATGACATGTTTACCTCCCAAAGAAGTTGACTGTTTGGTCGCATTGTCACCGAGTGGTGGCGATGCCGTAGAGGTCAGTGAGTTCAATTTAGAAAAACTAGAGTTCAAAGAAAAAGGGTTTAAATTACCACTCGCTAAATCACAAACAGCATGGATTGATAAAGATACAATCTATGTTGCTACAGATTTTGGCATCAATACAATGACAGATTCAGGTTACCCAAGAATTATAAAAAAATGGACCAGAGGAACTTCATTAAAAGATGCAATAGTTGTGTTTTCTGCTGAACAAAAATCAATAAGGGCATATATTTCACGACTAGACAATAATGGATCTCCTATCGATATTGTCTCTGAATCAACCAGTTTTTGGTCAAGTAAAAAATTCCAATTTAACGATAACAAAATGACTAATTTAACCCTTCCTGATAGCGCCTCAATATCTGGAAATTATCAAGGAAGACTGGTGGTTTCATTGAAAAAAGATTGGGATTTTAATCAAGTAAAATATGTTCAAGGAGAAGTATTGTTGATTGATTTAAGCTTGTTACGTGGTGAAACGGGCGAGATTGAGAGCATTATAAAACCAGACAACAAGACCATTATCGAAAGTGTTAATAGTACAGATTTTGGACTACTAATCACCGTATTAGAGGATGTAAAAGCCAAATTGCACCTTTTTACCAAAAAAGAAAATGGTAAATGGGCTTCGCAAGAAATTGAATTTCCTGACAATGGAGCAATAAGTGTCAGTAGTGTTGATGATAAAACTGGAGACTTTTTTGTTCAATTCGAATCTTTTATAACACCTCCAAGCCTTTATTATGTAAACAGCAAGACACTAAAACCAGAGCTCATTAAACAACAAGATGAGAGCTTTAATGGCTCTTTGTTTAAAGTAGAACAGTACTTTACTGAATCTAATGATGGAACCAAGGTTCCTTATTTTGTTGTGATGAATAAAAACACTGTATTTAATGGCAAGAATCCAACCCATATTTTCTCATATGGTGGATTTAGAAATTCACTAACACCTTCCTATTCTGGATCTTATGAAGCCCTATCAGGTGCTTATGGAAAACTTTGGCTGGAAAGAGGCGGCGTATTTGTATTGGCCAATATCCGTGGAGGTGGTGAATACGGCCCTGCATGGCATGCTGCAGCTTTATTAAAAAACCGCCACAAATCTTTTGAAGATTTTGAGGCAGTTGCAACTGACCTATTCAATAAAAAAATTACATCTGCCAAACATTTAGGCATTGAAGGCCGATCAAATGGCGGCTTATTGGTAACTGCTACCATGACCAGACACCCAGAATTATATGGAGCTGTCATTTGTGGTGCTCCTCTAATAGATATGCAACGTTATAATAAATTATTAGCTGGTGCCAGTTGGATGGGAGAATATGGTAATCCTGATATACCTGAGATGTGGGAATACATAAAAACCTATTCACCTTACCAAAATCTAAAAGAAAATAGCCAATATCCTCCCATATTTTTCTATACATCTACCCATGATGACAGAGTTCATCCAGGACATGCACGTAAAATGGCAGCAAAAATGATGGATTTTGGTTATCAAGTCGATTATTATGAAAACATTGAAGGTGGCCATCACGGCTTTAGCACCAATGAACAATTGGCTCACAGATTGGCATTATCTTACACACACTTATGGAAAAATTTAAAATGAAAAACACCATTATAGTATTCGCATTATTAATTACGTTTAACCTCTTTGCTGCTGATAAATGGGCAGGAAAAGCGGCACCAGGATTTGATATTCCAGATCAACATGGAGTATTTCACACATTAAAAGAATACAAAGGAAAGTGGTTGGTACTCTATTTCTATCCTAAAGATGATACCCCAGGCTGTACAACTGAAGCATTAAATTTTTCAAAAGATTATAAGACCATTCAAGACATGGGAGCTGAAATTGTAGGAGCATCATTGGATGACATTGAATCCCATAAGAAATTTGCAGACAAACACAATATCCCATTCACATTGTTAGCAGACAAAGATGAAATTATGTCAACTGCTTATGATGTTGTCAAGAAAGTACCTTTAATGCACTATGCTAAAAGACAGACATTTATCATTGACCCGAATGGTATTGTCGCAAAATTTTATGAAGATGTCACAGCCAGTTCACATTCTAAAGAAGTCATCAATGACCTAACTCAATTAATCAGCAAAGCCAAATTATCAAAAGCAGATATTAGTACCAATGGTTTTGAAAAGGACAAATAACCCATAGGCATATTTGAAAACTTAGTGATTCTAGTTCCTTAAATTTATAAGAGGCCTTTGTACCGATATATCGGGAATTTTTCAGTAATTTCCATGATGGGTTTTTGTTGATTAAAGACATGATAAACACGAGAAAGCATTTTTGTGTCCTCGGCAAAGCCACACTTGCTTGTTTCATGTGAAATTTCTTCACATTGACTGATTAACTGTTTAAAAGTCTCCATTTTATAATTTAACCACAAAGTCCCAATGGGTATGGTTTTGTCTATTAAATCAGAGACAAACTCTTTAGGTAAGTTATTTAAATAAATTTTTGATTCTGCATAAAGCCAATTTTTCTGAGTGACTTTACCTTGTAGATAAATGTGACGAAACAAAATGGGTTCTTCATTATTTATAATGTCTTCAGAGATTTTTACAACAGCAATGTCTTCATTGGCTAGCAATTTAATTAACTCAGTAACAGTACCATCAGTTTGCATTAATAATTGTAATGCTTTTGGATAAGCTTTTAGATTTAACATGAACTATTAAAAACCTGTACCCAATCTTAGGTAAAATCTAAAGTTTCCGCCATCGGTATAACCACTGCCTAAAAACAAAACTGTATTAACCACATCAACAGATAAACCGGCAGAATATCCGTATAGCATGTCTTCAAATTCAATGTGGTGTTGCCACACATTACCTAAATGGCCTTTAATAATAAATTTAGGAGATCCAAAGATGGGTAAATTAATTTTATCAAGCTCAGTAAATGCACCAACTTCCATCACAATGGCATTTAACCCCAATAGTGAGTGCTGAGGATATCCAGCAAAGTTCTCTAATCCACCATATGCGAATAACACTTCTCCATCTTCAGCATTGTGGACAAAATCACCTTGGAAACCCAAGTGAATAGCTGTATTATCAGATATAGGAAACCTTTGAAATACATCAAAATTAAACCATTGTACATCATCAAAAAAACCTAACTCAGTTTTTAAATCTATTCCTGATCTTGAATAAATGGCCTTATCTAATGTATCTAATCCATATTTAAATCGAACTCCTGTTGACCTATTTATGGCTGTTTCAAATTCCGAATCATTGATAACCGATACTACATTTTGATCCATAAACCACAGCCCAGCCCTAAACTCACTGTTTTCAGTAATATTCATTCCTAAATCAAGTCCAAAATTATAATCTTTAATATCATATTCACCAGTTGGCTGAACATCAAATTCTGAATCATTATTTGGGTTGCCACCTTCAGTGTTATTAAATATATTACCATAAAATCTGCGAGAATCTTTAGACAGTAACAGAGTTGCACTGGCAAAAAATTTGTCTGCAAAATCAAGAGGCTGGTTTAGCTCTGACCTCCACTTTAAAACGCTGCCGACGCTAAAATCGTTAATCCATTCTCCTCCTTTGCGATTAATGTTATACCTGTGGTGTCTGGCTAACAATGAAATCCGTGTATTTGAATCAAAATCATCAGCAACTTTCAAACCAAACTTAAGGTAATCAGGTCCCCAGCTTTTTTCCTTAATATTAAATTCAATGCCCTGTTGATTTACTTCATTTGTAATAACCTTATAAGTAACAGTTAATATGTCGTTATCCACTGCTATCTCGTCTGATAAATCCTGAATTTCAGATGTCACAAATGGTTTGCCAATTAAGTGTTTGGTTTTTCTGCTCAATCTTTCAACTGATGTGCGATCATTACCATTAAAACTAACAAAATCAATTAGCTTTGGTATTTCTTGAATTAATAAATTACGTGAATCAATCATGGTTAGATAATCATTCTTGCTGAGACTCAAATGATCTAACACCAATGATTTACTCATGACTCCATTAATTCCAGCACTAATAAACTGTTCGTATTTGACAAAATCCGAAGCCCCTAAATCTTTAAGAATTGGAGCAATAACAATATCAGCCAAAGCCAAAGATTGTATTGTATTTTGAACCAAAGCCACATCTACGCTTTGGTATGATACTGATATAATCGAAGAAGATGCATCTACTTTTGCCAATGGAGAAGAAATATTAACAGCAATTGTGATATCGGCACCCATCTCTTTGGCAACATCTACGGGAAGGTTATTGAGTATGCCTCCATCTGCCAGTAACCTGCCCTGATGTTCTACTGGGCCAAATACTAATGGTACGGCCATTGATGCACGCATTGCCATGGCTAAATCTCCATGATCAAGAATATAAGGTTCAGCAGTATTAAGATCTGTGGCCACTGCTCGAAAAGGAATAGGAAATTCATCAAAATTTTGTTCTTTTATTGATCCAACAATCCGTTGAAGCTCTAACATAAGATGCTGGCCACCAGCAAAACCTTTGCCACTCTTCGGCCCTGCTTTTGATAATCCCAACTCCAAATCTACAAAATAATTTTTGTCCGCTTGTTTGGCACTGTATTGTTGTTGTTTTCGATCAGTGGTTGGTCTAAAGACCCGATCCCAATCAATAGATTTTACCACCCATTCAAGGTCATCAGTACTCATGCCTGTGGCATATAAACCACCAACAATAGCACCCATAGATGTACCAGCAATATAATCAATAGGGATTTGTTTTTCTTCTAATGCTCTTAAAACCCCAATATGCGCCAACCCTCTGGCACCACCACCGGATAAAACCAGTCCTATCTTGGGTCTATTTTTATCATAGGCGAACAGATTAAAGGCGCACAAAATCAATAGAATAGAAATAAATGATTTTCTAAAAAATGTTGCTCCTATTTTTTTATTCTGTCTAATGATGCTTCCCAATTTTTCATCCATTTAATATAATAAACATGTACTGCAATGGTTCTGACAATAAAAAAGCCTAAAAATGCCATCCATAAACCGTGATTGTCAAATTGCCTAAAAATATACCATAAAGGAATATAACAAAATACAGTGGCCAAAACCATAGAATTTCTCATTATTTTCGCCTCAGTTGTCGCTATAAAAAAACCATCATAAACAAAACTGGGCATTGATATTATAGGTATTATAACAAGCCATATGATGTAATTAGAAGCAAAATTTTGTACTTCATCAAGAGATGTTAACAAGCTCACAATTTGATTGCCCCAAAGTAAATATACCAGACTAAACAATACTGAAATAATAAATGAAATAATAAAGACGTGTTTCATGATTAATTTTAATGATTTTTTATCTTTTGCTCCATAGGCTTGCCCACACAATGACTCAACAGCATGGGCAAATCCATCCAACCCATAAGACATGAGATAAAAGAAATTTAATAACACCGCGTTAGCAGCCAATTCAAGAGTGCCTAATCTCGCGCTGCCTTTGGTTAATAATGCAAAAACAGTCATCAAACACAATGTTCTGATAAATATATCACGATTTAGCACAAAAAACTTTTTTAACTCTGAATTCATCACAAACCATTGTGTTAATTGCTTCCTATTAGGCAGTTTGTATTTAGATCTGAATAAATACCATAAGCCCAATGCAATGGCCGCATATTCAGATAACAATGAGCCCCATGCAACACCAGCAACTCCCCATCCATAACCCATGACAAACAGGTAATCTAGCAACATATTGCCCACTTGGTTAACTAACATGATCATTAAGACTAAATTTGCTTTTTGTATGGCTAGGAAATACCCAAACAATACATAGATAAGCAATGTTGCAGGAGCAGACATAATTCTAATATCAAAATACTCATTCGCCATCTCTGCAGCTACACCACCAACTGATGTTAAATTAATCGCAAACGAACCAATCCACTTTTGAAATACCATTAAAATCAGAGCAATGATTAGTGCAATGGCCAAGGCTTGTGACATTTGTTGGTTGATTTTATTTTGATTTTTAGCACCATGAGACTGGGCAATTAATCCTGTGGTGCTCATTTTTAAAAAACCAAACCCCCAAAAAAGCACATTAAACACGGTGGTGCCAATATTAATAGAGGCCAAGTAAATGGGCGAATCCAAATGCCCCAGTATCGCCGTATCAACAATACCAAGTAAAGGAATACTTATCGCAGATAAAATCATCGGCAATGCGATTGAAAATATTTTTTGATAAGAATTGTGGGCAGAAATATTTGACATTAATACTATTGGCACATGATTAAGTAGAAAAGATTTGCTAGAATAATATTACATTTCTAGAGACTTAAATCATGACAGATAAACGTTACCCTGTAAACAAAGCCGGCAAGAAAAGAAGCAAATTAAAAATACTCAAATGGTTCCTGTTAGTATTTGTTTTATATAACATAATTTTTATGTTTTATTACGACCAAAAACCAGAAATATTTGATGTGAAAAAAGCAGCGGCTAAACATGCAGATTTACACGGTCACCAAATGGTGACTGGATTTACAACCACTGCGACGCTATTAGAAGTTGCAGATGTCTTATTAAACAAACCTGGTGGCTACTTAACCAACGATAAGATGGTCCCATCAGTTTTTATGGACAATATGCCCAATTGGGAATACGGAGTTTTGGTTCAAGTTCGGGATTTAGCCCGTACATTACGCAATGATTTTAGCCGTTCTCAAAGTCAATCTCTCGAAGATGAAGATTTAAAAGAATCAGATCCAAAGTTTCATTTTGATAACAATTCTTGGATTTTACCCAGAACAGAAGGCCAGTATCAAGAAGCCATTACTGACATGCACCGTTATTTAGAACGCTTAGGAGATAAAAACCAAGAAGATGCCCAATTTTATGCACGGGCAGATAATTTGGTGATATGGTTGAATCTGGTTGAAAAACGGTTAGGTGGCTTGTCACAAAAACTCAGTGCCAGTGTAGCAAAAGAACGTTTAAACACAGATCTCAGTGGTGATTCTTCTGCTACACAATCTACCTATCGTCCTAGCGAATTAAAAGTACAAACAAGCTGGTTCCAAATTGATGACAATTTTTATGAAGCCAGAGGAACCACTTGGGCATTGTTACACTTATTAAAAGCAGTCGAAGTTGATTTTGCTGGCGTATTAGAAAAGAAAAATGCCATGATCAGCTTAAGACAAATCATACGTGAACTCGAAGCAACTCAAGAGTCCATATGGACACCAATGATACTCAATGGCTCAGGATTTGGATTATTTGCCAATCATTCATTGGTTATGGCAAATTATATATCAAGAGCCAATGCAGGAATTATTGATTTAAGGCAGCTGTTAGAAAATGGATAATTATTAAGACTTTTTCTCATTAAATAAGTTAAAATAGTAACTTTTATTAATAACAGGCAAAAATGATGAAATGTCCAGTAGATAACACTGAGCTACAAGAAATAGAATACGAACGTGCTACCATGGTTGATCAATGCCAGACTTGCAATGGCATGTGGTTAAATCAATGGGAATTACAAGCCATTCAAGCCAACAAAGGCAAAAACTACGCTGCTGAATTGGCCAAAATGCCTGATTTGGTCAACGCATCTCATCTCAATGCATTAAATAAAAACAGAGAACTATTGGATTGTCCTAAATGCAAAGATGCTGGCAGTCAGATTGAAATGGACCGCAGGGAACATGGCTTTTGTTCTCAAATCATGATTGATGTTTGTCACGATTGCCAAGGTATTTGGTTAGACAAAGGTGAAGTACAAGCATTAGAAGTATTTTTTGAGCGCCATCACTTGGATGACAAAGAAATCAAAACAGGCTTTTTTCAAAGCCTCTGGTTTATGCTAAATAAATAAAAGCATGAAAAGAGAGCCATTTTGTTTTACCCCACTATATGACGATATTGGTCTAGGACTGACATATTTTGGGCGACGTATTTTGCTCAATACCCGAAACATCAGAACCTACTCTGTCATTACTCATGGAAAATTAGAGCCCGCCATTTGTTTTTTATTCGAAAAACACATTAAGCTTGGTGATATCGTGGTTGATGTTGGAGCAAACATAGGGTTTTTGACATTACTTGCTTGTCACATCGTTGGTCCAAAAGGTTATGTTTACAGTTATGAGCCAAATCCCGATGTGTTTAATTTGTTATCAGATTCTCGAGATATCAATGCTTTTTTAAAACGATCTACTTGCCAAAATTTGGCGATCTATTCAAAATCAGATGAAGTCACTCTTACTTGGAATTCACACCGCGATGGCAGTGGTCGAATAGTAACAAAAACCATGAGTGGTTTGGCTGAAAAGCATGCCGTTGTGAAAGCTGAGCCATTAGATAAGTTATTGAAAAATCAAAAAATAGACTTTATAAAAATTGATACAGAAGGATCAGAACCTCAGGTTTTATTGGGCGCCGAACAAACCATAAAAAACAATCCAAACATTAAAATCATTTTAGAATAGAATCCAAAACACATCAAACAAAGAGAAGGCAACATACAGCAAACAAAAGATTTTATCTTTAAATATTTTAATTCAGTAGAATTGATAAATAAAATAGATGACCTGTCAAAATTAAACCCAAATGATTTAGACAATATCACACCTGTCTCTTATACACATCTCCGAGCCCACGAGACAGGCAGAAATCTCG
>OJDV01000811.1_pt1 | contig 10122 bp, 5 predicted proteins | sample 1592911 | NCBI WGS metagenome assembly OJDV01 (sample SAMN05416860, study PRJEB24817) | seawater metagenome | isolation source: Sea water | place: Canada:Atlantic | collected 2013-11 | reverse complement strand
CGATAAAACTTATCAAAACTTAAATGTAGAAGTGAAAATATAAGTTTTGATTTGGCTGTAAATATAGTAAAGTTTTTATTTATTCAATATTAAATCTATTATTTGGTCGATTCTCTTTCAATCAATTCGGTTTCAATAACAACAGTTTCGTAGATTTCTTCTTCCTCCTCATCGTCTTCATCACCTTCATCCATTTCTAATCTGTTGATTAGTAAATCGGCTGCCTTTTCTCCAATTTTTTGTCCGTGTTGACTCACGGTTGTCAAACTTGGAGTTGCGTGTCTAGAAAGCACACCATCAGTAAAACTGATTACCTGAAGGGATTTCGGGATTTCTAATCCAAGTTTTCGTGCAACCTTAATTGCCGTGACTGCATAAAATTCATTGACAGCAAAAACACCATCAATTGATTTATTTGACTTAAATAATAACTCGATTTCTTTTTCTAATTTATCTAAATCGTCACCTGAAAGGAGTTTGTCTTCAATTTTCAATATCAAAGATCCTCTAAGATCTATCTTATGCTCTTCTAGAGCTTCTAAATACCCTTGAGTTCTCAATTTCCCAACGCTAACATAATCTCTGGTAGTAATAATCGCTATATTTTTACAGCCATTGGTAATTAGTTTTTCTACTGCATGTTTTGCCCCTTTAACATCATCTACAATAACTTTATCACAAGGAATCTCACTTACTACGCGATCAAACATAACAATTGGCATACCTTGATTAATTGTTTCTGTAAAATGATGGTAATCTTGTTGCTGTAAAGTTTCTTTAGCAATTGATAAAATAAATCCATCTATACTTCCATTTGCAAGCATATGCATGTTAATTACTTCTTTATCAAAAGACTCATTTGAAAGGACAACAATAACATTATAACCTCGTTTATTTGCAACCAATTCAATTCCTGTAATTACTGTTGAAAAGAAATGATGCACAATTTCAGGAATAATAATACCAATGGTTTTTGTTTTTCTGTTTTTAAGACTTAATGCAATATTATTAGGTCTGTAGTTATATAACTTTGCAAACGCTTGCACTTTCTGTCTTGTATCTTCACTGATTTCGATACTATTTCTAAGCGCTTTAGAGACTGTAGATATAGAGACATCTAATTCTTTAGCAATTTGTTTTAGGGTTACTTTTCTTTTCATATAACAAGGATATAATTAGGATTCAAAATCTACAAAAACATAAAGCCTTGGAATAGCCCTAGAATTGACTTATTGTTTATTTTTTCTTATTTTTAAAGAAAAAAGATTGCACCACGTTTCTCAATATGGCAATAAAGGTATTCTTTTATTGTAAAATCCATAATTCTTGGTCATTTATTATTGATTTCTGTTAATTTAAAAAAAGTTTTTAACACGAAAACGTTTTCGCTAAGTAAATACAATCTGATAATTCAAGATTTATTCAAAATTTACATAGCTTTACCCTAGAAGTGAAAATATAAACAACAATTTAACTGAAATCAACTTAAAAATAGTGTATGAAAACATTTTTAAAAAGCTTGCTATTACTAGCTTTTTTGTTGCCTGCAACCTTATTTGCACAAACTATTGCAACTGGAACAGTAACAGATGAAGCTGATGCATCTCCATTACCTGGTGTTAACATCCTTGTCAAGGGAACATCAACTGGAGCTTCAACAGACTTTGATGGTCTTTATAGCATCAAAATTAATCAAGGCGATATTCTAGTATTCTCTTACTTAGGATACGTCACTCAGGAAATCACTTACTCAGGTCAATCTCCATTAGATGTGGTGTTATTAGAAGACGCTGCTCAACTTGATGAAATTGTTATTATTGGGTATGGATCAGTAAAAAAAGAAGACGCTACAGGATCTGTTGACGTTGTTTCTTCGAAAGATTTTAACCAAGGAGCAATAGTATCTACCGACCAATTATTAAATGGTAAAGCTGCAGGTGTAAGAATAACAAATTCAGGTGGATCACCTGATTCTGCTCCAAACATCAGAATTCGAGGAGGTTCGTCACTAAACGCACAAAACAATCCGTTGATTGTAATTGATGGTGTTCCTATTGGAAACGATAATCCTGCTGGAGTATCAAACCCATTAAACTTAGTTAACCCTAATGATATTGAAAGTTTCTCTATCTTAAAAGATGCCTCTGCGACAGCAATATATGGATCTAGAGCTTCTAATGGTGTTATTATTATTACTACCAAAAAAGGAACTTCTGGAGGCGTTAAATTTAATTTTTCTTCTGATGTATCTGTTAGTAATGCTGGTAAAGGCTTAGACTTTATGAATGGAAGTGAATATGTTAGATTTATTCAAGAATTTCATCCAACTCGTGTTGATCAATTAGGTGTGCCTGTCGGTTCTGTTGTAACAAATGAGCCTGTTTCTCAAATTATAAATGGAAGAGCAATCTATGACACAGATTGGAATGACGCAATTATAAGAACTTCAATTACTTCAAACTCAAACTTTAGTGCTAGAGCAAACTTATTTGAGAAGATTCCTTTTAGAGCTTCTATCGGTTATACAAATGCCGAAGGGGTTGTTAGAAATGATGATTACGAAAGAGTTTCAGCGTCCTTAAAATTAACTCCTACATTATTAAATGACAATCTTAAAATAAATTTTAATGCAAAAGCCATCTTAGCTGAAAAGAATGCTATAGATGCTGGTGGAGCAATTGGAGATGCTGCTGGATTTGATCCTACAAAACCTGTATTTGATAATTCAACTAACAATAGATTTGGAGGATACTATTTAACAACTTTTGATGATAATAATACATTCCGAAGAGTTCTCCAAGGAAACCCATTGGCTACTCTAGAACAAAGAGATCGCCCGGAAAAAGTATTCCGTTTCTTAGGTAATGTAGAATTCGATTACAAGATGCCATTCCTTCCAGAATTGAAAGCAGTTGTGAATTTAGGTTTAGATGCTTCTAGAGCGAAAATTGAAGAAAGTTTTAGCAATAATTCTGCCGCAACATATAGGTTTGATGCAAACAATACTGACATCAACTCAAACTTTGTTTTCAATCCAGGTATAAACTATAAAGAACGTCAGCATATTACAAATACCACTTTAGATGCATATTTGCAATATACCAAAGAAAAGGAAGGCGCTATTATAAGTAGATATGATGTTCAAGCGGGTTATGCTTACCAAAATTTCAAAAACGATGGAAATCAAGATCGTTTTCAGTACAATATTGACTCAGGTGTTAGAGAAGATGCTATAAACCCAGCGAACCCTAATAACAGATATTATAACGTCTTAAATTTACAGTCGTATTTTGCAAGAGCTAATGTTAGTATCTTAGAAAGGTATTTATTTACATTTTCATTCAGAGCAGATGGATCTTCATTATTTACTGAAGACAATCGTTGGGGTTACTTCCCTTCAGCTGCTTTAGCGTGGCAAATTGATGAGGAATCGTTTTTAGAAAACTCTAAATTTATCAATTCATTAAAGTTACGTTTAGGTTGGGGTGAAACTGGTCAGCAAGATATTACAGGTACCGTTGGTTTTTACCCATCAATTCCGTTATTCTTAGCTGGTGATGCAAATAGTCAATATTTTCCTAATTCTTCATTATACTCAGCCAAGCCATTTAATCCAAACTTAACGTGGGAGAAAACAACAACATATAACTTAGGTCTTGATTTCGCATTTTTTGATAGCAGAATTGTATCTGGTTCGTTTGATATCTATAAAAGAAATACCACAGACTTATTAGCTTTAGCTCCTGTACCACCAGGTCAAGCTTTAACTAATTCTTTTGTTGACAATATTGGCGAAACTGAAAGTGAAGGGTTTGAATTAAATTTAAATATAGACCCAATAAGAAATGATAATTTCTCATTTAGCATTGGTTCAAATATTTCCTATAATAATACTGAAGTCACGGACTTAAATGGTTTAACAGATATTAATGCTGGAGGAAGTCTTAGAGGAACTGGTTCAAGTCTTTTTAGACATGCCATAGGGCAACAAGCAGGTAGCGCTTATGTTTTTAAACAAGTATATGATGCTAGTGGTAATCCAATACCAAATGCATTTGTTGATCTTAATGGAGATAATTTAATAACTGATGAAGATCGTTACTTTGAACAAATTGCTCCTAACTGGACTTATGGTTTTAGTTTGAATTTCGATTACAAAAACTGGGATTTAAGTACTAGTTTCAGAGGCCAAATTGGAGGAAATGTTTACAACTTTGCTCAATTGAATTATGGATTTACAGATAGTTCAATTGCTAATAGTCAAAACAATCTAACCAATGTGCTTAACTTTTATGATGGTTCAGCAAATCAAGTTTTTGGTGATGTAGGCGTTGTAAATGGTAATGGTCAATTCTCTGATTATTATTTAGAGGATGCTTCTTTCTTAAGATGTGATAACATTGCTTTAGGGCATAGATTTGATAATATGATTAAAAATGGATCGGTTAGGTTTTACGCAGCCGTAACCAATCCTTTTATTATAACTGATTATTCAGGACAAGATCCTGAAAACTTTGGTGGAATTGATCGTAATTTCTACCCAAGACCTACTGTTTACACTTTAGGAATTAACTTAGATTTTTAAAAAAACAACTATGAAAAAAACAGTTTTAATTTTACTATTATGTATTTCAGTACTTAGTATTAATTCATGTACTGACGACCTAAATACAGCTCCTATTACAGAGCTTACTTTAGATGAGCTTTTAGCTTCAGACCCTAATGCAGTTGAAGGTTTAGTTTCAAGACTTTATGCTTCATATGCATTAACAGGACCTAGTGGACCAGGTAGTTCAGATATTGTAAGTCCAGATGCTGGAGAAGGCGCTTTTTTAAGAGCTATTATTAACTTGCAGGACTTCACATCAGATGCCATGAAAAATCGTTGGGGAGATGATGGATTAGATCAATTAACAACGACAACAAATTGGGATAGAAACAATAAGTTCTTTAGGTTATTTTATGATAGAGCGTATTACACCATACCACAGTGTAACAACTTTTTACAGGCACTAGAAGTTGCAGATTTTCCGAATGAAGAAAATATTGTTGCTGAAACACGTTTTTTAAGAGCACTAGCATATTACAATCTTATCGACGTGTTTGGTAAAGGAGTAAAGGCCACAGAAGAAAACTTTGGTCAATCTGAACCGCTTCCAGAAGCAAGTCGTCAAGAATTATTTGACTATGTAGAATCTGAATTATTAGCAATAGAACCTGTAATATCTCCAACTTCAAGTTACGGTAGAGCAAACAGATATGTTGTTGATATGTTATTAGCGAAATTATATATGAACGCTCAAGTTTATACTGGTGTTCCTCAATGGAATAATGCAGCAGTTTATGTTAATAAAATCATTAATGAAGGTGGTTATTCTTTAGACTCAAATTTCATTAGAGTATTTTCTTCTGATAATGATGGTTCACCTGAAATTATATTTCCGCTTTTAGCTGAATCTTTAACGAGTCAGAGTTTTGGTAACACAACGTATATAGTAAACGGAAGTTTAAGTGCAGACACTATGCCTTTAGCTCAGTTTGGAGCAACGCAAGGCTGGACTGGTCATAGAGCAACATCTGGTTGGTATGGATTATTTGGATCTAGTGCAGCAGATTTAGCTGCTTCTAACGATGTCAGAGCAAGCCTGTTCTGGACAGATGGTCATAATTTTGATATGGCAGATTACAGAACATGGACAGACGGTTTTCCATCTACAAAATTTAGAAATACAGTTTCTGATGGTTCTGGTAATCCTGTAGATTTTTCTAGTACAGATTTCCCTTTCTACAGACTTTCAGATGTATACCTAATGTATGCTGAACTTGCTTTAAGAAGTGCAGCTAATGCAAACATGGGTGATGCTTTAAATTACGTGAATGACGTAAGAGACAGATCAAATGCTGATCTAATTTCAATGGGAGATTTATCTCTAGATTTTATAATCGATGAACGTGGAAGAGAATTAAACCTTGAGGGTCATAGAAGATCTGATTTAATTCGCTTTAATCGTTTTACTGGTGGAAGCTATAATTGGCCTTGGAAAGGTGGTACTCCTGGAGGAACATCAATTCCAGATACTTATAAGCTATTTCCTATTCCAGCAACTGCTTTACAAGCAAACCCTAATTTAACACAAAACCCAGGATATTAATAAATAATAACATGATGAAAAATTTAAAATTTTTAGTATTAACGTTTATAGCTGTATTTGCTTTTACAGCTTGTCAAGAAGATGACGATTTAGAGTTTGTAGCAACTGAAGCAACAGACTTAGTATTTAGCACAACATTTTTAAGTAACTACGTTCTTAACTCATCAGTGAGTAACAATCTAGCTGAACGTTTCACCTGGAATAATGCAGATTTTGGAGTAGCAACTAACGTGACGTATAGTTTACAAGCTGCAACTTTAGAAGATTTTAGTGATTTTATCTCTGGAGATGCTTTATACAGCTTAGGAAACACTTCAGCTAATGAAATTCCTGTTACTATTGGTCAAATGATAGATTTAGCAGAAGCTGCAGGATTAGATAACGATCCAGCTACAACTGAAATACTAAATACAGGAGTATTATATTTTAGATTAATGGCTGTTGTAGGTGATTCAGGTTTACCAACAATGTCAGCTGTACAAGCATTGAATGTTGAACTTCAAGAACAAACAGATGTTGAAGAAGGTGGTGATTGTGAATTTGATATCCTTTATGCTGTTGGTGCTGGTTTACCAACTGCCGGATGGGATTGGGCAACTCCGGTTGAACTTGCATGCACTAGTGATGGTGTTTGGTCTGGAAATGTTGAATTCACTTCTGATGGTGATGCTAACTTCAGATTCTTTACCGTAAGTGGTGATTGGGCTACTGGAAGAAACTATCCTTATTACGTAGATGCAGGATATGCAATTGATAGTGATTTTATACAGAATGATAATCCTGATGATGGTGATTTTAACTTCAAGTTTATTGGGACATCTGGCACTTATTTTTTAACCATAGATACAAATACACTAGAGATTACTTTAGACTAATCCACAATTTAGCTTTAATAATAAATAATACAAAAGGCTATGATGTTTTTACAACATAGCCTTTTTTAAAATACTTGCTATGAAAAAAGTTTTACTCCTATTATTATTAATATCTTTCAATATAAACGCACAAGTATCATTAAATGTTGGTGCAATTGAAGTAGATCAACCTGTAACTATTACACTTGATATTAACAACAATACAGATACAAACTGTAATGGGTTTACTAATCCAAACAAAGTATATATGCACTCAGGAATTGGTGATAATGCAGATGCTTTTGGTTTTAATGTCATTGGTAATTGGGGACAAGATGATGGTGTTGGTGAAATGACAAATCAAGGTGGTGGACTTTATACTATTACGATTACACCTCAAAATTATTATGCAATTACTCAACCGCAAGCAGATGCTGCAACTCAATTAGGAATTGTATTTAGAAATGAAGATGGTTCTCAAGAATTAAAAGATGATGGCTGTAATGATTTTATATTTTCAGTCGGTACCGTTAGTGTTACTATTACACAACCGTCAAGTTCAGAAGTTGTTATAAACTCTGGAGATAATTTAACAGTTAGTGCTCTTATAGCTTTCCAAGGTACAACTACAGTAATGGGAAGTTTTGAAATATTTTATAATAATGTTTCTGTTGCCACTGGTACTTGTGGTTTCCCTACTTGTAATAGCACTATTCCAAATATCACTGAAAGCGGTATCGTACGTATCGTTGGTTCTCCTACAAGCACGACTGATACAGGAGAATCGAGCTTTGAGGTTTTTGTTGTAACTGCAGTAACAGAACAAGCGCTTCCAGCTGGTCTTGAAGATGGAATTAATTACGGTTCAAATGCTACTAAAGCAACCTTAGTTTTAAATGCACCTGGAAAAGAATTTATTCAAGTTGCTGGTAGTTTTAATAACTACTCGCCTACTAACTCAGACGTTATGAAACGTGATCCTGGTACTGGGAAATATTGGTTAGAACTTACTGGATTAACACCTGGACAAATTGAAACTTATCAATATTGGGTTTTTGACACTAATCCTGTTGCAAATTCACCTGCTTTAGTAAAAACTGCAGATCCATTTTCTACTTTGGTATTATCTCCTTTTGACGATCCTTGGATTCCGGCTACTACATATCCAAATTTACCTACATATCCTGCTGGTCAAGAAAGAGAAGTTACTGTTTTACAAACTGGACAAACTAGTTATCCTTGGCAAGTAACAAACTTTCAAAAACCAAAAAAAGAAGACTTGATTATTTATGAAGTATTAGTCAGAGATTTTGATGCTGATAGAAACTATCAAAACTTAATTGACCGGATTGATTACTTCAAAAACCTGAACATTAACGCCATACAATTAATGCCTGTAATGGAATTTGAAGGGAATGAAAGTTGGGGTTATAATACTTCATTTCATTTAGCTTTAGATAAGTTTTATGGTACTGAAGCTAAATTCAAAGAACTTGTAGATTTATGCCATCAAAATGGCATTGCAGTAATTCTGGATGTTGCATTAAATCATGCATTTGGAAGAAATCCTATGAACAGAATGTGGATGGACGATCCTGATAACGATGGTTGGGGAGAACCTAGTTCTGATAGTCCATATTTTAACCAAGTTGCTACGCATAGTTATAGTGTTGGTTCAGATTTTAATCACTCTCAAAGTATTACTCAATATTATGTAGAGCGTACAATAAAACATTGGGTAGAAGAATTTAAAATTGACGGTTTCCGATGGGATTTAACCAAAGGGTTTACGCAAAACTGTTTAAACAATGAAGGGTGTACTAATGGTTATCAAGCCGATAGAGTCGCTATTTTAAAACAATATGCTGATTACTCGTGGAATCTAGACCCAACACATTATGTGATATTTGAACATTTAGGGAATAATGGCGAAGAAACTGAATGGGCTAATTACAGAGTTAATGAAGGCGTTTCTAAAGGCATTATGCTTTGGGGAAAAACGTCAGATCCATACAACCAGCTCACAATGGGTTTTGCAAGTGGTTCAAATATTAGTGGTATGGGACATAATAGTAGAGGTTTTAGTAAACCTAGACTAGTTGGTTATGCAGAAAGTCATGATGAGGAACGTTTAATGTATAGAAATTTACAATTTGGAAATAGCTCAAATGGGTCTCACAATGTACAAAACCTAAATACAGCGCTTTCAAGAATGTCTGCATTCGGTGCTGTTTCACTAACGATTCCAGGTCCAAAAATGATTTGGCATTTTGCTTCTTTAGGGATGGAAAATTCATTATTTACATGTCCTGACGGAAGTGTTGATGATGATGGATGTAAACTAGATACAAAACCTCAACCACAGTGGGTAAACAATTGGTTAGGAAATGCTAATAGAAATCAAATCTATAATGATTGGGCTAGAATAAACACATTAAAAATTAACGAACCTGTTTTTGAAGGTGATTATACCATTACTTCTGGGAATTTAACACCTCGAATAGATATTTTTGATACTTCTCTACCGACAAGTCAATTAAGAAACGTCATTGTCTTGGCAAATTTTGATGTCGTTAATAGAACAATCAATACTAATTTCCCTACAGGCGGAAACTGGTATGACCTTATGGATGAAACCGGAAGCACAACATATAGTGCTGCAACAATTTCAATACCTGCTGGGCAATTTAGAATATTCGGGAACCAGACTGAAACTTTAAGTACAAATACACTGAATACTACCAATGCATTCAGTATCTATCCAAACCCTGTAAATACATCATTTAAAACGAATAAAGCATTTGAAAGTTTGCAAATATTTGATATCACTGGGAAATTAGTTAAATCATTTAATGGTGAGTTTACTAAAAACGATGCTTATGATATTTCAGATTTGACACCAAGTCTTTATTTAGTTAAGATAGAAAATAAAAATGGTCAAACTTTGACTTCAAAAATTTTAAAACTTTAAATTGATTAATAGCAATTTGAATTAGCCTGAAAAAGCTTTCCAATTTTTATGGAGAGCTTTTTTTATTTAAACAATAGCATAAAAAAAGCTGACTCGTTAAAGTCAGCTTTTTAATTATGTACAGGCGGCTGTCTCTTATACACAT
>OJDV01000810.1_pt1 | contig 10126 bp, 10 predicted proteins | sample 1592911 | NCBI WGS metagenome assembly OJDV01 (sample SAMN05416860, study PRJEB24817) | seawater metagenome | isolation source: Sea water | place: Canada:Atlantic | collected 2013-11 | reverse complement strand
ACGAGATTTCTGCCTGTCTCGTGGGCTCGGAGATGTGTATAAGAGACAGTCCATGCGCTGCGTCGTCGCGAGCGCCTTGCCCTGGTCGTGGACCTCGACCTGCACGACCGTGATGTTGTCGTGGCCGCCGCGCTCGAGCGCCTCGTCGATGAGGACGGTCAGGAGCTGATCGCCGCGCATGCGCTGGAGGTGATCCGAGAGCTCGGCGCCGGTCAGGTAGTCGGTCAGGCCATCCGAGCACAGCAGGAACTGATCGCCGGGCTGGAGCTCGAAGAAGGCCACGTCGACGTCGACGTGGGGCTTGTGGCCGATGCTGCGCGTGAGCACGTGCTCGAAGCGGTCCTTGAGACCGGGAGGCAGGGCGACGCCCTCGGCCTCCTGCTTACGCAGCATCTCGGCGTAGGTGTGATCCTCGGTGATCCGGAAGATCCGGTCCTGGCGCTTGAGGTAGACTCGGCTGTCGCCGACGTGACCCACGAAGCCGACGCTGTCGCCGAGCGCGAGCATCACGACCGTGGTGGCCATGCCGCCGCCGTACCCGGGCTGCTTGCCGAGCTCGTAGACCTCGGTGTTGCCGCCCTGGATGATCTGGACGACACGTTGCAGGATGAGCTCTCGATGGGCCTCGTCGTTGAGAGGGTCTCCGCCATCGATGAGCTCTCTGAGCTCCTCACCGCGTCGCTGGATGTACCCCACGAGCTCCTTGCTCGCGACCTCACCAGCGGTCCTCCCGCTCACGCCATCAGCGACCACGAAGAGGCGGTGCTCGTCGTCCACGACGTAGTAGTCTTCGTTGTGATCCTTGATGTTGCCGACATCGGTCTTTCCCCAGGCGCGGATGATCGTCACGTCCCACTCTCCAAAAAGCCGACCGCGCTTGAGCAGTGTGGTGAAATGCACACGTCGCGCGATGCGTTCTGATGTCGCGAGGCGGCCGCTTGACGCGCCCGACTCTGCTGCCTAACGTCTCTCGAGTTCGTGCCCTTCGAGGTATCATCGGAGCGCACGAACTCACAAGCACGAATTCCCCCATGGGGCGCCTACAAAGCGCCTCTGAGACCACATACGGAGGTTCCTCATGATCGGACTCACACCCCACGCTGCGGACAAGGCCATGTCGATGATGCTCGAGAACGACATCGACCCCGCGACTTCGGCCCACGGCCTCCGCGTAGGCGTGAAGGCAGGCGGATGCTCGGGCCTCAACTACATCCTGGAGATCGTCGAGGAGCCCAGTGAGAACGACCGCGTCTTCGATCTTCACGGCGTGCGCGTCTTCTGTGACCCGCGCAGCTACCTGTACCTGAGCGGGACCGAGATCGACTTCGAGTCGAACATGATGGGCGGTGGGTTCAAGTTCACCAACCCGAACGCCAAGCGCTCCTGCGGCTGTGGCACGAGCTTCGCCGTCTGAGGACGCCCTCCCCCTGCTGCTCGAAGGCTCCCCACGCATGAACGTCGAACTCCTCGTCGCGCTCGCACAGCCCGAGACGTGCGCGCACCCGCTCGCGGGCGCGGACTGCTTCGCCCCCTACGCGCTCGTGAGCGTGTCCTACTCGGTCGTCATCGGGGTCTGGGCGTTGGGGGCGCTCCTGATCCTCAAGCCTCGCTGGAGCGAGGCGTCGGCGTGGTGGCGCTGGGCCGTCGCCTCACCCGTGGTCGGGTGGCTCTCGGCGATGCTCGCGTTCACGCTCTTCGGGGCGCTCGGCCAGCTCGTGTGGCCGCTCGACGCGTCGCCCTACTTCTTCGTCGACTGGTCCGCCGTGGCGCTCTCGGTCGCGCTCCAGGGCGCGTTCGTCGTGCTGGCCTACCGTCGGGGCGTCCTCGCCTCGTCGTGAGCCTCGCGCGTCCGCGCCACCAACCCCTCCCACTCCGCGCTCGACTCGACGTAGACCGGCTCGAAGAGCCGGTCGCGTGAGAACGTGTCGTAGCCCTCGCCGGAGCCGGCCGGCCCCAACGCGCAGATCGACTCGCGCTTGCCGCCCTTGCCCTTCGCGCGCACCGCAAGCACCGCCCTGCCCTCGAGCTCACCCAGGGTGAGGTCGAACGGCCGGTTCGTGAGGACGCGACGCGCGCGGTCTTCCCCTTTCCAGAGGATCAGGCGGCGGCCGTCGTGCTCGAGGCGAGCGGGCTCGTCCTCGGTCTCGACGACCTGCATCATCTCGCGGGCCCGGCGGACGAGCCCGCGCTTTCGGAGGTCGGTGACAGGCAACCACACCGCGCTCGCCATGATCGCGAGCCCGAGCGGCGCGAGCGCGAAGTGAACCTCGCGCGCGCCCAGCAGGATGATGACGCCCGTGATCACGAGCGCGATCTTCAAGGTCTTGGCGCGGTCACGCCCGGACACCGTGTCGGCGGCGATGGGGAGCGAGCTCGCCAGCGTGAAGAACGGCGAGACGAGCGGCGCCCAGCCAGACCGGCGGACGCGCTCGACCCTGAAGGCGCCCGAGGCGACGAGCGCCTCGGGCGAGCTTGAACTCGACGCGCTCACTCTTCCTCGACCGAGGTGGCGGTCGCGGCGGCGGCGGCCGAGGGCGCCCCCGCGGCGGCGCCCTCACCCTCGGACGCCTGGATCTGGGCCTTGAGCTCGGCGGTGGTGTTGATCTTCTCGAGGCCGATCGCCTTCGAGATCGCGAACGCGATCGGGCCCGCCGCGAACGAGAGCAGCGCGCCGAGCTTGAGCATGTCGCCGGTGCCCGCGGCCTTGAACGACGCGATCATCTCCGTGGAGCCAGACTGCAGGGCGACGGTGGTCACGAAGAGCGCGACCGTGAAGCCGATGCCCGCGACGCAACCCAGCACGACGATCTGCTTGAGGTTCATCGGCGCGGGCAGCTTCAGGCCGAGCTTGGTGCCGGCGAAGGCGAAGCAGAAGATCCCGATGGTCTTCCCCAGGAGCAGCGACAGGAAGATGATCCAGGTCGGCTCGCCGGTGAAGGAGGCCATCGAGAGCAACACGCCCGCGTTCGCCAGCCCGAAGGTGAACAGGCCGACGTCGACGATCGGTTTGAAGAAGTGCTCGAACGCGTTCATCGTGTCGTCGAAGTGGCCGTGGTCGTCCTCGGCCACGTCGTTGTGATCCTCCTCGTGGTGGTGGAGGCCCTTGTTGCCGAAGAGGCCCGAGTCGCGGCCGCCGTGGGGCATGAACGGGATGACGGGGACGAGCGCGAGCGCGGCGTGCACGCCGGTGTTGTGCAGGCCGAACCAGCACATCGGGCCGCCGATGAGGACGTACGGCCAGAAGCTCTTGACGCCGATGCGTCGCATGACCTCACACACGACGATCGCGCCGGCCACGAGGCCGAGCCACGCGACGTGGACCTCGGGCGTGTAGAACACGGCGATGATCATCATGCCGATGAGGTCGTCGAGCACGGCGAGCACGAGCAGGAACGTCACGGCGGGGTGCTTCTGGCCGAAGATGATGCCCGCGAAGAGCCAGCAGTAGGCGATGTCGGTGGCCGTAGGCACGGCCCAGGCGTGCGTGACGGAGGGCGTCGGGGAGAAGACCATGTGGAGCAGGAAGAACATGCCCACCGGGCCGAGCACGCCGCCCAGCGTGGCGACCGCGGGCATCGCTGCCTTGGAGAGGCTCGAGAGCGCGCCTCCGGGGAGGAAGCTCTCGGAGACCTCCTTCGCCGCGAGGCCGAAGAAGAGGACCATGAAGAGGTCGTTGACGATGAAGTGGAAGCTGAACGTGTGCGGGACGTCGACCTCCTTGTGCTCGATCGTCCACGCCTTGAGGCCTTCGATGGTGGCCGGGTCGTGTGCGAGCACGTGGGCGAACCACTCGTAGACGTGAGCGAGGCCGGCCCAGAGGCCGCCGGAGGCCTCCCACGCGGCGAGCGTCTCGGGCAGCACGAGCCTGCTCTCGATGAACTCGGTGTATCCGGCGCCTGGAAGGTTCGCCCATATGAGCGCGACCACGGTGCCCATCAGCAGGAACCCTGAGAACCTCTGCAGGGTCTTGAACCCGTTCATGAATGCGTTCATCCTAAACCTCTGGTTCGGCGGGGTCGGTCATCGTCTGCCGACGTCCTCGCCTCTATCCGTCATTTCATCGGGCGCCCACAGGGCGCCGCGACCATCATTATTCGGGTTGCTTGGCCTCGGGCACGCTCATGAAGAGCGCGCGCAAGGGATCGGTCTCGTCACCATAGACGTAGGCAGGACCGAGCCCGATGGGCCGATCGACGCTCGAGGACGAGCCCAGCGAGAAGTTTCCGCGCCAGTGCGACATCTCCTGCGCCTGCATGCCCTCCCACTGCGCCTGGAGCTGGAGGAGCTGATCGAGCTCCTCGGGCAGCCGGTCCTCGAAGGCGTAGAGCACGTGGCCCGCGACGGTCGCGTCGTGGGTCGCGCGGTGCGCCTCCTCGAGGGGGATGCCCAGCAGCTTCGAGATCGCGCTCAGGTTCTTGCGAGGGTTGTTCTTGAAGAACTGGCGCGCAAAAATGAGCGGGTCGAGCGTGGGCGCCTCGGAGGGCCAGCTCAACCCGCAACGCTCGAGCTCGGTGGTCATGAAGCTGCGGTCGAAGCTCAGGTTGTACGCCACGACCCCGACGCCCTGGAGGCGCTCGTGGATCGCCTCGGCGAGCTCCTCGAACTTCGGCTTCCCCTCGAGATCCTCTTCCTTGATCCCCGTGATCTTGGTGACCTCGGGGGGCACGGGGCAACCCGGTGAGATGAGCTCACCGTAGGTCTCGACGACCTCGCCTGCCTCGAACCGGATGATGCCGATCTCGATGACGCGGTCGACCGCGGGGTCGAGCCCCGTAGTCTCGACGTCGATCACGGCGAGGGGGAGATCCTTCCACTTCTGGGGCCACTGCGACACGTGCCGTCCTCGAACCATCGGCCACCCAGGAAGAGCGGCACATAAGGAGCGACCTCGCGCGGGCGAGGCCTTGAGAGCGCCGGCATTGTGCCACGCGCCCTTTGGGGCGGCAAGGTGCGCGCCGGGGCGGTGTTCGAGGAGCCTTCGGGGCGCGCGCGGCGCCTCAGTCGCAGATCGGCACGAGGAACTCGCCGCTGACCGACGAGTTCGAGCCGGACGCGTCGATGCGGCCGCTGATCGAACCGGCGTCGAGGTCCACGACGTCGACGGTGACGGTCCCGGAGACGGCCTCCTCGGTGTCGCCGAACGAGTCCGTGCTCGAGGTGAACGAGACGTTCCCGGGCGCGGGGTACTCCCCCTCGCCGTCGACCTGGCCGAGCACGACCGTGAGGTAGTCACCCGTGGGGGTGTTGAAGCAGTCGAACTCGGCCGAGTCGGTCAGCGTCAGGAAGTACCTCCCCGAGGCCCCCTCCGCCACGCCGCCCAGGCCCGTGAACGCCTCGCCGCGGACCTGCCCCGTGACCGAGACCTCGGCGTCGGGCGTGTCGGTGATGCAGCCCAGGCTGAGCACGCCCACGAACACCATGAAACCGAGCGCGCGCTCGTACACCTTTCGATCATTCATTCAGAGTCTCCCATTCGGATCTTAACGGCCCTCACTCGGGGCGGATCCTAGCGCGCGCAGGGCGCGCGCGCAAAGCGAGCGCGCCCCCTCGCAGCGCGTCGGGCTCAGCGGCGGGTCGGCAGGCCCGTCGCCGCGCGCACGCGGGACATCACGTCGGAGACCACGGGCGCCACGCGCTCGGCGCCTCGCGCGAGCACGGCCTCGAGGTGATCGGGCGCGGCCATGAGGCGTTCGAACTCCTCGCGGTAGGGCGAGAAGTGCGCGTCCATTTGCTCGAAGAGCGCCTGCTTGGCGTGGCCGTAGCCGTAGCCTCCGCCGAGGTAGTTCTGGCGCATCGCCTCGAGCTCGGCGGCGTCGGCGAACAGGCTGTAGAGCGCGAACACCGTGCAGGTGTCCGGGTCCTTCGGGTCCTCCATCGTCTTGGAGTCGGTCTCGATGGACATGATCCGCTTGCGCAGCTTCTTGGGCGGGAGCAGCGGCTGGATCTCGTTGCCGTACGACTTCGACATCTTGCGCCCGTCGATCCCGGGGACCGTGGCGACGTTCTCGCGCACGCGGGCCTCAGGGAGCTTGAGGAACTCGCCGCCGAAGGCCTGGTTGAAGCGCACGGCCATGTCGCGCGTCATCTCGATGTGCTGGATCTGATCCGAGCCCACCGGGACCACGTCCGCGTCGTAGATCAGGATGTCCGAGGCCATGAGCACGGGGTAGCCGAAGACGCCGTGGTTGATCGACTTCTCACGGCCTTCGTCGCGCGCGGCCTTGTAGGAGTGCGCGCGCTCGAGCATCCCCATGTGCGTCACGCAGCTGAGCATCCAGGCGAGCGTGGGCACGTCGACGATGTCGGACTGGCGGAAGAACGCCGCCCGCTCGACGTCCAGGCCGAACGCCAGGAAGTACGACGTGATGATGTGGGTCGACTCGAGCATGAGCTTCGGGTCGCGCACGCTCGTGAGCGCGTGGAGGTCGGCCACGAAGTAGAACGCCTCGTAGTCGTCCTGGAGGTCGATCGCCGGCTGGATCATCCCCAGGTAGTTCCCGAGGTGTGGGAAGCCCGTGGACTTGATCCCCGACAGGCTTCGCTTGATCTTCGGGCTCTGTGTCATCTCTTCATCCTGCTGGTCTGTCGCGACCTCGCGCGCCTCATTCGCGCGCGCGGGCGCTCATAGTGGGGGTGCGACGGATCGCGCCGACGCCTCTCGTGTCCGGCATCGCACGTGCCGGACGCGAACACAACCGATCATGAGCAGGGATTCACCAGAGGAGGCCGCCGCGGGAGCAGCGCACGTCGCGCGCTCGACCGTGGGCGGTGAGGTGGGGGCGGGTCGTGAGGATGTCGGGTCGCATCGGCCGCTCCGTTCATGGGTCCGGGCAGCCCCGCGAGTCACTCGGCCATGACGCCGGGATCGAGGGTGTGCTCGAGCGAGACCTGCCAGGTCGACCACGCGCGCTCGATGTGGTGGCGCTCGTAGGTCGCCTGGACGCCACGCACCAGGACGAATACGCAGCCCATCCCCACTATTCCAATCGCCACGCTCCACGCGCTCATCGCGCCGACCGCCAGCGACGTCAGCGCGCACACGTAGAGCCAGAGCAGCGAGGTCGCGCAGGCGCGGCTGTAGCGCGCCGTGCCGTACACGAGCCCGAACATCACCAGCGCGCACATCACCGCGAACGCGCCGCCGAGCGTCGGGCCGACGAGGGCCGCGCGCCACACGGACGCGCACAGCACGCCGAACGCGCTCACGCTCCCCGCGACGCACGCGCCGCGCACCGAGCGCGTGACGCCGTCCGTCGGGACGATGGTGGCTCGCCGGGGCGCGCGCGGCCTCCTCGAGCTCGGCTGCTTCAAGACCTCGAAGAGGTCCGACGTCGTGGTCTTCGAACGGCACACCCTCATGCTCCTTCCTCACGCTCCAGACGATCCACACCACCTTTGGACACCACGCGCCGGTGTTTGTTCCACGCGAACAAGGGAAGCGTCGACATGGGACGCGAGACACAATAGACAGAACGAAACAATGAATTAGAACAAGCTAACAATGGAACGGACTTCGTCACATCCCCTCGCTCGCGCTCGTATCCACCTTCGCCGCTCCGTCGGCCGCGCTCGCCGACGAGATCGTCACCGATCGACCCGACGTCGCCGAATCGTCTCGCGTGGTGGGCGCAGGACGCTTCCAGAGGGCGCCCGCCACGGCCCAGGCAGACGGCGGGCTCACGTTCATGGCGACCGACCTCGTCCAACTCGACGCCTACGCGCGCACGAGCCTGATCGGCGCGACCGAGCGGCTGGGCCTGGGCCGCGGCGTAAGCGTGAAGTTCTGATCGGCGCCAGAGCACCCACTATTTGTTCACCCTTGGCGTTCGGTGTGATGTGGCGCAAAGTGCTCGTGATCACGAGGCGCTCACCACGGACGCGAGACCGATGACCGACAGCAAGCAGAGGATCGAGGCCGTCCTCGGCCCCGACGGGGCCATCGCCAAGCAGCTCGAGCACTACGAGCTGCGCCCCCAGCAGCTCGACATGGCGCGCGCGGTCCTGGACACGCTCGAGCGCGAGCGTCACCTCATCGTCGAGGCGGGCACGGGCACCGGCAAGACGCTCGCCTACCTCATCCCGGCGCTGCTCTCGGGCAAGCGCGTCATCGTCTCCACCGGCTCGAAGGCCCTCCAGGAGCAGCTCTTCCACAAGGACCTGCCCTTCCTGCAGTCCGTCTGGGAGGAGGAGTTCGACGCGGTCTTGCTCAAGGGGCGGCGCAACTACCTGTGCAAGTCGCGCCTCGACGAGATGCTCTTCGACCCGAAGTTCCGCGCGCCCAACGACTCGATCCACTGGCCCGTCGTCGAGGCCTGGGCCACGACCACCGAGCACGGCGACCGCGCCGAGATCCCCGGCCTGCCCGACGACTACTCGACCTGGTCCGACCTCTCCATCGGCTCGGAGGGATGCACCGGCTCGAAGTGCAAGCACTACGAGGCCTGCTTCGTCACCAAGGCGCGCCGCCGCGCCCAGGAGGCCAAGGTCGTCGTGGTGAACCACCACCTCTTCCTGGCCGACCTCGCGCTGCGCGACACCGGCTTCGGCGAGATCCTCCCGGAGGCCGACGCCATCGTCTTCGACGAGGCCCACCACCTCGAGGAGCTCGCCTCCGAGTACTTCGGCAAGCAGGCGTCGAACTGGCGCGTCTCCGAGCTGGCAGGTGACATCCGCAAGGCGCTCAAGCAAGAGGGCATGGTCGACGACGACGTCGATCAGGCGACCCGCCTGGCGACCGCGCACGGCACGAGCCTGTTCACCCTCTTCGCCTTCGGGATGCATGAGGGGCGCTACCCGCTCACGAGCGTGCTGCGCGGCCAACAGGCCGACAAGATCGCCGAGTCGCACCGGGAGTTCGCCTCCGCGCTCACCGACCTCGAGCGCGCGCTGCGGCGCTGCGCCGGGCTCGGTGAGATCTCGACCAAGCTCGCCGAGCGCGCCGTCAGCCTGAAGTTCGACATCGACTCGCTCCTGCGCGCCAACGACGAGCGCTACATCTACCTGCTCGAGGTCCGCGACCGCGGCGTCTACCTCCAGGCCTCGCCCATCGACCTGGCCGAGCTCATGCGCTCGAAGCTGCTCGAGAAGCACGACGCGCTCGTGTTCACCTCGGCCACGCTCTCGACCGGCGGCGACTTCACGTTCTTCAAGCGCCGCATGGGCATGTCACCGGTCTCCCGCAAGGACGAGACCATGGACGCCTGGGAGATCGACGAGCTCCTGCTCGGCCCCGTCTTCGACTACGCCACGCAGTCGCTCATCTACGTCCCGCGCCGGCTCCCCGTCCCGAACGACCCCAAGTACATGGACGGCTTCTGTCAGATCGTGCGCTACCTGGTCGAGATCACGGGAGGGCGAGCGTTCATCCTCTTCACGAGCTGGGCGAACATGCGCCTTGCCCACGAGCGCCTCGCCCCCGAGCTCGAGGACGAGCTGGGCCTCCCCGTCTACATCCAGGGCTCTCGCCCCAAGGCCGAGCTCATCGATCTCTTCCGCGAGGCCCCCGAGTCCGTCCTCTTCGCCACGTCATCGTTCTGGGAGGGCGTGGACGTCCCCGGAGACGCCCTCCAGCTCGTCGTCATCGACAAGCTCCCCTTCTCCTCCCCCTCCGATCCGCTCAACCGCGCGCGCATGGACCTGCTCGAGTCCCGCGGCGGCAACTCCTTCAAGGACTACTCGGTCCCGCAGGCCGCGCTCGCGCTCAAGCAGGGCTTCGGCCGCCTGATCCGTAAGCGCGACGACACCGGCGTCGTCGCAATCCTCGACTCGCGGATCACCAGGAAGCGCTACGGTCAGACCTTCCTCGACACGCTCCCGCCCGCCCCGGTGGTCTTTCGCGCGACCGAGGTCAAGCACTGGTGGCACGCCAAGTTCGGCGCGCCCGAAGAGAAGAGCTGACGCCTCAGCCCTCGCCGCCCTGCGCGCGCTGCATCCGCTCGCGTAGCCTGAAGTTCAGGTAGTCCTGTAGGTAGGACTTCTCCTCGAGCAGCGGACACCCCACGAGCTCGACCCACCGGCCCGGCCCTCCACCCGCCGCGAGCTTGGGCGGGAAGGACTTGCGCGGCCAGACCACGTTGCTGTCTCTTATACACATCTGACGCTGCCGACGATCTACTCTGTGTAGATC
>OJDV01000809.1_pt1 | contig 10139 bp, 10 predicted proteins | sample 1592911 | NCBI WGS metagenome assembly OJDV01 (sample SAMN05416860, study PRJEB24817) | seawater metagenome | isolation source: Sea water | place: Canada:Atlantic | collected 2013-11 | reverse complement strand
GGCAGCGTCAGATGTGTATAAGAGACAGTAAAAGGGCAGGGCGCGAAACGCGCCCTGCCAAAGTGTCTAGGACATGCCTTCTGGCACCCATGCGGCAATCCGTGCGATCTGCGCCTCTGTCAGCCCTTGCGCCTCTTGTGCCTCCCCATCTCCAAAGAGCGCGGCCATTTTATCGGCCTTCTCGGATTTTTTGAGTTTGGCGAATGTCGTGACGGTTGGATGATCCTCTTTGAGGTCCAACAGATCACGCCATTGCTGGATCAGGTAGGGACCCCCAACACGGCCAAAGAAGTTCTCAGCGTTTGGGGTAAAGATGTCGCGGATATTGGTCTCAACTGCCTTGTCGATCGCCTCGGCAAGATCATCGTCAACCGTGAGCAAGGACGCCAAATGGCGGATGATTTCCTCCATGATGAACTCTGGCCCTTTGGCTTTGTAAGCGCGAAACACACGGGCCATGTCGCTGCCGTACTTGGCGCTCGGTGTTGGCTTGGTCAGTCGCGCGTCTAAAGTGTAGCCCGACATTTCAGTACTGGGGACGTTTGGCACATCGTCCTTGCGCAGGCCAAAGGCAGATGTGTAACCAGACTTGCCTGATAGTTGGAACGCAAAGAGCGCCAGCAAAAGGTCGGGATCGCGCAAGGCGGCGTCCTGACGTGCCCCCGTCGCGATGCGCCCCAAATCCATCGCCAGTTTCTGCGAGATGGGTGACTTAGTGCCTGTGCTGCCCAAATGACTGGATTTCTCCAGAACACCTGCGTCAATGGCAGCTTTTCTGTCTGTGCCTTTGACAAGGCCAGCCTCAACCTGCACCACGCCGTGTGTATCGATGTAGACCAAGACACCTGCATGGGCTTTTTGATCCTCGGTAAACGATCCATCAAGGATCGCTTGCAAGGCGGCAAGCTGCTTATGGCCTTCGTCGTTTAACACCTCTTGTTCGGCTTGTTCTGACAGCGCGTCATAGGTTTCGCTTTGATCATCAGACAATGCGCCGCCTTCGGCATAGATGCGTGACAGTTTCATCTCCTCAATCTGATACCAGCCGATATAGCTGTCCCCAATGGCTTCGGCCCATTTCCAGCCCTCGGCTTGCAAAGTTGCGGCAGCTTCTTCCAGCTTCGTGCCAAACAACGCGTCTAGAATGGCAGGGTCATCGATGAGAACCTCCTCTGCAAACAGATCACTGCCTGTCCGACCCCCAGCGGCCTTGTATGCCTCTATGCCCACAAACACGGCGCGTCGGTCACTGTCTTTGACGGCATCGGGTTTGAGCATCTTCTTGATACGGTGATCGCTCTCGCCTTGGCCGCGCACGTTTTCCAAGATTTCCAAGGTCAGCTTTTCATCATCACTGATGGTGAAGGCGGCGGCATTCGACAGGCTAATCTCGCCAGAACGCAAGGCATCGATCACAGGATCAGGCAAGTTGGCCAAGGCGAGGCGGCGATAGACATGCGCCTCGGTGGCCCCATACGCAACAGCGATATCGGCCACTGTGGCCCCGCGTTTTTCCATCGCGCCAAAATCGCGGATTTCATCGGCTGGATGCAGCGCTTCACGTTGTGCGTTTTCGCTGGTCGCCCAGACTTGTGCGGTTTCGAGATCAGGAGCCATTTTGACGCTGACGGTTTGAAAACGCGGGTCGTCTTGCAAGAGGGCAAGTGCGCGAAAGCGGCGTCCGCCGACAACCACGCCGATACCGTCTTTCTCCGCAAAGCCTGCGATGTTCTGGATCAGTCCATAGGCGCTGATGTTGTCAGCCAAAGTCAGAATGCTGGCCTCGCTGACGATAGTGCGCGGGTTCAGATCAGAGAGGTGCAGGTCCGCAAACGGAACGTCTTGGACATGTGCGGTGATTTGAGATTGATCATTCATTGGGTCATTCCTTTTGTTGGTGGTGAGATTGGAAGGGGTGCCCCACCCAGCGGACTGGATGAGGCGAGGGTCGTTTTTTAATATTCGGAGGCGTGGAGGACGGTCAGAACGCGACGCGTGGCATCCACATTGGCGGGATCATCACTGCCCATGTTGTAAGCCAGATCGTAGAGGTCGATTTTCCAGAAAATGCTGTACGTCTCGCCAGCATTTTCAAATTCAAAAGCCCCGAATGTGTGATCGCCGTAGGGATCATTGTCATCAGTGAACTCTGAGAATTGTTGCACCCGCTGCATAATGATCGCGATGGCAGCTTGGGGTAGGTCCGCCACCCCGCGCGTGACGACAATTTGACCGGGGACGGTGAAATCCGCCCCCCAAGTTCTGCGGAACCGATCGTTCTGCTCTGCGATTGCGAGGGTTGTTGCGGTGATTGTGTCTTGCTCTGTCATGGCGCTCACCACCAGCACGAGTAGACAACGGTTTGACCGCTGGTGAGTGCATTTTTTGCCCATGCGCAAAACGCGAGGTCTTGCTCGGTGTTCTCGTCGGCGGCTTGATCTTGAAACTGATGTCCAAAGAAGAACCCGCCCTCAGATTTTGGCAGGGCCTTCTGACATACAAGTGTCTCTAAGGCTGCGATGTCTGCGGCCTCTAACACCAGTTCTGCGCAATTCAGCTTTTCGGCAGGTTGGCCTGTTTTGGCGGTAAAGAGCGTCTCTGCCCAAGCTTGAAGTTTGGAATGTTTGCGCCATACGAAATCGGCAGCGCGGTCATCATCCGCGCCGTCGTCGTGTTTGATATAGGCATATTGGTCGAGGCCCATGTGCTTACTCCTTTGTGGTGTGGACGGGGTCTTTGCCCCTTGATTGTCTGGTTTTGAGAAAAGCCCCTTGAGGGCGTCGCTCTAAAACCTGACCCACTGACGAAGTGCCGGAGTGAGCAAACGCCACTTAAATCGACAGGGAGTGGTGCGGCCCGCAGGCGCCAGACGAGGACACGGCCCTGGCTATTTTGGTTGCGTGCGCGAGAACCCAGCGGGTTCTAAAGCAATGTTCCGCTGTGGCGTATCGCGCTTGCGCGAACCCCAAGGAACCAGGAAACCGGATCGGGCGAGATCCGATGGACCAGATTGATCGTGACCCGGAGGGCAGATCCAGCCATCGCAGATGGGACATGAGCAAAAGGAGAAGAGGGGTTCTGGAGGAAACGCGGCTCTGACTATTTGATCAGTTGCAGCTCTGATGGAAGGTTCTGGATTGGGATGCGTCTCGCAGCCCTATCTAGAGCAACGGTGGCCCGTCAGGTGGACGGGGCAGGGCCCACACCTGAAGTGTATCTACATCCGTGATATCTCACAGCCCTATTGATGTCAGAAGGACCGTTTTTGGGATATCGGGAACATGTGTTTGAAACGCCTGCTTTTTCTTATTTTAAGCATTTCGACGTATCTATACGCGCTATATGTAGATATTTAGCGTTCTCGTTTGGTTATTTCTGTTAGAAATATAGTTATGTTTGTTTAAGAGTTACGCTGAGCAGTTCTCGCTTATAAATCAGTACCTTAAACTGGAATTCTGTTCCTGATGTACCGAACATCCGTTCTTGATGTACCGAACTTGTGTTCCTGATGTACCGAGCCGTTTGTTCCTGATGTACCGAGGAAATGTTCCTGATGTACCGACTCAGTACAGTGGGTTGGCTTCAACATAGGTTTTTGCGAAGGCCGTGAAGGCTGAATTGGCATTTTTGACGGGCTGGTCCTTTGAGACGGCCCATTCTTTCCAAGTTTCAAGGATATATCCAACGTCATACTCGGGATGTTTGTGCTTCACTTTGACCATTGTCGCGTGAGAAACGTTCAAATCCATGTGATTCGGTACAACGGGAACATCTACAACATCAAATTTGGGCCGAAACCTCACAAGAGCCTGTTTTCCCTTGGTTTTAAAGGGGGTAGACACTTGAGAAGGTTCAACGATCTCCATGTGATAGTCAGGGATCGTGTCCAGTTCCGAGATTTCATTGATGCGAAACTTGAATTTGCGCTCGGTATCGATGGAGCCGCACTTTTCAGCGAGACGTTTGACGCCGATATACCATTCTGGCTGGCGTCCGACGTGTTTGCGCGCAAGCTCGTAGAGACGGCGCTCAAGACCCTTCGAGAGTCGGAAATAGTCTCTATTGATGGTCAGAACACGCCGATCTTTGACGATTGCGTTAAACATCCAGCGGTTCATGGTGACTTCGACAGCCCCCATAACGCGTTCACCGTTGCGATTCGTGCGCTCAACGACACGCCAATCTTCAATCCAGCCAAAGCCACGACGCTCGCGCTCACCGCCAGCTTCAACGTTTGTCAGAATGTTTGTGGAGCGCAGGCGCAGCAGAGCGTCCAAGAACAGCTCGTAGGCGCGTTTTCCAGTGCCGCGACCGGTAATTTTGAGGAAGTCATGGGCCGAAAACTGGATGGTACGATCGGCATCGGTGCCGTGTTCAATCCGCTCATTTACCAATGATGTCAGATAGATAAGGATATCTTTGTCCCAGATTGTGGCGATGCCCTTGGGACCTGGCTGGATCTCGATCCGGACAGTCCCGTCATCAAAGATGAACGGGGTGGTTCGCGGACGCTTTTGCAGGGAGAAAAATGGAAACTCCATCAGAGCACGCTCATCTTTGATAGGCGCGTCTGCAAGCTGGTCCAAAAAGAAATCTACCTGTTTATCTGACAAACTGTTCCCGATGTACCGAATCTAAGTTGTTCCCGTTATACCGAGGTTTGTGTTCCCGATATACCGAAAAAAACCCGAGCGAGTTCAGGCGGCATTTTGTATGTGATTCCTGATGTCGATATCAGGATATAGGCGCAATATTATAATATTGAAGAGATGATGCAAGACCTTCTGTCAGCGGCTCTTTAGTTTCGGCGGTATTCCGCATTCAGTTGACTAAGAAGGGGTAAGATAGTCATGAAGGCGCTGGCTCACTCCCGTAGGGGCGCGACGCCTGCCTATGAGAAAACCTCGCATATTCGCTTCACTACGTTTTTGCACTCGCTTGCGACAATGAGCGCTTTGCCAAGCGCGTCACAGAGTCATGCATAAATCACATCTTGATACGCTCCGCTTTTCCACATTGGAACCCGCTCCCCTGTGTTCCATTCGTACAGCCATCCAACAACCTCACCCGTTTCTCGAGCTAGGATCTGTTTGACGACCCAAGCCTCCATTCTTGCACCTATGGCGATCTGCAAGTTCTGCTCCACAAATTTCTCCCTATTCCTTGTTGGTCGGAAAAAGTTCGCCCAAGGAAAAGCGAATTTCCCTTTCAGGTTGAAACTTTCCTATGAAGAAATGCACGATACGAAGTGAAGCCATTCGAAGCGAAACGAAACAAAGGCTCGTACCGGCATGGAAAAGAACGGAAAATTTTTTGTCACTCCTTCAAGTGATGGCGGCAATTTCAAGGAATTGTTTAAGCGGCTTGTTGCGGTGGGTGCGGGTAGGCCGGTAGACAACGATGGCTGCCCGTCAGGCTCCTGGACGCCTGATCAACTCGCCGAAGCGATCACAAATATCGACCCTGATGGGGCAGGGGTAGATTTGCGGACCGTACAGCTTTGGTTTCAAGACAACGATAGGGGCGTTAGTACTGAAAATATCAGGTGGTTGGCGAGAATTTTTGGGTGTGATGATCCAGTTACGATCAGCGAATGGCAGATAATACTAAGTAAGGCGCAAGCACGCCTGAAGGTAAACAGGCGGGAACGTAAGCGAGCGGAGAACGATAAATCGACCCCGTCTGCTGTTGCCGAGCACTTGGGGAACACGAAGCCTATTCACGAGGGCCTAGCCAAAAAATGTGAGTGGTTGCTTACTGGCGAAGCATCCATGAATTTGCTTGTCTCATACTGGCTTGTTTTCGGTGCATTGGGATTGATGAACTATGCTTTGGGCACACTCAGCGTCACCTACAGCCCCGAAGACGGATTGGACAAACAGGTGGGATTCATCTGGGCACCGACGCTGACGGTGCTGCCCTTAATTGTGCTTCCGCTTTACATACTGTCCATCAACGAGCTGATATCATGTTGGAAAAACGGTGCACGATCTCAGTGCGCGTTGAGTGGCGACAAATCCGACTTCTTAACAGGTGCGGATGGGTGGATATTGAAGGTAAATTCCTTCACCTTCTCGTTTTGGGCGATAGCGCTATTTAGCCTACTATTTGTTTTCGGATTCCAATGGGCAGGTATATATTTACCCGCCTATATGTCGGGCGATCCTGGCGGTGTCCAAATAGACCGATATCTTGTCGCACTGTCACGTCCCGAGGTGATATCAATTCGACAGGCTATGGTGCTGTCAGCGGTCGGCTACCTGTATACCGCTTCCTACATAGCCATCTTTTTGTTGGGTCTGCTTTTTCTGGTCATTATCGCCCTCGACTACCGTGAAACTTGCAATAATTCGATCCAACAAAATCTTGTGACGACAACTGTGACAATCCGAGAAGCAGGGATCAGAGTTATCTGGGGGAGCTTTAGGGTAGCTGCCCTTGGTTTGTGGATCGCAACGCTTATCAAACTCCAAATCGTTTACTTGTCGTCGAATGCAAAAGATTTCGTGAGCTGGTTAAGCTGGGATGCGCAGGCTGCTTTGGGCTTTAGAACTACCGAAAACAGTTGGTTGGACAACAGTTCTGTAAGCCATTTCACTACCCTTCTGATGGGGGCTGTTACAGTCGCCACCTTTGGTTTTTGTGTTGCGAAAGTTCACGAGGTCTTCGCGGGATCGCCTTTAGGCGATGACCACGACCGCGTCAGGTCAGATAGAAAGCTGATTATGGGGATGAGTGCAGTGATTATCGTACTGTCTGCGAATTTGCTTTTAATAGGTCGATTTGAAGGCTTCTCACTTCTTCTAGCTCTAAGTGGCATTGCCACGTTCTACGTGGTTCGCGGGCCAAGTCTTAATCAAGCATAGGTGGATATATGGAACAGGCGAAACTCTATTCAGAAATTGCGGACGGGCCCTCTCAGGGCGCGGCATATTGGGTTCAAACGGATGACAATGTGCGCGTACGTGTCGGCACCTATGGATCTAGCAAAGACCGCAAAGGGACTATTCTGCTTTTCCTCGGGCGCTTTGGGTACATCGAAAGATACGGGCGGGTTGCCAAGGATTTCGACAAGAACGGATTTTCGACTGTAGTTATTGATTGGCGGAGCCAAGGTCTCTCCGACCGGATGGCTGATGACCCACACACAGGCCACATCCATCGCTTTTCAGATTACCAGAAAGATGTCGCGGCAATGGTCAAAGCAGCTGAGGAACTTGATCTGCCGAAGCCGTGGTACTTGGTCGGGGTTTCGATGGGAGCCTGTATCGGCCTACGTGCAATGCTGGAAGGATTACCTATTGCGGCAACTGCCCTTATCTCCCCTATGTTCGGCATAAAAATGTCACCGTTACAGCGAATTGCGGCTTGGCCCCTCTCATGGGCGGCGCAGAAGATTGGCAAAGGCCACATCTATGTTCCCGGTGAGAGTGGCGAGATCTATATGCTAACGACGCCTTTCGAAAAAAATAATCTGACCCGCAACTCAGATATGTATGAGTACTGGGTAGATCAGGCTCGAACCGTTCCTGATCTACAGATCGGTGGGCCGAGCATGGCGTGGCTCTATCAAGGTCTCTCTGAATGTCGAAGCCTGTCAAAAATGCACTCACCTGATATACCCTGCATCACGTTTTGCGGTGAATTGGACGAACTGGTCGACAATCGCGCGATAAAAGATCGTATGGAAAGATGGCCAAATGGGACGTTCGAAGTGATCAAAAATGCGAAGCACGATGTGTTGACGGAAATCCCTGAAATCGGTGGGGAGGTGATGAACCAGATAGTCGAGTTTTTCAGCGGCACTAAGCCAATGGGGAGCGCCTAAATCAGGCTTACCATCTGGCGAATTGAGGGCTTAGAACGGGCCCCGCTGGATCGCCAAAGACTTATAATGGCGCTTATGTTGCGTCAATTTGAGGATGGTGGTGAAGTTGCTTCCAGCTTTGTTTGCAGTAGCCCCACACAAAGCTTCTATTTAGGTGGCCATGGACTGTATGTGATACAATTTGGCGCCTTCGTAGACCTGTTTGAAAAAAGGGTTTCGCAGCTTTGATGCGCTGCCGCTTGGCGAAAATCGAAACTGCTTGAACAGTCTGGACTTCACGATGAGACTGCTTCAGTCTGCGTTCGTCCAAAAAATTGTTCACCGGCGGAATATTGCAACCCATCCTCTCAATTCGCCGTTCAGAGAAATGCCAAACATGCACCTTGGTCTCATAGACATTTAACCCGACCGCCATGAAACTGACTATACAGAAAACCTTAGAATCTTTGGGAGGAAATAATATGGCATGGTCAAAACCCATCATTCGCGAGATCGAATGCGGTATGGAAATCAACATGTACGGTCCAGATGGTGATCGTGACGACAGCGACGGCGTACTGTTCTAGATATCAACGCGTGCGGGGTACATAATGGCATTCCGTGCGCATATTCTTGGCGCGGCCGCTGGGGGCGGTCTCCCACAATGGAACTGCGGTTGCAAAAACTGCAATCTTGCGCGAGCGGGTAAGATCCCTTCGCAGTCCCAGTCTTCTGTCGCATTCAGCGCCAATGGGCGAGACTGGGCAATCCTGAACGCGTCACCGGACATTCGCGACCAGATGGCGCATGCACAAGTGTTGCACCCAACAAACCTGCGCACTTCCCCGTTGCAATCTGTGCTGCTGACAAATGGTGATATTGACCATGTGGCGGGGCTTCTCACTTTACGTGAGCAACAGAAGTTTGAACTGTTTGCGACCACTGAAATCCATCGGGTCATTGCAGATAACCCGATCTTTTCAGCGCTGAACCCTGCCTTTGTCAACCGCACCAACATTGCCCTTGATCGTGAGTTCGAACTGGCAACAGACCTGACCGCTCGTTTGTTTGCAGTCCCTGGAAAGGTACCGTTGTATCTTGAAGGGGAGACCGTTCAAACAGATCTGGAAGGCGAACAAACCGTTGGTGTGCACTTAAGCGCCGAGGGCAAGAATGTGTTCTACATTCCAGGATGCTCAACCATGACAGCAGATTTGCGTGCACGGATTGAGGGCGCAGATATGGTCATGTTTGATGGCACCCTTTGGCAGGATGACGAAATGGTTGCCGCAGGTCTGAGCCAAAAGACGGGAAAGCGCATGGGACACATGTCGATGTCCGGATCTGATGGGTCAATTGCGGCCTTTGCTGACATCGAGGTAAAGCAGAAGATATACGTGCACATGAACAATACCAATCCTGTGTTGCGGCCCACTTCTGACGAGAAGAAAATTGCTAACGCTGCTGGATGGATTGTGGCTCAAGATCAAATGGAATTGACGATATGACCACTGCGAGCCCCGCAGAATTCGAAGCCCGTCTGCGCCAGATCGGAGCAGAGCGGTATCACGACAAACATCCGTTTCACCATCTGCTTCATTCCGGTGGCTGTTCGCCGGAACAAGTGCGCGCATGGGTGATAAACCGTTTTTATTATCAGGCAAGCATACCGGTCAAAGACGCCGCATTTATGAGCCGTGTCGAGGATCCGGCTTTGCGTCGTGCATGGCGTTCGCGGATCGAGGATCACGACGGTACTGACGAAAATGAGGGCGGGATTCAACGCTGGCTGCGGCTTGCCGATGCTGTAGGCCTTGAGCGTGATTATGTGGCCAGCAAGCAGGGCGTTCTGCCTGCCACGCGCTTTGCCGTGGATGCCTATGTGCGATTTGTGCGCGACAAGACATTGCTGGAAGCGGTCGCGGCATCGCTGACGGAACTTTTTGCGCCTAAAATACATGCTGCGCGGATTGAAGGGTTGTTGGCCAACTACGACTTTGCCGATGACAGCAGCCTGTCGTATTTCCGTAACCGTTTGACAGAGGCACCCAAGGACGTGGCCTTTGGCCTCGCGTGGGTGTTGGAGCATGCAAACACTGCCGAAAAACAGGATGCGGCGGCGGCAGCGTTGGTTTTCAAGACGGATGTTTTATGGGCGCAACTTGATGCGCTGCACGCAGCTTATGTAACACCGGCGCGCATTCCGCCGGGTGCCTGGCAGCCTAACACACATTTGATCGCATCCGTTTCATGACCCAGATTGAAAGTGCTGCCATTCCAGTCATTCCCCGAGGTGTGCGCTTGCACGAAGACAAGGTGCGCGGCCTTTGGG
>OJDV01000808.1_pt1 | contig 10145 bp, 8 predicted proteins | sample 1592911 | NCBI WGS metagenome assembly OJDV01 (sample SAMN05416860, study PRJEB24817) | seawater metagenome | isolation source: Sea water | place: Canada:Atlantic | collected 2013-11 | reverse complement strand
ATTTCTGCCTGTCTCGTGGGCTCGGAGATGTGTATAAGAGACAGCCCTAAAACAAGCTTATTATAATCCTCACCTTCACAAGAACCACAGAGATTACCTCGTTTAGATTCATCAAAAATTTCGATAATCTTTCCGTAGATTTTTCCATCTTCCTTATAAAATTCAACAATAGATTTTTCAATCCCAGTTTCATCATCAATAGTCTTCCATTGACCAAGAATATCTTGCCCAATTAATGAAAAAGGCATTCCGAAGCAGAGTACTAAAAAAAAGAAATAACGCATATTACCTGTGTTTTCTTAATGTCGTTAACGACACATTTAATTCAAATCCTAATAATAAAATATTTGCATTGAGCCATAAATAGAACATCAGTATTAATAACGCTCCAATAGAACCATATAGTTTATTGTATTGTCCAAAACTTTCAATATAAATACCAAACAAATATGATGTTAGTATAATTAGTAGCGTGGTAAACAATGCGCCAATGGAGAAAAACTTAAATTTTTTACCTTCTTTAGTCCCAAAATAATACAGTGTTGCCGTTGCCAAATACACCATAATAATAAAGAATAAATACTGAGATAACACCAATAAAAACCCACTGTTTTCATTTTCAACATGAGCAAATTCCACGATATTTTCAACAACATAAATATTAAAAAACCCTAGAACTGCAACTGTAAGAATTAATAAAAACGCAAGAATCAAGGCAACACCAAGCGCATAGACATACTGCTTAAATATATTTCGAGTGAGCTGTTCATGGTATGAGCTTTCAAAGCCAGAAAAGACGGCATTTACACCGTTAGCCATTAGCAACATCGATACTAAGAACACAGATGAAATGAGTCCACCTCCTTTTATATTTTCAAAAATACTTTCGTAAAAAAAATCGGTTGTTGTAGGTGGCAAAAAAGATTCTAGAAAATTTAAAAACTCTGTCTCAAAACCATTGATTGGAATATAGGGAATTACAATAATCACAAATAACAAAAACGGGAATAATGCCATAAAAAAACTATACGCAATAGCACTCGCTCTCGTGCTCAAAGCACCTTTTACAATACCAATCGCATAAAGCTCTAATAAATCATAAAGCGACAAACCTTCTAAAACCTTTAGCTTGATGCTTTTTAAGAATTTCACTAGCAGATTTACCACAGGGATTTTCTTTAATTTATCTTCAATGGGTTTAGACATGAAATGTATTTGATATTGATTTTTACACAGTTACCAAATTAAATTGGATACTCGTAAAAGTAGAAAACTTATACCTACAAATTTAAGAAAAATAGAAAAACTTACAATGAGTTATGCCTTGCTTCCATCGAAAACAATTATCTTAGCCAACTTAAAGTTTTAGTCCTAAAAACAACACAACCAATGTCAATATCATCATTAAATGCCATTTCTCCAATAGATGGTCGTTACAGAAACAAAATTGAGAATCTTGCGCCATATTTCTCTGAAGAAGCGCTTATTAAATATCGTGTTTTAGTAGAGATTGAATACTTTATTGCACTTTGCGAATTGAAACTACCTCAACTTTCGGGTATTGACTCATCAGTTTTTGAAGACTTAAGAGCTATTTATACTGATTTCACATCAGAAAACGCTCAAGCCATTAAAGACATTGAAGCAGTTACGAATCATGATGTTAAAGCGGTTGAGTATTTTATAAAAGAACAATTTGACACGTTAAATCTTTCAAAATATAAAGAGTTTATTCATTTCGGATTAACGTCTCAGGACATCAATAATACAGCAATTCCATTAAGCATAAAGGACGCAATGAATGATGTCTATGTTCCTGAATACTTTGAAGTTTTAAAAAAATTAAAAGAGATTGCAGCAGAATGGAAAGACATTCCAATGTTAGCAAGAACACATGGTCAACCAGCTTCTCCTACTCGTCTAGGAAAAGAAATTCAAGTGTTTGTCGTTCGTTTAGAAGAACAGTTCAATTTATTGAATGATGTACCAAGTGCTGCGAAATTTGGTGGAGCAACAGGGAACTTCAATGCACATAAAGTTGCATATCCTGATGTGGATTGGAAAGCTTTCGGAACTCAGTTTACTCAAGAAAAACTAGGCTTACAACATTCATTTCCAACGACTCAAATTGAGCATTATGATCATATGGCTGCTTTATTTGATGCTTTAAAGCGGATCAATACTATCATTATAGATTTAGATCGTGACATATGGACTTACGTGTCTATGGAATATTTTAAGCAAAAAATTAAGAAAGGTGAAGTTGGAAGTAGCGCGATGCCTCATAAAGTAAATCCGATAGATTTTGAAAACTCTGAAGGGAATTTAGGTCTTGCCAATGCTATTTTTGAACATCTATCAGCTAAGCTTCCTATTTCAAGACTACAACGTGACCTAACAGATAGTACAGTATTACGTAATGTTGGAGTCCCTTTTGGCCACACACTTATAGGTTTCAAATCTACTTTGAAAGGATTGAATAAGTTATTATTAAATGAATCTAAGTTTGCTGAAGATTTAGAAAACAATTGGGCTGTAGTTGCTGAAGCAATTCAAACCATCTTACGTCGTGAAGCGTATCCAAATCCTTATGAAGCTTTAAAAGGATTAACAAGAACAAATGAAAAAATTAACGAGCAATCTATTTCAAATTTCATTGACACCTTAGAAGTTTCTGATGCAATTAAAATAGAATTAAAGGCTATAAACCCAAGTAATTATACTGGAATATAAATATGACATTTAGCAAAAACACTTTAGCACTAATCTACACAGGAGTTCTTCTCTTCGGATTTTTTATTTCTGGACTCTTTGATGTGTTAGATTATATTATAGTGAAGTTGCTTTTATTTACAGGCTTTGCATTGCTAGTCTTTACACTTGTCTGGATAGCAGTAAAAAACTCAAATACCAAATAAAAAAAAATCACCTTAAGTAAAACTTAAGGTGACTTAACATTAACTTCTCAATACGAATCAGTTATTGAAAAAATTTAGTGATTTCTTTTAATTGAGATTGTTCAATATTGCCTTCTTCTAAAACTGATGCTAGTTTCATTATCTTAGCAAAATTCATATCATCTCCAAGAACTCTTACGACAGCAAAACCAGCTTCATTAGAATTCCCTAAGAGGATAAATTCATCTACATTATCGCCATCTCCAATACATTTAACAATGAATTTTCCATCTGTAGAATTTCCGCCTCGCATCAATTCTTCATATTTAGGATAATCTAATATGGTTTTTACTTTAGCATATTCAATATTCATTTCTTCTATGTTACCATCTTCGGCAACAAATGCTACAAGACTTAATTTATCTACAGAGTCGTAAGCTTCTTTTTGCTCTTCATCCAATAAAGTCTCGTCTATTTTCAGTAAGCTAATTGGCACATCTAAAGATGTAAATCCAGGTGCAAGTTCACTATCGACATAGAAACTTTGCAATGTTGGATCTTGGTTGCAGCTTTGTAAAGCTGCAACCAAGAACAACATCATGATAATGGTTTTGATTGATGAATTCATAGTGTTATTAGTTTTTATCTTTTCCAGCTTTTTTCAACTGATCGCCTCCTGGCATATTCATTTGACTTGTCAACTTAGAGATTTGTCTTAAATCAATATCTCCTGTTAAGGTCAATAATACAGTTTCAATTTCTCTTTTCTTACCATTGATAGTGATATCCTGATCTTGAGTCATTTCTTTAATACCATTAACAAACATCAATAGTTCTTTAACGTGGTTTTCATCTTTACCTTCTCTTACATAAAAGTTAACGGTTTGATCTCCATCTTTTACACGCATTAACTCTTCCATGCTAGAATTCTTTAAATACTTAGCTACTGTAGCGTTCATATCTGCAGAGATTTTCGCATCTCCAGTTGTAAATACTTTAAAGCTTGTGATATTTTTAGCCATATTAATATAGCCTTGCATTTCTGGGTCATCAGCATCAATGCCCATTGTTGCTAACATTTTAAACATTTTCTGGTTTACGATTACTGATGTTACATCTTGTTGATCTTCAAACTTATCAAACACACTTTGTGCATTTACGACTATTGATGATAACATTATTGCTACTATTACGATTAAATTTTTCATGTGTTCTTGTTTTTTTTTAATTGTTTACTTGTTTTCTTTTTGTGTTCTTTAAATATTTGTTTGTTGTTTTTCCGAGTTTGTTTACATAACTCGCTTTTTCAGCACCCACATTAAAACTTTGTGATGCCATGCCCAAAGCATTAAAGCTTGAAGCACCTTGATTAAAATTCTCTGATACAGTTCCTAATGCACTTAAGCTTGAGGTTCCTTTATCAAAATTTGAAGATAGCATAGCCAGCGCTTCTTTTGTTTGGAAATACACTTCACGCTCTTCAGCAGTTAAGCTTGCTAAGGTTACCACCTCATTACCTCCATCCATTTTCGGAATAAAAATTCCTAACATTAGAACTGCTACTGCTGCGACAGAAATCCATTGATATACGGAGTTTTTCCTAGGTTTTAATGGAACGTCTTTAGTATATAGTTCTTGTTTTGTTGTTTTAAAATATTGAAACATAACTCTGTACGACTCTAAATGAGGAGCAACATTGTCTTGTGCAAAATACTCTTTAAGCCTCTGCTCTTCCTTCAACGATGTTTCGCCGTTGTCGTACTTTTCTATTAGTTTTTCTATGCTATTTAACACCATAACTGTGTGTATTAGTTAATTTTTCTCTTATTGTCTTTCTTGCTCTTGATAATGCTACTCTAATCGCTGTAGGATTCATATCTACTACTTTGGCTATTTCATCAAAATCATATTCTTCAATATCTCTGAGCTGTAATATTATTTTTTGTTGTTCTGGTAAATCTTCAATTATTTTTGAAACCCAATCAACACTATCCTTATTTTCTACTTCTTTTTGCAAAGACGTATTGTGATCTTGGTAATTACTATGAACTATTTTTAAATTCTGCGCTTGTTTCGATTTTAAACGGTCTAAGCAAAAATTCTTTGTCATTGTCATCGAAAACGCTTCAACATTTTTGTAGTCGCTAATTTTCTGTTTATTCCGCCACAGTTTCATTAAAATCTCTTGCGTTGCATCTTCTGCTTCTTCATTAGAAACCAGAAGTCTTTTTGCTAAGCGAAAGACTTTATCCTTAAAAGGCATTACTAATTTTACAAAATCAGTCTGTGTCATTGTTTGGTTGTTAGTTCAAAACAGGTGATTATTCTGTTTCTTATTATTACGACGAACATGTATAAGTTTTGTTACAATCAATTAAAAAAAAAATTAAAATTCTATTAATATACTTCTCATCCTATATTATGAGATGTGAACAAAGTCAATATTTACCTAAGACTCAAGCACAGACTAAAGAACACCTCCCTTAAATTTTTTAATTTACAATAATGTAAGTAAATTTATAGTTTAGTAGACTATAGTATAGTTAGTTTACAATAAAGATTGAAAAAGAAAAAGATATGAGACTTATAAAACTATGCCTACTACTTGTAGTAGCGCTTACACTTACCAACTGCTTTGAGGACAATGATGATAATTCCATAGCTGCCAGCGAGATTAATGACTTTGTCTGGAAAGCAATGAATGCTTCCTACCTTTATAAGGTTGGAGTTCCAGACTTAGCTAACGATCGTTTTTCGTCTGATGGAGATTATAGATCCTACCTCAATCAATTTTCTACACCTGAAAGTATTTTTGAAAGTTTAATATTTGACAGAGAGGTCGTGGATCGTTTTAGTTTTATTATACCAAACTACCTTGATTTTCTTCAAAGTCAACAAGGGAACTCTCTATCAACTGGGTTAGAGTTTGATTTCTATTTCAAACCAGGTAGCGACACTGAGGTCTTTGGTATTATTAGACTTGTTCTTAATAACAGTGTTGCTGACAATCAAGGTTTGCAACGCGGACAAATATTTGATGCAGTAAATGGCGTGTCTTTATCAGAAAACAATCTAAGTGAATTACTTAATCAAAATTCGTACACATTAAATTTTGCTACCTATAATGATAATGGAACACCTCAAGTTGAAGATGACATTATTGAATCTACACCAAATAGCACTAGCCTTACCAAACAATCTTATACCGAAAACCCAATACATCAAGTAGACATAATAGATGTTGATGGTGAAAATGTTGGTTATATCGTTTATAATGGGTTTAATAGTAATTTCGAAGACCAGCTTAATTCGGCCTTCGGTCAGCTTTTAGCTAGTAATGTACAACATTTGATTTTAGATCTTAGATACAATCCTGGTGGTTCTGTAAATACCGCAGCTATATTAGGAAGTATGGTTACTGGTCAGTTTAACGGACAAGTATATTCGAAATTAATCTACAATGAAGATTTACAGCAAAACAACAGTGATTTTAAATTTGTAAATAGTTTTGATGGTAATGCTATCAATAGTTTAAATCTGAACAAAATTTATGTATTAACGACTGATGCTTCTGCATCTGCAAGTGAATTAGTCATTAATAGTTTAGATGAATATATAGATGTAGTTCAAATTGGAGATAACACTGTAGGAAAAACTCAAGCGTCTTTAACGCTATTTGATTCATCAGGTTTTGGTCCTAATGACATTAACCCAAACCATACCTACGCTTTGCAACCATTAATAGCCAACTCAGTTAACGCTAATGATGAAGCAGTACCTGCAACCGGTTTAACTCCAGATATTGCTTTAAATGAAACGCCTCGCAATTATGGGATTCTTGGTGATATCAACGAGCCTTTATTGGCAGCAGCTATTTTAGACATACAAGCATTAGGTCGTAACGGACAATTTCAAGTTGAATTTAATGCAATTAAAAAAGAAGTCAACTTAAGACCTTTTGAAGATCAAATGTATATTGACATTGAAGATGTATTTTTAAACCGTGTACAATTTGAATAACTTCAAGAAAAAAGATAAAAAAAAAGCCACTTTAAAAGTGGCTTTTTCATTTTATAAACTCAATGTGAATCCTAAATTGATATTTCGTCCTCTTGTTGTATAACCAAACAGCTCTTCATATTCTTCATTTAAAATATTGTTGATATTGGCAAAAACCGTCATACGATTATTAACTACTTTATGGCTGATGTAAAAATCAACTAAACTGAATGATTTCAGGTTAACAGTTTCACTTACAAACGTTGTGCTATTAAAAAAGGCATCGTCACGGTCGTCATTATACTGATAGTTTAAACTCATAAATGTTTTATCGTCCAATTGGTAATTAAACGCTGCATTCACTTTAATTTCAGGAATTCTAAGATTTAATTCATCTTCTACTTTGGTATAAGTTCCGTTAACTAAAAACTTCAATTTCTTTGTTAAAACGACATCCGCAACAAGCTCAATTCCGCTAGCCGTAAAGTCTTCATCTGTATTCGCGTATTGAAACACAAAACTTCCAAGGTCTACAAAATCAACAAAATTCTCTTCAAAGCGATTAAAATAAACCACACTTACTGTTGCTTTATCTTTTATGTTTACTTCTGCTCCAACCTCAATCGTTCTATTCTCTTCAGGCTTTAAATCTATATTTCCATAAGTAGGTTCAAACAATTGATATAATGAAGGCGCTATAAAAGCTGTACTATAACTAGCCAAACCTTTTATATAACCAAAACTAAGATCTTTCTTAAATGATGGATTTAAACTATACACCAAATGATTACCATATTCACTATGATTGTTTAAACGTAAACCTGCATTTATATTTAATCCAAAGTCTGATACATAAACCACATTTGCATAAGGATCAACAATTGTAAATGAAGCATCATCAGAATTAATATCCTGAGCAAAATCAGTTCCTCCAAAAGGAATCGAATAGCTTTCAATCTCATTTTGCTGTGCATTTACACCCAAAACAGTATAGAATTTATCAGTAAAATTGTATCGGTTATAAATGTCACCAACAAAACTTTCTGATTTGAATTGTGTTGGAAAACTCGATTGAATATCACGCTCTATATTATTATAGGCAGCATTCATCGTTATACTTCCGTTTTTGTAACTAAATTCAGGAGAGACTCCAATTCTGTATTGACTTGTTGTAGATAAGTTATCTGCATCTGCAAAATTAAAACCATCATCAAATTCTGCTTTAATCTTATCAAAACTAGTATAGGTATTCAATTTAAAATTATCTGAAAACTCGTAACCTAACTTTAAATAACCATTGTGCGTGTTAAATGCATCTGAATCTTCTCCAACTGAAACAGCAGACAAGCCATCTGTATACTGATGACTAAAGCTAGCCAAATACGTAAACTTGTCCAGAGAACCATTTACCGATACGCTATTTAAAACATTCTCAATTCCATAATCATTGTCTTCCTGTGACTGATTAGTACCAAGCGTACTTCTCAAATTAACAGCAACGGCATCTTTAGTAGCTTTCTTAAGTTTAATATTAATAACAGCTGATGCAGCTCCAGTTCCATAAAGTGTACTTGAAGCGCCTTTTAAAATTTCAATACTTTCAACTTGATCCGCATTGAGTAGACGTAAATCATAATCATTAGCAATTTGAGAGGCATCTGTTACTGCAATTCCATCAATTAAAATAAGAACCTGACGATTTCGTCCACCACGAACAAAGTAATTTAAATTTTGTCCTGCATTACTTCGAGAACCATTAATTTCAATACCTGCAGTATTGTTGATGATCTCTGCTACTGATTTTCCTTGAAGATTTTCAAGATCTTTTTGTGTTATTTTGGTAATAACCTTACCAGAATTTTCTCGTTTTAATTTGAATTTAGAATCTGTAACTACAACCTCATCTAATTGTTCAACTTTTAACGAATCGACTTGCTGTTGCGCAAAGCCTAATGTTGATATACCAATTGTTAGCATACCAAAAACCATTGTTTTTGTGTTCATTGTAATGTAATAATTACTCGGAATAGCATGAATTTTCATACCAAAACTTTTATCCCGAAAGTTTGACTTATTTGTTTGAATTTGGCAGGTCTCCTGACTTGCGTCTTGCTATTGGTCTTCCCAGAAATAATTTCCAGTGACTATGAAGGTAATAACAAGCTTGATAGCTTACAGTTGCGGGAACAGTTCTGGACTAGAAATAATTATTTCTCACCAGATTCCCTTTTAATCCATTCGGTAAACCGAATGAAACCTAAATTCGATGCAAAAGTAGATGGATTTTTTAATGCAAACTAAATAATCTTACTTTTTCTTATTCATCTTATAGATCAGATAAATAAAACCTATTAAAAAATGAAGTAATATTATTCCTCCTGCTATATATATTGTTAAATTTGAATTATCGTGCATAACAGTAATTTTAATCAAATTTAGAGATTGTATCTCATTCTAACAGTTACAAATGTTACATAAAAAGATTCTATTGATTATTTTTCTTAGCCTATTTGTTTTAATGGGTTGCAAGGAGGAAAAAAGTGTTAGCCAAACAAGTACTTCTACTCCAGAAGAGCAAAACAATAGCTACGCAGAAGGGTTTAAAATTGCAAATCATAAGACTCATACCATTTTAAACATCTCTAACCCTTGGCCTAAAGCTGAGAAGAGTTACAATTATGCATTAATACCAAAGGCTAATGCTTCTAAATTAACTTTAAATAAAGATGAGTTTGATGGATTAATAACTACTCCAGTTCAAAATATAGTCGTCACATCAACAACTCACATTCCTGCACTTGAGCTTTTAGGTGTTGAGCAAACTTTAGTTGGTTTTCCTGGAACTGATTATATTTCTTCGGAAAAAACTAGAGTACGAATTGACAATGGACAAATTAGAGAACTTGGTAAAAACGAAGGGATTAACACAGAAGTTTTATTAGAATTACATCCAGATGTAGTTGTAGCTTTTGGAATTGATGGCACAAATAAAAGCATGAAAGTTATAGAAAAAGCAGGTATTCCTGTAATCTATAATGGCGATTGGGTAGAAAAATCACCTTTAGCAAAAGCCGAATGGATTAAGTTTTTTGGTGCACTATACAACAAAGAAAAAGAAGCCGAAGCTATCTTCACTCAAATTGAAACGGATTATAATGTTGCTAAAAAAATAGCTTCCGAAGCTAAATCAAAACCTACAATACTATGTGGAGCGATGTATAAAGACTGTCTCTTATACACATCTGACGC
>OJDV01000807.1_pt1 | contig 10154 bp, 9 predicted proteins | sample 1592911 | NCBI WGS metagenome assembly OJDV01 (sample SAMN05416860, study PRJEB24817) | seawater metagenome | isolation source: Sea water | place: Canada:Atlantic | collected 2013-11 | reverse complement strand
GAGATTTCTGCCTGTCTCGTGGGCTCGGAGATGTGTATAAGAGACAGATTCTAAGATATGAAATTCTGAATTGTTAGAGTCGATTAATTTAGGAGTATATCTTTCGCTATAGGGAATTCCACTCATATCTTCTTGAGAAAAATCGGTGCCCGTAAATGCTTGACTCTTACTAAGTAAATTGATTCGAACCGCTTTACCAAAAGCAGGCATATATAACCAGATGATATCGTCTGGAAGTGATAAAGTAGCAATTCCTGCTTGTTTTTCTGGTTGGGTATATCTATAAAGTTTTTTAAATTTTCCTTTCTGTTTTAAGGACGCTTCTCTTCTTTTTATCTTTCCAGTTTTGTCTGTTATAAGCATCACTACTGAAGCCTCTTTGTCTTTGGGAGCAGAAATTAATTCATCCATATTTTGCAATAAAGTTTTAGCATTTTGTGCATTTAAGTTGCTAAAACTAAAAACTGATACTAATAAAAAGAGTGTTGTAAACTTAAAATTCATAAGGAATAATTTATACTGTTTTATTTCTGTTCATGATAATTAATATAGAAGGCAGCAAGGTTAAAGCTCCTAAGCAAGAACTTACCATGCTTAAAGCAATAAGCAGACCAAAGTATTGAAGTGGAACCATATCAGAAAATACCAAGACTAAAAATCCAGCAGAAACCGAAATTACATTAATGATAATTGCTTTTCCGCTTACTAAAATGGATTCTTGTATGGATATATAGAGGTCTTGATTTTTTTTGAAGGTTTCATTAAAATGTGAAATAATATGTATGGAATAATCGATACCAATCCCTAGAGCAACACTTGCCACCAATACCGTTGCAATATTTAACGAAATTCCAGTTAAGCCCATAAACCCAAAGAGAATAATAATGGTTGCAATAATAGGAATGGAAGCATAGAGTCCACTTATCCAAGATCGTAATATGATACCTACCAAAATGATAACAAAAAGTATGGCGATTAAGATACTTCCGATTTGACTATTTATTAAACTTTGATCCATGGTAATGTCTACAAAGGGCATTCCTGTAATTTCTATGATGCAATCTTCAGAAGAATTCTTTTCTATATAATCATACATGTATTTTGAAAACTCCTTTTTAGATTCATTATCTGGTGATTTAAATTTAGAAATAATAATCCCTTCATTTAAATCTTCATTCACAAAACGATTCATTACTTCATTACCTTCTAATAAAAACCATAATTGCTCAATCTGTGCAATATCGTCTGGAATACCTCTCTTATTCGTAATGGTGTAATTTATTTCAGAAATTAGTTTTGCAATAGACATAGAGGTATAAACATCTGGGCTATTTTCCATATATGCTGAAGTCTCCAACATAGCCTTTAAAACCTTAGGACTTTGCATATTCCCTTTAAAATGAACGAATATGGGTTTGGTGCCACCAAATTTTTCAACCATTATATTTTCGGCCAATCGGGTAGGGTTGTCCTTTTTAAAATACTCTTGAATATCGACACTTCTTTTTATGGAGAACATACTAACAACACTTAGGGCTATTAATACCATCCAAAATATTAAAATGGGTTTTGGGTATTTTATTAAAAGAGAATTAATAGGTTTAAGAAGACGGTTGGCTAAAAAGTTGTTGTTGCTTTCTTTTCTTTTTTTGTTCTTATAATTAAAAGCTTTCATTATGGAAGGCACAAAGAAAATAGATAAAAGACAAGCAAATAGCGTCCCTAAGGCAGTGAAAATTCCAAAATCGACAATCATATCGAGGTAAGCTCCAAATATGAAGGAAACAAAGCCTATAATGGTTGTTAAAGCTGCTAGAACGATTGGGATTAAAATAAAAGCCAATGCTGTTCTAATTACTTTGGGTTGATTGGATTGACTCACCTCATTAATACGATTGATAACGTGTATGGTATAAGCACTACCAATCGCTAATAAAATAATTGGGATATTATTAGAAATCATAGACATTTTTATACCCAAAAACGCCATACATCCCAAACTCCAAACTATTGAAATTACAGCAATTAATAGTGGTAATAAAACACCGCTTATCGATCTAAAGCTTAAAAATAAAATGATAGCAATTACTAAAAAAGAAAGCGGCAATAAATTTGTTAAATCATTCCGCATTAAATCTGAAATATAGGTTACTAGCATCGGGGATCCTATATAATAAAGCTTTTCTGGTAATTTTAGATTTTCTGTTTTTTGAATTACTTTTTTGGCTACTGAATTTACATCGAATTCATTGTCCAAATTAAAAATAATAAGGGTAGCCGTTTCGTCTTCAGAGACAATGGTCCCTTTGTACATCGGATTATTTAAGATGTTGTTCCTTAATTTCTCAAAATCCTCTGGGCTTTCAGGCATTTCATATTCATCTACCAATTTTCCTATTTCAATACCGTAATCTCCACCTTTAATATTGATAATGTTGGTAAGGCTAGAAACTGCCGTAATTCCTTTAATATTCGTTAAAGTATCCGTAATTATTTGAATGTGTTCAAGAACAGAAGTTTGGTAGATATTATCAGTTTCGAGGATAATAACTCCCATATTATTCCCTCCAAAATCTCGACCAATTTTTTTTAACAATTTGGCGTCTACATCATCATCAGGGAGAGACCTTACAATGTCGGCATCAATTTTAAGGCTTCTTATTTCATTTCCAAAAAATAGTGTACCCACAAGAACTAAAACGATGATCAACCATTTTTTAGCGATGATACTTTTAGAGAATTTTACTAAATCCAAATTTTAATTATTAAAGTATATTAAAAATAATTTGAATTGCTAATTTACTGTTTTTTAAGCTTATTACCACAGTTTTGGTATGAGAGCTTTCCTGTTTTTCGGGTAGTTTTTAAAATGATTTTTATACCATTTATGATGCCCTGATACTCTTGGAAGTAAATTAGCTAATGTCCATATTAAGAATGTAGTAGCTGGATAATTCCATGCCATGATTGCAAAACCTACCCATTGTATAATTTCTCCTAAATAATTAGGGCAAGAGATGTATTTAAATAAAAATCCTTTTGGAATTTTGTATCCCACTTCGTCTGGTTTTCTAAGATGTATCAAAATAGTATCGCTAATTTGATTGATGATGAATCCAGAAATAAATAATAAAAGACCTAAGTAAAAATTCCAATCTTGAAAGGAATTCGCATCGTAATGTTCCAAGTGAGATAAAAAATATCCATTTAATCCAGCATTTATAAAATTGAAACTAATGGCTGAAAGGACAATTGTAAGGGGCATTTTTTTTCTTTTGGTTCTAATTCTAAAAGGATAAATAAAGGTTCTATTAAAGTAGTGTATAAGCCATAATATACTGAGCATACTTGCGTAAGAACTTTGATTGTATAAAATAAAAAAGAATAGAATTATTAAAAATGAAGGCATTTCCATAAGTACCCATCCTAAATTATTAGGGATTTCAATTCCCCAGCCTTTTCTGATGTGCCTACCATAAGGAGCTCTTACAAATTGTAATAGTATAAATGAAGAAACCCCAATAAGAGACCAAATTATACAGGCAACATTAAATGTTTCTAAATTCATACTTATGATACTTTTCTAAACCAGGTTATTAAATCTTGTATGGTTTCTTTGACAGGTCTAACGCTGTGTTTTAATTCATTTTTCGCTTTAGAACAATCCATTTGTTTTGGTGCTCGTTTTAAAGTGGTCAGGCTTTCTTTTGAAATAGGCCAAGGCAAAGAAAAACATTTTTCATATAATTTAATAATGGGTAAAATAAATAATAAAAAACTTAGAGGAATGCTTATAAAATAGTTAGTAGGATTTGCAATTTTGGCTATTTGTCTAATGCTATAATAGGATCCACCTACTAAATAGATCTCTCCTTTTTTTCCTAAGTCAAGGCTGTTGATGATGGTTTGTGATAAATCTCGTAAGTCCACTATATTATAACCTCCACTTGTAATAAATGGAAGTTTATAATCTGCCATATCTAATATGGTTTGCCCAAAATGTGAGGGACTTTTATCAGGTGGCCCTATAATGGCTGTAGGACGGATTATAAAGGCATCTAAATCTTTATCCTTGATGGAATTCAAGACTCTTTTTTCTGCTGTTGCTTTTGTCCAATCGTATGTAAAATCATTCTTTGTTTTATAAGGTCTTTTTTCATTATAAACCTCATGTGGACTTGTTTCTACAACCGCTGCAGATGAGCTTATGTAAATCATCTTTACCTTATTGTCTAAACAAGAGGCTATTATATTTTCAGTTCCACGAACATTGATATCGTAAACAATACCTTTATCAATACCTCCTAAAGAAATAATACTAGCACTATGTATTAGGGCAGATGAATTATTAAACAATGCATTGCAAGAACCGGGTTTTGTGATATCTCCTTTAATCCAAATTAAATTGGGATGTTTATAAGTGGGTTCTTTATGATAATAAAGCGCATTCACTGAAAAGTTTTTTTTAATTAACATTTCAATTAGGCCAGTTCCTAAATGTCCAGTACCACCAGTAATACTTATTTTTTTGTTTTCTTGCATTTTAGAGTTCTCCATGCGAAAGGTAAACAAATTGTTGAAAAAAAATCATATTAATTCAATTGCCTTATCGTATTTAATTTCATTAAAACTTGAAATTATTTTATCTGCATGGGTATAATCTTGATTTTTTGAATGAGGACTTTTAAACCCAACACAATAAATATCAGCTGCATTAGCAGCTGCAATACCATTGGTAGAATCTTCAATTACAATGCATTCAGATTTTAAAAAACCGGAAGCTTTTGCAGCATTGATAAAAATTTCGGGATGAGGTTTTGAAGCTTTTAAATCTGCTCCACTGAGTTTAGAAATAAAGTAAGGATTTAAATGAAAGCGATTAAAGACATTATTTATGGTGGTCATTGAAGCGGAAGAGGCGAGGACTAATGTTATTCCATGAGCGTAATACTCTCTAATTAATTCTAAAACTCCCTCAATAAGAGTTAGACTGTCATCATTAAAAAACAGCTCTTTAAAAAAATCACGTTTTAATTGTACTAGAGTACCTGGTGTTTCAGTTAAATTAAATAGCTGACAAAGTTGCCTGCAAATATTGATGGTAGATTGTCCCGTAAATGATTCGTAAAGAGCATCGGAAACAGAAATGTTGACAGCGTCAAACATTTGATAATACGCTTTGCAGTGGAGGGGTTCAGTGTCTACGATTACACCATCCATATCAAACAATACAGCTTTTAGCATTTTAGTTTATTTGCGAAGATACAAGATGGAAGAGGTGATGTTCAAAAAATTAATCATTAATTTTATCAGAATCAACTTGATTTGCGATTTTAATAATCTGTTTTAATTTTTCTTTACGAGCATCCTGCTCTTTTCGTAATTTATTTTTTTTACGATTCATCAGGTTGGTATGTTTCGCCTTATTACGAGTATTTTTTTCTTTTCCTTTTTTTGCCATACTTATTGTAAAAGTAAAGATTTAAAACAGCTTAATTAATTTTATTGAATTTAATGTGAATGCAATGCCTTGTTTGCTCCATTTACGAATCCATTTTTCACTGCAAGGTAAGTTACTATAACTACTATTGCGATTGTAACGATTGCCATCATAATTTTTAGTTTTAATAAAGGTACGTTTTAAATTAAACAGGCGGAATGATATTTATCACTCGAAAAGTTTATTACCAATAGGTTTAATAGAGAAGGAATGCAAGATATTATTTTCGCTATCTGATTAATTATTTAATGCAAAATAAACTTGAAAAAAAAGGATAATTATAATTACTATATTGTTATCTCATTTTACAAATAATTCTATAAGAAATTTCCGCTGTTTTTTTTAACATGTTTTTATTAATAAAAATGATATCACAAGTTGTACGAAATTAAATAATCATACTATGAGTAATTATAAAACAAGTACTATCAAGCATTTTATTTTATATGTTCTACTAGTTGCATTTTTAATTTCCTGTGCCGGAAAAGAAAAGAAAAAGGAAATAAATAAAAGACCCAACATAGTATTAATTGTTGCCGATGATTTAGGTTTTGGTGATATTGGATGTTATGGAGGAGATATAGAAACCCCAAACATTGATAATCTGGCCACTAAGGGCATTAAGTTTAGCAGCTTCCATACGGCACCCATGTGTGCCCCAACGCGTGCAATGTTACTATCTGGTACCGATAATCACATTGCAGGAATGGGAGGGCAAGGTTTGGTTACTACAGAATTTGGCTATGAAGGGAAATTAACCAACCGGATTGTTACAATTCCAGCTTTGCTAAGAGACAGTGGTTACCATACCTATATAGCGGGTAAATGGCATCTAGGCAAAGAACCTAAGTCCAATCCACATCAAAAAGGATTTGAACACTCTTTTGTTTTACTAGAAGGAGCAGGCAATCATTATAACAACCTGAGTGTCTTGAAAAAAGGAAATTCAAATTATACCGAGGATGGAGAACCAACAGTATGGAAAGAAGGAGATTATTCAACTGACTTTTATACTAGTAAAATTATCGAATACATTGATGGTAATAAAGAGGATGACCAACCATTTTTTGCTTTTGCGACTTATACATCTCCACATTGGCCCTTACAAGTAGATAAAAAACATTGGGAAAAGTATAAAGGTCAATACGATGATGGATACGAAAAGTTAAGAGAACGAAGGTTAAATAGCCTTAAAAAAGCAGGGATCATTCCCGATTATGTAAACGCTCCACCCAATCATGAGAGAGTAATGCCTTGGGATTCTTTATCTAATGATCAAAAGATGAAAGAAGTGAGGAAAATGGAACTCTATGCAGGTATGGTGGATAATTTGGACCATAACATAGGTAGATTGATTACTTACTTAAAAGAAATTGACGAATATGAAAATACCTTATTTGTTTTTATGTCTGATAATGGAGCTGCAAACAGAGATTTTATAGATGGTGATAGATATAAGGAGCTAAGCAAAATATTGCGGGAAAATTATAATGACGACTATGATAATATGGGGAATGCAAATTCTTATATATCCTATGGTCCACAATGGGCAGAGGCCGGTTCTTCACCCTTTAGGTATTATAAAGATTATGCAACCCAAGGAGGCATCAACACGACCATGGTCATTAGTGGACCAAGAGTGAGTAGAAAGAATGAAATTCATCATGGTTTTACCAGTTTATTGGATTTAGCACCTACTTTCTATGAGTTAGCAGATATAAAACACCCTAAGGAGTATCATGGAAATGAAATTTACCCTCTTAAAGGTAATTCCTTGATTCCTTTTATATCGGGTAGTAGCGACCTCATCCATGATTCAAATTATGTATTTGCTATAGAGCATTATGGACATGCCATGTTAAGAAAAGGGGATTGGAAAATTACTAATTTCATTAGACCTTTTAAAGTAGAAAATTTTGGTCTTTACGACCTTTCCAATGATATTACAGAGCAAAACGATCTCAAAACTAAAGAGCCAGAAAAATATAAAGAACTATTAAATGAATGGGATACGTTTTCAAAAGAAATAAGGATTCAAACTCCTCCTCCAAAACCAAAAGTAGAAACCATTGAAAAATGATTTTATATCAATAAAAAAGCCACCTCAATTGAGGTGGCTTTTCTGTTAATTTTATTATTACTTACATTCCTGATTTAACAGGAGATGTAGTGGTGCTCATATCGCGAATACAGATATATTTTCCATCTCGTTTTTCAAAATAAGACATATAATGTCCGTTATCCTTTTCGTTACCAGAAGAATCATATTCAGTCCATGAACCAATTTCAAGAGCTGTATTACCTTCAGCAAATAAGTCTACAACTTTATATACATTATAGCTATTCGTTGTATCTTTTGCTATACTTTTTGCAAGATTGTCTCTGATGGCTGCTTTACCAGAACTTGGTTGTTCGTTTCGACCATGACTAACAGCGTCGTCGCTATAATAAGCTGCCACGGCATCAGCGTCTTTTGCTTTTTCACCTGCAGCATAGGCATCCTCCATGGCTTGGATTTCAATCCTTACTTTTTCCATGTCAATAACTTCTTCTTTTACTTCTTTTTCTTTAGTCGCACAGGCAGAAAGAAGCAAAGCCGTAAGTGCTAAAAATCCAAATAATCTCATGTTTTTTTTCATAATAGTGATTAGTTTTAATGATTAGAAGTTCAATATACAACTAAAAACTAGGCTAATGCTATTAATTACTTTTTCATTAAATTTAAAAGCTTGTAAAACATTTCTTGCAGTAACATTTAAACCATTGAATCGTCATCATGAAAACTTAAAAAAATGAATAAACAACTTACATTACTTTTAGCTCTTCTAATTTCTTTTTCACTTAGTGCTCAAAAAGATTCAAAAGAAATCGATCAATTCGTTAATGAATTAGATCAGAAAATCCCTCAATTATTAAATGACTTTATGGTTCCTGGAACAGCAATTGCCATTATAGAAAATGGTGAAATTTTATTGCAAAAAGGTTATGGATATTCCGATTTTGAAAAAAAAATCAAAGTGATCAATACTACGGGGTTTAATATTGGATCTATCTCTAAAACTATTGCAGCTTGGGGAGTGATGAAACTAGTCCAAGAAGGAAAAATTGATTTGGATGCATCCGCCGAAAAATATTTGACTAGATGGCATTTACCAGAATCTGAATATGATTCTAATGAAGTTACCATAAGAAGACTTTTAAGTCATACTGCTGGGTTATCCCTGCATGGATACCCTGGATGGTCTCCAAAAGATAATTTACCTTCGATTGAAGAATCTTTAAATGGTAAAAACAATGGTCCTGGACGGGTTGAGATAATAATGGAACCAGGAACAAAATGGAAGTACTCGGGTGGTGGGTTTTCTATTCTTCAGTTAATTATTGAAGAAGTGACCCAACAAAAATTTGAAGATTATATGCAGGCAGAAATTTTAAACCCTCTAGGAATGGCTAGCAGTAGTTATACTATTGATAAAAAAATATTGGAAGCATCCTCTCTTGAATATAATAATTTTGGTGAAGAAATTGATTTTGAATTATTCACAGCTCAAGCAGCAGCAGGATTGCATACTACTATTAATGATTTTACAAAATTTGCTCAAGCAAGCCTTTATGCAAATAAAAACAATAAGAAATACCAACAGGTTTTATCTGCGTCTTATGTACAACAAATGATGGAACCTGCTCCAGCTTCAAATGGGAGATATGGTTTGGGTTATTCGGTTGATTCCATTCAAGGAACCACTGTTACTTTAAGGGGGCATGGAGGTGCCAATTCAGGATGGCATGCATATTTGCAAGTAGATCCAGTATCTAATGATGGTTTTTTAATGGTTACTAATGGTGGAGCTGGACATAATATTTACCGTCAAGTGTATTGTGATTGGATCTATTGGAAGACAGGAGAATCAATGGGAAACCGTTGTAATATAGTGCCTTCTATTGCTAATAAGCTAAAGCAAATAATCGATGATGAAGGAATAGACAGAATTGAGACTCATTATACAAAGTTAAAAAAGAATGAAAATGATAACTACAATTTTTCAGAAGGACAATTAAATCAATTGGGCTATCACTATTTAAGCAATGATAAAGTTGATTATGCAATTTCCATTTTTAAAATAAATGTAGATCATTTTCCGAAATCCTCAAATGTATATGATAGCTATGGTGAAGCTCTTTTAAAACAAGGAGAGAAGGAACAAGCAATTGAAAACTATAAGAAATCTGTAGCACTCAACCCTTCCAATGAAGGAGGTATTGAAGTGTTAAAGAAATTAGGAGTAAATACAGAAGGTCTGATCAAGGAAATTAGTATTGACGATGCGACATTACAAACGTATATTGGTAACTACGAATTGGCTCCAGATTTTGTGATTGCTGTTACTAAGGACGGTAGCCAGATGAAAGCTCAAGCAACTGGTCAAAGTGAATTTGATATTTTCCCCAGTTCTGAAAATGTGTTTTATTTAAAGGTAGTAGAAGCTCAAGTCACTTTTAATTTAGACGATGCTGGGAAGGTTGTCAGCATGACTTTGCTCCAAGGCGGCCGAGAATCTACTGGATTAAAAATATTGGATTAAAAATTAAAAAATCGTCAAAAATGAAGGAAGCTATCATTTTTTGTTAAAACGTTTAATAGATGAATTAATTT
>OJDV01000806.1_pt1 | contig 10160 bp, 8 predicted proteins | sample 1592911 | NCBI WGS metagenome assembly OJDV01 (sample SAMN05416860, study PRJEB24817) | seawater metagenome | isolation source: Sea water | place: Canada:Atlantic | collected 2013-11 | reverse complement strand
CTACACAGAGTAGATCGTCGGCAGCGTCAGATGTGTATAAGAGACAGTCTTTTAACCTTCGGGCTAAATGGATTTTTAAACTTTCTCACTTTACCGGCAATGACAGAAGAAGCTGGAACATTTATAGGTTCTCTTGCTCAAGCAGGATATATTTTTCCAATAGTTGGAGGACTTCAGGTCCTTGTTGGATTTCTATTGATTATCAATAAATTTACGCCACTTAGCTTAATTATAATATTTCCTATAATGTTGAATGCATTTTTACTCCATCTATTTTTAGATCCCGTTGGTATAGCAGGATCATTAGTGGCAATTATTTTGAATGTATTTTTATTTATAGCCCATAGAGAAAATTATAAAAATCTCTTCCAAATGAATCCTAAATTGATGTAATATACGTTTACCTTTAGATGTAAAAAATTTAAAATTATTCTTCGATTATTGATAAGTCATGGTTATTAATTGGATAATCAAAGTAATTTAATTGTCCTTTTCCAATACCTCTGGACCCAAACGGTTTTTACTCAAATGTGGTATGCCTTCTTTAATCCAAAGCGGTGCTTCAGCATCTTTGAGATAGTAATCAAAATACTGTTTCATACGGATCTGAAAATCCTTTTGGTTGGCCTCAATCTTTAAATGATGTGGTTCCCCTGGATAAGACAATAAAATCACTTCTTTGCCCAATCGTCTTGCTGCCGAATAATACTCTAAACCTTGATTCCAATCTACTGCGCCATCACTAGTCCCATGAAGAATTAGGAAAGGTGTTGTAATCTTATGTGCCTGATGCAAAGGCGATTGACTTCGGTAAAGCTCCATGTTTTCCCATGGGCTCACTCCCATTCGTCCCTGTGACCATTCTAGAAGTGGTCCATTTGAAAAACCTGCTCGTTTGTAGTTTACATTGTACATACTAATCAAATTGGTCAATGGTGCACCAGTAACTACAGCAGCAAACATATTTGTTTGAGTCACAATAAAAGAAGACTCGTAACCTCCCCAACTATGGCCTTGTATTCCAACTCTCGCTGGATCTGCATAACCTAGTTTTATCACTTCCTTAACTGCACTTGTAACATCATCTAGAGCTGATGAGCCTGGTAAACCTAAATCATAAACGATGTCTGGCATCAATACCAAATAGCCATTACTTGCATACGTAGACATATGTGGTCTATCATCATACGTAGGCATTGAATATAAGTGGTGTCGCTGCGACATTTTCTCATAGAAATACACAATCATTGGATAGGTCTTGTCAGAATCATAATCTGCAGGTAAGGCCAAAGTCGCTTGCAACTCATGTCCTCGCTCGTCTGTATAATCTACCAATATCCTTTTTCCCCATTTATAATCGGATTGCTGAGGATTGGCATTTGTTATTTTTTTAGATTTTGAAAATGTCAAATCTGATACCCAATAATCAGGAAAGTCTACAAAAGTCTGTTCGGTATACATGATTTTGTTTGTATCCTTTGCCTTGGTTGCTCTTCCAATCATTTTATCTTCATAACGCAATACGCTTGGCTTTTCGCCTACCACTACTTCATAGTATCCCGATTTCTTTGTTTTGTCTCCATAAGCTGAAAGTAATAACGGTTTTGTTAAATCGAACGTCTTAGCTTCAGGATCTAATTGCACCAATCTAAAACGAATGCTTCCATCATTCCCAATGCCTTGAGTAAGGTTGGCTGAAACTTCAGAATTGAGACCAATAGTCCATAAATCATATTTGTGATTAAGGATCAACGTCGAACCATCTTTAGACCATCCAGCAACACCATAAGTACGCTTTTCTACAGGTTTGTCATCATCTTCATCTATAAAACTGGTTCCTGTTCTGTCTGTTAGATTAGATAGTTTACCAGTCATAAAATTATAAGCCATAACAGCACCCTCTCTAGAGAACAATTCCCATTCACCATTTGGAGACATGCCCATATTTCTATATACGCGCTCTGCTATTAAGGTCTTAGCTCCTGTATTGGTATTGATACTGTACAAGTCTTCATAACCACCAGGTATATTAACATTTTTACGATATAAGGTATCTACACTTCCAACAGCCCAATCATTCTTTTCATTTATATACACGGAAGGCATATCCTCATTTTCCAATTGCATAAATCCTTTATTCATAAGATTTAAAACAGAAGCAAACGTAGACTTTCGGTCTCTTTTAGCTTGAACCATTTGACGTGATTGTAGGCGCTCATCTTTCCAATGCCAAACATCAACATTAGCTTTAAGAGAATCTTCTTCTTTTAATTTGGTTTGCTGCTCCTTAACACCATGGAATAGTTTGGTGCCAGCTTCATTCCATGTCAATTTACCATACTCACTAATGACCATGTTTTTAGGAAAACTAGTATCTCCTTCTGGTGAATATATAGATTGCATTCCAAGTGTTGTCATTCCAGGAACAAGGTTTGAAGTCCAATAAATTGTATTGTTGCGTTCTATATTGTCATCTTCTTTTGCACCAAATAAAGCAGCTATTTGATTACTTTCCTTATTCCAAGTCATTTGAGAATACGTAAAACTTCCTGTGTGCAATGCCCATGTTCGCAAGTTATTTAGATCGATTACATAGATACCATTACCATTGTCTCCATCTGCATCAACCAAATAAGAAAACAGTGTGCCTTCTTTATTAAAGGCATAGCTAGAGACATTTCCAATATTTAGTGTCTTATCTCCTTGCAAATCCTTAAGTAGTAAATCACTTCCTTTATGATCCGCCTTTTTATCGCTACGGTTTTTATGGATCGCTATAAACTTAGATGTTTTTGAAATATTGAATGCTCTAACACTTGTTACATTTGAAACTTCATTAGTTTCAAGGTTTAGAATTTGGAGATCACTTAAAACGGCCTTTTTAGATTTCTTAAGCTTATCTGCATCTTCTTTTGCTGGATCTACTAGGTAAGCTAACCATTTACTATCATCAGAGAAAGAAACTTTTTTTCCATTAATTAATGTACGCAGCGTGTCACCATCAACTTTGCGAATATGCAATGTTGCATCACCTTCATTTGGTTCATAAGCATAGGTCATGACACTTCCATTGGGTGAAATGGCTGTTTGTCTTATTCTATTCCATTGTGCGTAATCCTCAAGTGTTAGAGGTTTTTGTGTTTGACCAAAACTAAACTGACTACAAATCAGGAGGACAAAAACGGAAATAAAAATGCGGTAATTTAAGTGGGTTTTCATGTATAATTGGTTAGATAATTTCTACCCAAATATAACTTTATTTAATACGAATTGAAACTCTGAATGGTCGGAACATATAACAAGTAGTTAACAACGTATTCTATTTCACACACATTGTGCTTCACTCCTAAATTCTCCTATAAAAATTGATAAAGCTAATAAGGTTTAATGCGTCTACTAAACCTCTTCAAGAATACGTTTAGACTTTCTATACGTATACTTTGGGTAAATAGCTCGTTTAGCAAAACGATTTAGATTTCCGGCATTGTTCATTTTTTGATACACCTGTTTGGTGATTCCAAAATACTCATAAGTAGAACCATCTGTAAAGGTGATTTCTAACAATAACCCTTTATGTTGGTAATCTGCAATAGCTGAATTAGTAATCGTTTCAGTGTAAACTGGCAAGTTTTTCTCTTTAGTTTCAGGAGCCATACTCACCAAGAAGTGATATCCATCTATAACTTTTCGGCTATTTAATTCTGCCTCTTCCTGCAAAGCATCTCCATTTTGGAACTTATCTGGATGCCATTCTTTTACTAAATTTCTATAACTCTTCTTAAGAGATTTAAGATCGATTTCATTTTCGACACCAAATAATTTCTTGTACTCATTAATACGCTTCATAACCACTAATTTTATTGCGGCGCGAAACTACATCTTTTTAATGGATTTGCCTTTATAATTCTATAAGTATCAGGAAAGTTGCTTTCTATATGCTGATGGTGTCGTGCTTTCAAATTTTTTAAAAGCACTATTAAATGAAGAAAGGCTACTAAACCCTGTATCAAAAGCTATTGAAGAAATAGTGAATTTTTCATTTTCGATATTAGAAAGCAATTCTTTAGCATCTTGAATTCGGTAATAATTAATAAAATCATTAAAGTTTTGCCTTGCGTGTTCATTAATAACCGATGACATCAATTGTGAGCTTTTTCCAACCATCTTGCTAAGTTTAGAAAGAGACAAATCAGGTTCGAGATACCACTTTTTCTCTACGACTAAATGAATGATTTCATTGAATAAAGCATGATTTTCATTCGCTTTAAACACATCACCATCTAGATCAGCCGCTTTTAATTGAAATGCTTTATAGCTTAAAAAATAAATGGTCAATGAATATGCCATTGGACCAACGACATAAGGTATCGCATCATCAAGAATATTCAGTACATATGATGCCCAAATAACAACCAAACCAATAATTAGAAATCGCAACCAATCTAAAATGGATCTTTGCGATTTCGTTAGAAGTGTTGTTTCATGAGCTTTTTTTACACGTTTTATAATCATCCATGATATGGCAATGTAAAAAGCTAAATGCAAGTAAATAAAGATGAGTCCACTACCAAAAATGATAATGACTAGTTTGCTACTTTCATACCATTCTTTGGTAACGAAAAGACTAGCAATAAAAATCAATATAAATGGGATTAATTCAAGATAGTGCGACTTTATAAGCTTAAAATTTGGACGCGTCATACCCAAAACATACCATCTTAATAAAGGTCCTATTAATAGTAAAATGGTTAAACCAGCAAAAATAAAAATAGGCTCCAGTCCATCTCCAAAATTTAACATCACAGACTTACCAATCCGAAAAGCCATAAAAACAAGAATCAATCCCAATAATAGATTGGTCAATGTTTTTTTCTTCTTAAAAATGCAGAGGTACAAAGCAAATAGAATTCCATGCAACAGTCCTGCACTACTTAGAATAATAAGAAGAATTTCTAATAAATCCATGAACTTGTTTTATTTAAATCTTAGGGTATTTGATGGACTACAAATTTATATTTTTTACTAAACTAAGGTTTTCTAAATGAAGTAAACGAACAACATACCTACACATTATTGATCATTCGCTTTCTCTTTAGCATAAGAGGTCAATCTGACAAGTGAAATAAACCTTCCAGGTTCACCTTTCATTACAGCCATCACACTATGCATTGCTAAAAGTATTCTGTCAACTGGCTTGTTTTCAGCTATACTCATCTGGTCTATTAAATCCTTTGCTGGTCGTGATCCTTGAGTTTCAAAAACCTCTAAAATCTCTACAGCATTCTCTTCGGCAGTAATTTCTCTATATTTAGGTGTATAACCCAATTGCGACACCATAGTTTCTGCTAGTTTCCATGTAGACCAAGGATTTTGGCCTGTTATCAAATTGTTGTCATGGCTTATTTTTTCTAAATACATGGTTCCTTCATTAAAACGTGCACCTTGTTCTGATAATTTGTCTTGTAGTAAAAACGGAAATATAGTTTCGGCATCTGGAATCAGTAATAATTCTTCTTCGTTAGTAAAGCTACTTACTTTTTTGTTTTCAAGTAACGGACGACCATTCGCTTGTTTCACATTTACTAGAGCTGCAGGTCCATGACAAACGGCACCTACGACCTTATCAGCTTGATAAAGTTCTCTTACTATAGATTGTATGTGTTTGTTTTCTGGAAAGTCGAACATGGCTCCCTTTCCTCCTACGAAAAAGATGGCTTCGTAATCTCCAGAAACTATGTCTTCTAATGGAATGGTATGACTTGTTTTATTTTGAGCAATAGGATCATTCAAAAAGGCATAATCAAATATTCCCATATCATCCTCATCAAGAACTACTGGAGCTTTTCCTCCAAGCGGACTAGCAACATCAACTGTAAAGCCATTGGCTTGAAACACATAATATGCACGTGCTAGTTCGGTAAGTTCGTAACCAGTTACTTTACCACTACTTCCCATAGTATCGGTACTCGTCACAACCGTTAATATTTTTCCTCGATAAGGCTCAAGGTTTTCAGATACATAAGGAATATCTGAAACTTGTGAAATTGTCACATCAAAGTTTGGATCAGGTTTAGGTAATAAACTAATAAACCACCAGCCAAAAACAGCTAGAACAATAATAAGACTCGTAAAACTAATTAGGACCCATTTGATAATTGGATATTTTTTAAACATAACATTGGTATTAAGATTATGAGGCAAATCAAAGTAAAATATGGATGAAAAGCTGTCGGAATGATAATTTCGTCAGAGCAAAAATTATTTAATTACTGTAAATGACTGGTCCAAACACATGTTCGTGCTTCACTCCTATCTGTTTTAGTAAAACTTTATGAGTTCAACTATTTGCCTCAATTAAATATATCGTACATTTGTTAACCAGATGGTTAAACCGAATAGTTAATATGAAAAAAACAAAAGATGAAAATACAGAAGTACAAATCCTAGATGCGGCGAAAAATGTGTTTCAGACCAAAGGAATGGATGGTGCTCGAATGCAAGAAATTGCAGATAAAGCTGGTATCAACAAAGCCATGTTGCACTACTACTACAGAAGCAAACAACTGCTTTTTGAAGCTGTTTTTAAAAACGCATTCTCATTACTCGCACCTCAATTAAACGCCATTTTAAATGATGATTCTTCTATTGAAAACAAAGTAAAAAACTTTACTTCAAACTATATATCATTCATTATAAAGCATCCCTATTTGCCGACTTTTATTATCCAAGAATTGAATAGGAATCCAGATTTCATCCTAGGGATGAAGACCAACAAAGGGTTTCCTAATTTAGAAAAGTTCAAGAAGCAAGTTGCTTATGAAGTAGAAATGGGAATTATAAAACCAATAGGTGCCGAACAACTATTCATCAATATTCTAGCACTTAACGTGTTTCCTTTTATTGCTAAACCTCTAATTATGGCCTTAATCAATGTCGATAATGAAGCCTACAAACAATTAATAGAAGCGCGTAAAATTGAAGTCGCCAATTTTATTATCAATTCAATAAAGAACACATAAAATGAAACGATTAGTAATCTTATTAATAGTCATAACAACATTTTCAAGTAGTGCACAACAAAACATTACGCTAGAAGGTTGTTACAGTTTGGTTGCTCAAAATTATCCATTAGCAAAGCAGTCACAACTTTTGGAAGCACAGAATCAATTGGATGCTGATGTTATTTCAAGTGCAAAATTGCCACAATTTGATCTCGATGCACAAGCTACTTATCAATCTGATGTGATTGAAGTGCCAATTCCAAGTTCAACGATAGAGCCTTTAAACAAAGACCAATATCGTGCTACGTTTTCTGTAAATCAACTTATTTATAATGGTGGACTTACAGATGCGTCATTACACATGAAATCTGCACAGCTTAAAACAAAGCAAAAGCAAGTTGAAGTCAGTTTGTATCAATTAAAACAACGAATCAATCAACTCTATTTCTCTGTTTTATTATCTCAAGAAGCTGATCTATTATTAAAAGCGAAACAAACCCAATTAAACGCTAAACTAAAAGAAGTTAAGTCCGGTATAAAATATGGCATGATCTTGCCTTCCTCTGATAAAATTTTAGAAGCCGAATTATTAAAAATAAGCCAGCAGTTTCAAGAATTGGAAAGCAATAAAATGGCGCTTATTGAAACACTTTCGAGTCTTATTGGTCAACCTTTAGATGCCACTACCCTTTTTCAAAGCCCTCTTGTAGAACTGCAATTACAAGACGAATTATCCAGACCTGAATTGGATTTGTTTCAATTTAAAAAAGAAGAAATTGAATCTTCCGAAGTTTTGATTTCTAAGCAAAATTCGCCCAAATTACTTGGATTTGCAACTGGTGGTTATGGAAACCCAGGACTTAATATGCTCGACAATTCGTTTCAACCATTTTATACTGTTGGTGTTAAATTGAATTGGAATGTTTTTGACTGGAACTCCAGTGAAAATCAACGTAAATCATTAGCAATCAATAAAGATCTTGTGGACAATGAAGCTGAAGTTTTTAAACTGAATACCAATATAGAACTCAACAAAAAGCAAAAAGATATTGAGAAAATGGAAGCCAATATAGATTCTGATGTTGAGATTATAAATCTTAGGAAAGACGTACTTCAAACTGCAGAATCTCAACTTAAAAATGGTGTCATTACGTCTTCAGCATACATCACAGAACTTACCAATTTATATGAAGATGAAAATAGGTTGGTAAGACATAGAATTGAGATACAACTCGCAAAAGCAAATTACAATGTCATTAAAGGGCAATAAAAATATACAAATGAAAACATTCACATATTTACTAGGATTAAGCATCATGGCGACAAGCCTATCATCCTGTAGCGATTCTAACGGAAAAGCTGATGGTTATGGTAATTTTGAAGCTACTGAAATAACCATTTCTGCTGAAAATAATGGGAAACTCATGCAGTTTACTATTAATGAAGGTGACAAGCTGAAAAAAGATCAACTTATAGGTTATATAGATACCATTCCGTTGGCTTTAAAACGTGAGCAGTTGCACGTATCAAAGGCTGTAATTAGCTCAAAATCTAAAGGTGTATTGTCACAGATTAATGTGCTAAATGCCAAATTAAGAACAGCAAACACGAATAAAACTAGGATTGAAAACTTAATCAAAGATAATGCAGGAACCCAGAAACAGTTGGATGATGTGCAAGGCGAAATTGATGTTGCAAGACAGCAAATCCGAAGTGTTGAAATTCAAAATGCTCCTGTAGTAAATGAACTCAAAAGTATTGATGTTCAGGTCAAACAAATTGACGATCAAATCCAGAAAAGTAAAATTGTGAATCCGGTAAACGGAACCGTTTTAACCAAATACGCTGAGCCCAACGAAATTACTGCGTTTAGCAAACCGCTTTATAAAATAGCAGATTTAAGCGTCATGCAATTGCGTGTGTACGTTAGTGAAACTCAATTAGCAAATCTAAAAATTGGTCAGGAAGTTACCGTGAAAATTGATGATGCAGATGCTATGAAATCTTATAAAGGCAACATTAGTTGGATTGCTTCAGAAGCTGAATTCACACCAAAAATCATTCAAACTAAAGAAGAGCGTGTTGCTTTAGTTTATGCTTTAAAAATAGACGTAGAAAATGATGGAAGTTTAAAAATAGGCATGCCTGCAGAAATGTGGATAGATACAGTTAAAAGCGAATGAGCATTAGTGTTGTAAACATATCAAAATCTTATAAAAACGTAAGCGCTTTACAAAACATTTCGTTTGATGTAAAGGAAGGCGAACTCTTTGGGCTTATTGGTCCTGATGGTGCTGGTAAAACAACACTTTTTAGGGTTTTAACCACGCTATTAATTGCTAACGAAGGCACAGCAACTGTTGCCGGTTTTGATGTTGTAAACGACTATAAAAGCATTAGAAATAGTGTTGGCTATATGCCAGGAAAGTTCTCATTATATCAAGACTTGACAGTTGAAGAAAACTTAAATTTCTTTGCAACTATTTTCGGGACAACCATTGAAAAAAATTACGATTTAATCAAAGACATTTATATTCAAATTGAGCCTTTTAAAGATCGTCGTGCTGGAAAATTGTCTGGTGGAATGAAACAAAAACTGGCCTTGTGTTGTGCTTTAATTCACAAACCTAAAGTCTTGTTTTTAGACGAACCTACAACTGGTGTTGACCCAGTTTCGAGAAAGGAATTCTGGGACATGCTGAAACGTTTACAGAAAAAAGGAATTACCATATTGGTATCAACACCATATATGGACGAAGCAGAACTTTGTGACCGAATTGCATTTATTCAAGATGGTAAAATCCTAGAAATCGATACACCACAAGCGATTGTCAAACATTATCCAAAACCAATGTATAACGTTCGAGCAAATAACATGTACCAATTAATCAATAGTTTAAAGGCTTACGAACACCAACACAGTGTGTATCCTTTTGGTGAATTTGTGCATTATACAGATAACAGATTAGATTTTAATGCGGAGGAATTAATGCAGTATTTAGAATCTAAAAATCTATCAGAAATCTCAATACAGATCACACAACCAACCATAGAAGATACCTTTATGGAATTAGCAAAATAATGAGCACAGAAAAAGTCATACAAGTCGATGGATTAACCAAAATGTTTGGTGATTTTACAGCTGTAAATGCTATTACT
>OJDV01000805.1_pt1 | contig 10163 bp, 9 predicted proteins | sample 1592911 | NCBI WGS metagenome assembly OJDV01 (sample SAMN05416860, study PRJEB24817) | seawater metagenome | isolation source: Sea water | place: Canada:Atlantic | collected 2013-11 | reverse complement strand
CGAGATTTCTGCCTGTCTCGTGGGCTCGGAGATGTGTATAAGAGACAGTTACAAATCAAGTATTTATTTTTGAAATTTCTTAATGATTAAAGCGGAGTTTGTTCCGCCAAATCCAAAAGAATTAGACAAAAATACATCAATTTTTTTATTTAAAGTTTTCTTCACTAAATTTAATTTCGAAGCCTCTTCATCTGGGTTATCCAAATTTATATTTGGAGCCACAAAGGAGTTTTCCATCATTAGCATAGAGTAAATAACTTCACTTGCACCCGCCATCCAACATTCATGACCTGTCATTGATTTTGTGGAGCTAACCGGTATATTACATCCACCAAACACTTCGGCGATTGCCTTTGCTTCGTTTGCATCACCTACCGGAGTAGAAGTCGCATGTGCATTTATATAGTCTATTTGTTCTGGAGATAAATTTGCTTGATCTAAAGCTTTTCTCATCGCTTTTGCTGGCCCCATAGAATTGGGAGTTGAAATATGATCTCCATTAGAAGAAAACCCATAACCTACTACCTCACCTAAAATGGGCGCACCTCTTTTTACAGCAGATTCATAACTCTCTAGTATAAGAGTTGCTCCTCCTCCGCTTGGCACCAATCCATCACGATCTTTATCAAAAGGGCGGGATGCCATTTGGGGATTATCAACATTTACCGAAAAAACTCCTAAACCATCAAAACTTGCCATGGCAAATTTATTGATTTCTTGAGCCCCTCCGCATACCACACAGTCTTGTAAGCCGCTTTTAATTAATTGATATGCCATCCCAATGGAGTGAGACCCACTAGCACAAGCAGCACTAATGGTAAAGTTAACACCTGTAAGTTTAAATATGGTTGATAAATTCATAGTCACCGTAGAATTCATCGCTTTAAAAATCGCTCCAGACCCTACTAAGGTGGTGTCATTTTTTTCTCTTATTTTATCTACAGATTCAACTACAGAATTTGAAGTACTGTCATTACCATAGATAATACCTACTTCATTTTTGTCTATAAAAGCTTGATCAATTTTTGCGTTTTTCAATGCTTCAATTGTCGCGACATAAGCATAGGCAGATTCTTCCCCCATACTTAATCGTTGTCTTCTATGCAATTCTTTTTTTAAAGAAAGAGGCTCAACCATACCGGTTAAGCAAGACCTAAAACCAAAAGATTCCCTGTCTTTATCATAGATAATTCCAGACTTTCCATCGTATAAGGACTGCTTAACTTCATCAAGGTTTTTACCTATACAAGAGTAAATCCCCATTCCTGTTATCACAACTCTACTCATCTTTTAAAAATAATTTTTATGAATAAATCCCCCCGTTAATATTTACAACTTCACCTGTAATATAAGAAGCTTTATCCGATGCTAAAAAAGAAACTAAATGTGCTACTTCTTCAACTTGTCCAAACCTGTTCACAGGAATCATTTTTTTAAGTTCTTTTTCATCTAGTTCACTCGTCATATCTGAAGCTATAAAACCTGGTGCTACAGCATTAACGGTAATTTTCCGTTTGGCTACTTCTTGCGCCAATGCTTTTGTCGCTCCAATAACAGCTCCTTTTGCTGCAGAATAGTTTGTTTGTCCCGCAGTACCTTTTAACCCAGAAACCGAGACCATATTAATAATACGACCATACCTGTTCACTAATAGCTTTTGAATTAAATGGTTGGTTACGTTAAAAAAGCCATTTAAACTAGTATCAATAACACTGCTCCAATCTTCTTTTTTCATCCACATAAAAAGATTGTCTTTGGTAATCCCGGCATTATTTACAATTACCTCAATAACTCCATTTTTATTAGCTTCTTGCCAAGAATCAAGAGCTTCTGTTACTTGTTCTAGATTTGCAACATCAAACTGAAGTAATTCCGCTTTACCACCTAAATTCTCAATTTGAGACAAGGTATCTAAGGCGGCTTCTTTATTACCTCTGTAATTTATTATTATTTTGTATTCTGAATCTTTTGCTAATTGAATGCATATTGCTTTTCCAATTCCTCTTGATCCTCCAGTTACTAAAGCGTATTTAATTTTTTCTTCTTTATTTCTCATTAAAAAATATTCTGTTTGCTTATTTTGAAAACAATTCAACGTTCACAAACCATTCTCCTCCTAATAATTCTCCTTTTTCATTGATAAATCCCCATTTCTTTTTTGCAGAAACTCTGGCAATACCATTATGAAAACCTTTGATATTATTTTTTGTAAACATTGAAAATCCTTTTGCGGTAATTTCATATTCTTCCTCAATCACCATTTTTCCTGTTTTATCAATAAATCCCCACAATTTTTTCTCTTTTACGGGAGCCAATCCATTTTTTGCAAAAACCTCAGCATCTTTAAATCTTTCCTCAATCACCATTTCTCCCTTTTCATTGATATAGCCCCATTGACTATCTTTTAACACAGGTGCTAATCCATTCCTAAATGCTTTTACTTTCTTATATACTGGCTGGATCACCCATGCTGCTTTATTATTTACAAAACCCCATAATTTATCTTTTCTGGCATAAGTTAAATTACCTTCAAAACGAAAATCATTAATCTTATTAATATCAGAATTACTATTAAATTCATTATTTGAAATCACTCCAAATGCACCTCCTTTTTTAGCCCAAACTCCTTCTTTATGATAATCTCCTAATTCTTCATATTCTGTGCTATGAACCACTTCACCTTTAGTGTTAATCATCCCCCACAGCTCATTATTTCTAACTTTAGCATGTCCATTTCTAAAAGGCTTAATAACATCGTAAGTTGGCTCTAAAACAACTTCCCCATCTGTTCCAATTAGGCCCAATTTTTTTTCAACTTTGTAAAATGCTACTCCATCGTTAAAATCAAAATATTTTTCTGAAACTGGAGTTTCTAAAACGTTTTTTGAAGCATCAATATAGTTCCATTGATCATCTTTTAAAACCAAAACATAACCGGAATTAAACTTTTTAATTTTTTGATATTCTGGTTGAATTACCCATTCGCCTTTAGCATCAATAACTCCCCAATCTTTTCCATTATCTGATGCAGCTGCATATCCTTCAGAAAAACTACCAGCATTTTTAAATTTTGGCTGAATTACCATTTCACCAGACTTATTAATATAACCTGCTAATTTACCGTCTACTACTAAGGCTAATTCTTGCGCATAATAACTGCTAGTAACAAATAGAAATGCTACCAATAAAATAATTGATTTTTTCATGATGTCTTATTAATGGTTAATTATAAAATTTTTCACCTTGTTAACGTATGGATACATAACCACGTCTTCAGTAAAGATAGGAACAATATTCCTGATAGCATCATACATTTCTTTAGTTTTTGAAGACACTTTATCTTGAACCTTAAGATATTCTATGGCTTGAACAATCGTGATTAATTCAATAGCAACCACTTCAAAAGAATTCTCAATTACTTTTTTAGTGATTAAAGCTGCGTTGGTACCCATACTCACAATATCTTGATTGTCATTGTTATTTGGTATACTATGTACATACATAGGGTTGGATAACATTTGGTTTTCAGCCGTAGTGGAAGTTGCTGTAAATTGAACTCCTTGCATTCCAAAGTTAAGTCCCAATTTTGCTAAGTTTACAAAAGGAGGCAAACAATCGTTTAGACGAGAATTTAATAAATAGTTTAATTGTCTTTCAGAAAGCATTGTTAACTTAGTAACTACTAACTTTAACTTGTCCATTTCTAAGGAAACATAATCCCCATGGAAGTTTCCTCCATGGTATACACTTTTCTTTTCTACATTAACAATTGGATTATCGTTTGCTGAATTTACTTCTTCAATCAATATCCTTTCTACATTGTTTAACGTATCTAAAACAGGTCCTAAAATTTGAGGCACACAACGCAATGAATAATATTCCTGAACTTTTTCTTCAAAAACAGTGACTCCATTATTTTCTTTATATAAATGCTGTTCGCGTTTTCTAGTTAAGGTGCTGTCTTTTAAATGCTCTCTCATGGTCTTAGCAATTTGCTGTTGACCAATATGTTTTTTCGCATCATTTAACTCACTTGATAAATGATCATCGTAAGCTTGTACGATTTCATTAATAGCAGAAGAAGCTATCACTGTCCAATCTAATAATTTTCTTGTATTTACCGTATTCACTAAACCTACTCCAGTCATTACCGAAGTACCATTCATTAAAGCCAAACCTTCTCTTAATTCAACTTTAATAGGCGCTAGTTTTTCAATTTTAAATACGTCTTCTGTAGGTCTTAATTCTCCTTTATAATAAACTTCTCCTTCTCCAATTAACACTAAAGCAAGGTGAGCCAACTGAACCAAATCTCCACTTGCTCCAACCCCACCATGTTCAAAAATCAAGGGAGTTATATCTCTATTAATTAACTCAGTCATTAAAGTGATCACCGAAAAATGAACCCCAGAATTACCTAAGCAAAGAGTATTTAATCTCGCTAACATTGCTGCTTTTACACATCGAGGAGAAATTGGGTTTCCAGTACCTGAAGCGTGACTTCTAATAAGATTGTATTGAAGTTGAATTCGTTCAGAATCTTGTATTTTATATTGAGCCATTGGGCCAAAACCCGTATTCACTCCATAAATAATTTTATTTTCTGAAAATTCTTTTAAAAATTCAAAACTTTGAGTGACTCTATCAACAATTGTCGGATCTATTTGAAGTGATTCTCCATTAAAAACAACTTCTTTAAAACGTGATATATCTAAACTTCCTTTGTCTTTTAACATTTATGAAATATTGGCTAGTTATAAAATTAAAATCCTTAATTTTAGACTGCAAATTTAAGATAAAAAAATAATACTAAAATAAACTATTTTGAAAGATACAGTAATCGATGTTTTAATTATTGGTGCAGGGCCTTCTGGCTGTGTTGCTGCATCCTATTTACACAATAATAACATTAATATTAAAGTCGTTGAAAAGAGTAAGTTTCCAAGATTTGTAATTGGAGAAAGCTTACTTCCTCGATGTATGGATCATTTTGAAGAGGTAGGATTATTAGAGGTATTAAAAGATTTTGGTTTTGAAAAAAAAGAAGGTGCTCGATTTCTTCAAAATGATATCGTTTGTGAATTCGATTTTAGCAAAAAACACACTCCAGGTTGGGATTGGACATGGCAAGCGCCTCGTGCCGATTTTGATAACGTAATGGCACAAGAATTAGTGAAAAGAGGAGTTGATATTTCTTTTGAAAATGAAGTATTGGATGTTTCGTTTGACGAAAACGGAGTTTCAACTACTACCATAAAAGACGAAAACGAAACTATTTATACCATAACTGCCAAAAACATTATTGATTCAAGTGGCTGGGGTAGAGTATTACCAAGGTTATTAGATTTAAGCCTTCCTTCCAAATTACCTAAACACTCTTCCATATTTACTCATGTGGTAGACTTAAAAAGACCTGAAGGCTATCAAGGAACAAGAATTACTTTCGATGTTTTAGATACCGAAACTTGGCTATGGATCATTCCTTTTTCTGATGGTAAAACGAGTATTGGATATGTTGGACCAACTGAACATTTAGAATCTTTTCCCGGAAATACAACCGAAAAACTAAAAGCAATGGTAGATCAATCCGATTTTTTCAGAGATCGCTTTGAAGATATAGACTATTTGTTTGAACCTCCATTTATTAAAAATTATTCCATCTCAGTAAAACAACTTTACGGAAAAGGATATGTACTTACTGGAAATAGTACCGAGTTTTTAGACCCTGTATTTTCTTCGGGGGTTACTTTTGCTACAGAATCTGCTTTATTAGCTGCAAAATTAGTTACCAAACAATTAAAAGGCGCTCCAGTAGATTGGCAGAAAGAATACTCGGATTATATACTGGAAGGCGTTAATGTTTTCTCTTCCTATGTAAAAGAATGGTATACTGGAAACTTACAAACTTTATTTTTCCATAGACCTGAAAATCCAGAAGTTAAAAAGCAAATATGTGCCGTATTAGCAGGTTATGTTTGGGATAAATCAAACCCATTTGTTACGAAGCACAATCGCATTGTAAAAACCATGGCTCATTTAATAAATATGGAAAAAGAAGTAGCTGCCGAAAAGTAAAATATCCTTTTAGTATTAAAGCATACTAAAGTTATTCATCTCTAGCTCGCTTAACTCTCTCCAACGACCTCTAGGCAAATCTTTTTTGGTTAGTGGCCCAATGGTAACACAATCTACTTTTACCACGTTATAATTTAAGTGATCAAAAATAGAGCGAATCACACTGTTCCCTATATGCTTTATTTTTAAACCTACTTCTTTCTTTGGAGCATTGTTTACCCAACTCACATCTTCAACAGCGATTGTTTTTCCTTCAATTTTAAGACCTTCTCTGATACGCTGGATGTCTTCAGATTTTAAATTTTTATCCAACTCTATATGAAATAAACGAGTTACACCACGTCGCGTAAATTTTTGCATAAAATCATCATCATTCGTAAACAATAACAATCCTGTTGCATTACGCCCCAATCTTCCAATGGGATGAAGAGGAATGCTAGAAGCATTCGCTACTAAATCCATCACAGTGTTTCCTTTAGAATCACTAGTAGTTGTTGCAAAACCCTTTGGTTTATTAAGAAGAACATATTTTTTTGGCTCAGGGCTTATTTTTCTTCCATCAAACTTCACCTCATCATTAGGCTTCACTTTAAAGCCCATTTCATTGATGATTTTTCCATTAACTGAAACACTACCTACTTTAATATACATATCTGCCTCTCTTCGAGAACAAATTCCCGAATTTGCAATATATTTATTTAATCGGATCCCGTCTGAAGGGTTTGAAGGCTTATTTGGAGTTTTGTTTACAGGTTTTTGATTGCGAGCATCCTTACCATGTGGCTTCGATTTTTTCCCTTTCTCTAATGATTTTCCTTTACGTTTATTATCTTGCTGCTTGCTCATAATTGTATACTTGCTATCTAAATAGCTAATTTTAAAATTTTTGCAAAGGTAATGAATGTCAATGGGTTTAATGCATCAAAAGTAAAAATACCATTTCTCAAAAACACAAACCATTAATCTTTAAAATCTACCGTAGATTGACGCTCTCTATTTACGATTAACTTTGTGACATCTGGTCTTGAATAGTGCCCAACAGGATCAAAATTCTGTCGCTCTTCTAACACACGGTTAAAGTCAAGAGTTTGGTAAATATTTCCTTCTTTATGCAATACGGGTTCTATAATCCATTCTCCATCGGGCCCTGCGATACAGCTTCCTCCATTGGCAAGAATTTTAGGCGCTGTTTCAAACATTTCTTTTAGGTAAAGGGTGTCACTTGGAAAATCCTCAAGAGTCATTAAAGAGGATACTGAAATTACAAAACTTCTTGATTCTCTTGCTATAAACCGTGTAATATCTTTGGTGTTATGATCACTACCTGGCCATACAGCAACGTGCAAATCTTCTCCTTGACCATAGAGTGCTGCTCTAGGTAAAGGCATCCAATTCTCCCAGCAATTAAGGCCTCCAAGGGTAAACTTTTTTAAAGAATGCACCTGTAAGCCATTACCATCTCCAGGGGACCAAGTGAGTCTTTCGTCGTAAGTGGGTTGTAGTTTTCGATGGACCGATTTAATTTCACCTAAAGTATTGATGTAAACTAACGAAGCATATAAACTATGACCACCACGGTCTTTAGGACACTCAATGATTCCTAAATAAATAGCAATTTTATTTTTTTTTGCAAGAGCGCAAATAGAATCTAAATCGCCATTTTCAATGGTTACCGAATTTTTAATATAATGTGCATGAAATTCTTTATTCATCTTGGTATCCCAAGCAGCACCATTAGTTAAAGCTAACCAAAATGGGTACCCAGGTAATAAGCCTTCACCAAAAACAATGAGTTCTGCTTGATTCTTTGCAGCTTCAGAAATACTATTTTTTATTTTCTCTAGTGTTTTCTCTTTGTCAAACCAAACTGGACTTATTTGAGCAAGTGCTACTTTTAAATGGTGTTTTTCTTTCATCTTCTAAATGTATAAAAAAACTATCAAATAAATTATAAGGAAATTCTATTCAAGTTGATCAATGCTATACTAAAAACCCCTGCAACAATAATAAATTTCAAGATATTATGTAGCAACACATAATGCAATTTCTTATTCGATTTCCATAACATAATTACAAATACTAATAAGGCTAACATACTTCCGTAAAAAAAGAAATCCATATCACCTATGTCGTACTTTACAATCAACAAATACGTTGGCACTATCGTTAGCGAACATAAAATTGTAAGCATGACCTTAGATACTTTATTGCCATATACTACCGGAATTGTTCTGTAATTCTGTGCAAGATCTCCTTTTAAATTTTCTAAATCTTTCACCAATTCTCTCATCGAAATGATTATAAAAAGGAAGGTAGCGTGTACAAAAATGACTAAATCAAAATTCTTATAATAAATAAAAACTGCAAAAAACGGAATTACGGCCAAAGTTGCCGCTACAAAATTACCTACGAAAGGAAATTTTTTAAGTTTATGAGAGTAAAACCAGATCCCAAATATATATAAAGAGAAAAACACGACAGCTTTAAAAGACACGTAGCTTGCAAAAAACGCCGACAAAAAGTTCAGCACAAAATAGGAAGTCAATTTGGTACGTTGACTTACCAAACGATCCAGCATTGTTTTTCTGGGTCTGTTGATTAAATCTTTATCACTGTCGTAAAAATTATTTATAATATAACCTGAGGCTATTGCTGTTGCTGACGCCAAAACAATCATAAATAAGTTCAGGTCAAAAAGAATTTCTTTGACAGATAATTGGGGTGCGAGTATATAAATTGAAGTAAGGTATTGTGCTATTACAATAATCAACACATTATAACCTCTAATAATAGAAAACAAACTGAACAACTTAAGAAAAAAGTATTTTTGCTTTCTGTTTAACATGAGAAAGGGGTTTTAAAAACTATAAACTACTTCTAATTTATAATCTTTAAGAGCTTGTTTTGCTTTTTCGATGTCTTCAGTAAAACCTAACATATAACCTCCACCTCCAGAACCGCAAAGTTTTAGATAATAAGCATTGGTTTCAATTCCATTCTTCCAAAGATTATGAAACTCTTGTGGAATCATAGGTTTAAAGTTTTCAAAAACTACTTTTGAAAGCTCTTTTACATTACCGAATAATGACTTTACATTTCCTTGTAAAAAATCGGAAACACAGGCATCTGTATGTTTTACAAACTGATCTTTAAGCATATTACGGAAACCTTCTTGTTTCATATTTTCCATAAATATTTGAACCATGGGAGCAGTCTCACCAGTCATTCCACTATCTAATAAAAACACGGCTCCTTTTCCATCTTGTGATTGTGATGGTATACCAGCAGGCTCAATATTGTCTTGAGAATTGATTAAAATTGGCAGACTTAAATAACTGTTTAATGGGTCTAAACCAGAAGATTTACCATGGAAAAATGATTCCATTTTTCCAAAAACAGCTTTTAAAGTCAATAACTTCTCTCTTGTTAAATTTTCAAGAATGGTTATTTTATCTGAAGCATATTTATCATAAATAGCAGCGACTAAAGCACCACTACTTCCTACTCCATATCCCTGTGGGATGCTAGAATCAAAATACAAACCTGCTTCGATATCTGATTTTAATTTTTCAATATCAAAAGAAACCAAGCTGGAATCTTCTTTTTGAAGACTTTCAAGATGTGCCGAAAAACGTTTTAAGCTTTGGTTGGATTTATGAGTAAACATGGTATGAAACTCATCAATTTTTAGAGCACCATTATAAAAATTATAAGGTATAGAGAGTCCTTTAGAATCTTTAATAATTCCATACTCTCCAAAGAGTAATATTTTCGAATAAAATAAGGGTCCGTACATGTAGGCTTATGTTTGGTTGGTTAAATTACACTTTTTTTGCTCCAAATCCAATTTGGTCACAAATATACTGCCCATTCTGACAATAAACAACTAGTTCATTTTTAATTAATTCCAAAACTTCCGCCTTTTCATTTTCAGGATAAAGAACATGTACATTGGCTCCAGCATCTAAAGTGAAACAGATATTACTTTTAGTTTCTAATCTATAGGTCCAAATTTTATTAATTATTTCCAAAGTATTGGGTTTCATTAATATAAAATAAGGCATCGAGCACATCATCATTGCATGAAG
>OJDV01000804.1_pt1 | contig 10168 bp, 13 predicted proteins | sample 1592911 | NCBI WGS metagenome assembly OJDV01 (sample SAMN05416860, study PRJEB24817) | seawater metagenome | isolation source: Sea water | place: Canada:Atlantic | collected 2013-11 | reverse complement strand
GAAAATTATTGGTGAGCCGGCCGGGATCCGAACCCGGGACCTACTGATTAAAAGTTTCGAGAACGCCATTTCTCTGGTTTTCGCCGATCTACGCTGACCAGCCATAAATACATGATAACGCTCATTTATTCTTGACCTTAGTTACTCTTACCTTGCATGACTAAACCCACAATTCGCCACCTGTTGCTTCCATAATGCTTCCATGGAAACACTTTATTAGGGATAAAATTATGCCAAAACTTACCAAACGATTTGTCGAAAACCTGACAATAAAGAAAAGCGATTACATTGTTTTTGACAGTGACGTTGGTGGTTTTGGTGTACGTGTGCTTCCCTCTGGTAAGAAAAGTTACATGGTCCAATACCGCACAGGTGGCCGAACCCGACGCCTTGCCATTGGCAAGCATGGCACAATAACAACAGATGAGGCGCGTAGAGAGGCTATGAAACGCCTCGGTGAGGTAGCTAAAGGCGAAGACCCCTCCGAGGTCAGAAACAAACGCTTACGAGCCCCTACGATGGTGGCATTATGCGAACGGTTCATGAATGAACATGCACATGTACATTGCAAATCAAATACGGCCCGTAATTATGGATTGCTGTTTGACAATCATATCAAACCAAAACTCGGTATGTTCAAAATTGAAGATATTCGGCGATCCGACATTGCTGAATTCCACCACTCGATGAAAGGCACACCATATCAGGCCAACCGCACTTTGGCGGCATTGTCAAAGATGTTCAATTTAGCAGAGCTTTGGGGGTTGCGAACAGATGGGTCAAACCCTTGTCGCTTGGTTCCAAAATTTAAAGAAAGGGCTAAGGAGCGGTATTTGTCCCAAAACGAACTGATACGTCTTGGTGAAGTCTTTGCCGATGCCATTGCAAGCGGTTCGGAAAGCCCTTTTGTGGTGGCAGCTTATCAATTGCTTTTATTAACTGGGTGTCGCTTATCGGAAATCCAAACTTTGAAGTGGGATTATATAACGCCCACGCATTTGGAGCTCCCCGATAGTAAAACCGGTGCACGGCGCATTCCATGTTCAGCTAACGCCCATGCTGTTCTGGCGTCCTTGCCCCGTACTGAGAGCAATCCTTATGTTATTGAGGGAAGATGGCCCAACACGCATAACACCGATTTGCAACATCCTTGGCAACGTATACGTAAACGTGCTGGTCTGGAAGATGTTCGCATTCACGATCTGCGCCATACATTTGCATCCATGGCCGTAATGAATGGGATTGATCTTTTGACAGTGGGGAAAATTCTGGGACATACGAATTACCAAACAACCGAACGTTATGCACATCTTGCAGATGAAACGATACGTAGGGCATCAGACAGAGTATCGGATATTATGGCTGGTGCAATTGCACCAACACGCCGTGCGCATACCCCTACATTACGTATCGTAGGATAACCAACCATGACCGAATAGGGATGAATTTCGGCTATGCGGACAAAGCCGCCGTTAGGTTGAGGGTCATAAATGTCCAGTTCCTTCGTAAACCAGCCGTTATCATTAAAATCGCTTTCTTTGTATTTCGGCTTTCTACTTATCGACCAGAGCCAGAGCGGCATCGTGGATGACATCAATCATCTCGGCAAGCAAATTTGGTGTTGTTACAATATTTGGCAGATCGCCGTTTGTGTGAAAATGGGGGGCTTGTCCAGCAATGGAAAGCATCGGCAAACCATTTACCGCCCAGCACATCGACTCCCCTACCCAATTGTTCTCATCGGCAGCTTGAGTTGGAACGATAGACTTAATGTCCAGCTTTCCCAGTGATGTAGCAATCCGTTCTAATGTTGGAGGATCAGCAGAGCAGATACTCGTCATTTGCGCATCAATATTGGCGATACATGACCCGAGATGAAGTACACATTGCGATCCAGCGGCATAACTTCCAGCCAAGTGGTATCCTCCAAGAAAGCCGAGCTCATGGCCGTTTGCCAACAGAAGGTCGACCCCATAACTGTCTGACAATCGCCTTGCCACTAAAATCGCAACAGCCAATCCACATCCCCGTTCCCCTGCACATTGGAACCAACCGGAGATCGGTGTAGTTACAGTAATTCTGCGAGCACCAATGGGACCAGGAAAGCGAGCTACTACGTTTTGGGTTAAGGTTTTTCGAACCGACGCCGAAAGAAAGATGTCGGCGTCATTGGTTAGTATTGCGTTCAGATTGTTTTGCGCCACAAGTATGACGGGCAAACCCAAACCCTTTGTATACTCTCGATTGATAGCGCAAAGGGCCCCTGTAGGGCATTGCGTTCCCAGAACTAACCCATCGCAGCCATCCGTTTTTGCCTGATCCACCATACGATTGATGTGTTTGGAAATCACAGCTTCATCAGCATGCGCATCGACGGAGCCAGTCGCACGATTACGTATATTCTTTTCCCCGGTGAAAGAATAGTGGAGTGCTAATGCATTGATTGATCTCCCTTCGCTCCGAACACTCACTTCGGCTTCGTAGTAGTGGAAAGGAAAGGTTTGATACGAAACATCCGCGCCGCTTGTCGTAAGTTCGGATGCGAGCCACCGAAATGTGTCATGCTGCCCCTTCATTCCAGTACGATGTGGCCCCAATTCAGAAAAAATGCGCATAATCTCAAACGCCTGATCACCAATATTCAAATGGAATCTCCCGGATTTTCTATCCCAAACGAAAGATCACATTGGCCTACACGAATTGCAACGGTGAAAATACAATACCTAACTTCCTATATTGCTGGCTGAAAACGAACGGCAGCTTAAATGCGCAAAGACCTATTTGAGCTTGGTTCAACTTCCGGCAATAAGGGCTCAAAGCTGCCGTTGATTTGTGTGAAACAAACGGCCTTATGGCAAATTGTGATAGTTCTTACATAACTAGTTTAACCGATTTTTATGCAACATTTTATAACTCTTAACGGTCGCCTTACTTCAATCAATATTGCGATTACATTGTACGTATACGTATACGTACATCATTACGTAACATTACATAGTGCGCAATTCGGTCTAGATTCCCTCAGTAACGTTACATATTACGTAGGGAATGATAATTCTCGTAAGGTATACTTAAACAGATACTATGGATGACTATATTCAAACTCCCCCTCCGCTTGACCCGTCAAAATCATATGTTGAAAGATTTTTGCGCCGGTTTTCAAAAGTTGATTTACCGGCCCGATCTGTTGATGCCGAAGTTGATCCAAAAAACTATGAGCAATTTGTCAAAGCCTACAAAGCTGCACTCTGGCATTTCGAATTCAATTCAGGCAGTGGCCCATTTAGTCCACCAAGGAGAGATGCATTACGCCAGCTAAAACGCATTGGAAAGGCAGCCGAAACCTTACGAAACGAATTGGACGCAATATTCGATATCAATAAGGGTAACTGGATTTTCTTAGATGAGGCATACATGTTGAACGAGCCCGAAAACGCAGATGAAATAATAACTGGTGAATATGAAGGTATTTCGTTTGGAGATTACGAATTTCAAATCTTGATGAACGGAACATCTTTGTTGATGGATATGACCACAGAGGCATGTGACCTAATTCCTAAAACAAAAAGAGGTAAGCCCAAAAAGAACGCGGCTGCTGAAGAGCTAGTTCGCCTTCTCGCTACCATTTACGAAGATAATACAGGAAAAATTGCGGGCCAAGGCAGCTATCATAATGGGGCAACTGATCTGTATGAGGGCAAATTCAACACTTTTGTTGAAAATAGCTTAGTCCACTTCCCACAGCGTCCTCCATTAACCAACAATGCTATTGGGGAAATTATTCGCCGCGCTCTGAGTTTACGATAACGGCAATAATGGACTGGCCGTGTCCATTTATGCCGTTTGAAGGGATTTCGCTTAACGTGCATTTACAACTCATCAACAATATCCAGATGAGGTAAAATAATGAATATAGGTACTGATCCAGACTTCCAAGACCGTCTTGTCAATGAACGCGAGGCCGCAGCATTTCTTTGCTATACGGTTCGCGCTTTGCAAAATTGGCGCGTTCGTGGCGGTGGGCCGAAGTTCGTCAAAGTTTCGAGCCGTTCGATCCGATACACGCGACGCGATCTAAACGAATGGGTAGAAGCGCGTAAAATTAGTCACACCGCTCAATACGTTACCTAACAAGTTTTGCCCGTGTAAGCTTGGCAGCACTGCACGGGATTTTGGGGCCGGATGGTTTTCAAACGGGGCGCGAGGTGACGTCACTTCGCGCTCTTTCTATGTCTGCCATTAACTCAAGCTTCTAACATTCAGGAATATAATCATGTCAAACCAACCAGCTTACAAATTCAAACTCGGTCTTATCACTGCAACGATCTGGGATAACGAGGGCCATTACTCCGTCGATATCTCTCGCTCATATAAGAACGGCGATAATGAATGGAAAACCACATCCGGTTTCTTTCATAGCGATCTTTTAAACGTCGCTAAATGTGCAGAACGGGCAGAGAATTGGGTCGCACGCCAAGCAAGTGACCGCAAATAGCATCTAAGGCCGGGCAATCAGCCCGGCCCCAAAACAAATGCTGCCCCGCCGGAGGCACCTTTACAGCGCATAAGCACACTCTCTTTTTTAACAACGGTAATCACCCGTAATTAAGGGGGGTCTTGTAACACCCCCCTCCACGAATACATAATCGAAGGACAGCGTAAATGGACGCAGATATATTACATTCAGGCTTTGATGGTTTGAAATTCACCATTCAGACTGATATTCCCTCTTCCTTTCGAGAAGAACTCGCCTCAGCTAAAAAACACGCGAAGGATACCCATGGCGATTGCGTCGTGGAGTTTGGCCCCATCATGTTATATGTAACCGGCACAGGCGCACGCGGCTTCACCACCAACACGGGTGATCATGGGGCTATCTGGCTTTTTCAAGACCCAGAAGACCGCATTCCCAATAATCCCGGTATTACCGTTGATTTCCGCGCCTTTGGCTTAGCCACGGTTAGCCTTGATGGGGCCGAGCGGCATTTTCGGGAATGTATGGAAGCCTTCGGGATCAAATACGTGGAAACGCAACTGCGTGTAACTCGTGCAGACTTCGCCGTGGATTTTCTGGCCCCATGGTTCGAACCAGACCGCGAGGCATTGGTGGTTCCACCGGGAACAAAGATGACGGAATACGCAGGTGTTGATAAGAGCGTGACCGTTTCCAGCGGATTGCGAGTAACTGGCCTTCGTGCCGGGGCTGTGAAGAACCGCCAAATTGCGATCTACGATAAGCGTGCAGAGGTTATCCAACAGAAAAAGCTCGGCTGGCTGGCCATCTGGAACGCTGCGCTGGAAGCTGCAGGTAAGCCACACATTGATCTTAAAGTCCGCGCCACAAGCCAAGTCTGGCGTTTTGAGATGCGTCTTGGCACCAAGCAACTACGCAACCGCTTTGAGATGCGTAACTGGCAGGATATCCATGATACCATCGGAGACGCCTTCTCAGACTCACTGACGCGCATCCGTTACTGCACCCCAGCCTCAGACTCCAATCGTGCCCGTTGGCCCGTACACGACCTCTGGTGGCAATTCGATGATGTGATTAGTAACCATCTTCTACATAATCGTTCGGGTGTCCTGCCAAGTGATGTGATCCAAGCTAACCGCATAGCAAAGATGCGAGAACTGGATGCCATGTTGTCGGGGATGTTTATCACACGCGCCGCTATTTCCGATGTATCTGCCGATGAGTTCGAACAGTTTATGGAGAGACATGTTGAGGCATTAATGCAGTTGGCCAACGAGCACCCAGCCTCGGTGGAAGATCGTATTTCAAAAGCTAAGGCAAGGTATCGCTTCGATTAAAGGGAAGAAGGAAAACCTCTGCCGGTTCAGCGAATAGTGTGCAAACGGTGTCTATTTGGGCGGGAAGCGGTCGTTTGCTTGGTGCGTTAATTGTTAAGCCTGTTACCAAAAGAGCGGACATACGTTGCAGTAAGCGTCAATACAGTATCTCGAAAACTCATCCATTTGTAAGGAGAACTCCAGCGAGGTTGAAGTATTTTATGACTGAATTAACTTGTGATTTACAACCCTTACGTGTATATTCTCTATTACAAAATATATTTATAATAGAGAAAGATTTTTTCATGGCTGATCCACGCGCATTTTTGAGTTTTGATTTTGATCACAACGAGACACACAAGATTCTCTTTGCCGGACAGGCTAAGAACTCTAAGACACCGTTTTCTATTCAAGATTGGTCTGCAAAATCTGCAATGACACAGGCAGAATGGGAGGCTATCGTCAAAGAAAAAGTAAATAAATGCAATATGCTGATCGTACTTTCTGGAAAGACAATGGCGAGCGCTGCTGGTGTTTCAAAAGAAATTGCCATGGCTAAGGCTCAAGCTGTGCCTGTTTTTGGTGTCTATGTTGATGGAGCAAATACAACCAGTAACTTGCCAACGGGCCTTGCACGAAATAGGACAATAGCATGGGAATGGGATAACATCTCTGCCGCCATTGATCAGATGATGGGTGAAGGTAAGAATAAGTAGGCGACCATGAAAAAAGGACTTGTAATTGGGATTGATAATTACCCAGAAAACGAACTGACTGGCTGCGTTAACGATGCCAACGCTGTGGCCACTACGCTTGAGTTTAATGGAGATGGATCACCAAATTTTGCGATTAAAAAGATGCTCTCCTCAAATGAAACTGTTACAAGAGCATCGCTAAGATCTGCGATAGATGAACTTTTTCATGGAAAGCCGGACATGGCGCTTTTTTACTTTTCAGGCCATGGCTTTATGAAAAGCAATGGCGGATATCTCGTTACAACTGATGCTGAAAGGTACGATGAGGGCGTATCAATGGATCACATCCTCCAAATAGCTAACGCGTCAGAGGCAAAGAACAAAATTATAATTCTGGATTGCTGCCATGCAGGAGCATTTGCAAAGCCAAATATACTTGCGATGACTTCGACACAACTGTCCGAAGGGTTATCAATACTCACAGCGAGCGCCGATGACGAAAGCGCGTTGGAAACTGAAGGCGAAGGTGTGTTCACATCCCTGTTGATTGATGCATTACAAGGGGGAGCAGCCGATCTTCGAGGGAATATCACCCCTGGGTCGCTTTACGCCTATGTTGATGAAGCATTGGGAGCATGGGATCAGAGGCCAATCTTCAAAACCAATGTTTCAACGTTTGCTCCCCTGCGCACCATAGCGCCTAAGGTGCCATTCGAACAAATGCGTAAATTGACAGAGTATTTCGATACTCCTGACTCCGCCCATGGACTGGATCCTTCATACGAAGATACAGAAAAGAGTGCGGATCCCAAAAAGGTAAAAATATTCAAAACTCTTCAAAAGTTTCAAAGCGTTGGGTTGGTTATTCCAGTTGATGCTGATTACATGTATTTTGCCGCTATTGAGAGTAAATCTTGCAAGCTTACTGCCTTAGGATATCAATATTGGCGGCTAGTCAAAGAGAAAAAACTGTAGGCAGCAAACGCATTAAATGTAGAGTTTAAGATATGGATGTTACAAAACTATTTAGCGATTTTAATTACGCTGCAGTCCTGTTGGGGGTCGCCATGCTGGCTCCAGGCTTCTTAATCTTGTTCGCCCGCAGCAGATATGTAACCGGACGAATAGCCTCGGTGTCAAACGCGACAGTTGAATTCATTTTAGCTTCCAGTATTTACTACGCCATTGCTGCGCCCATCTTTTTTTATCTCGATATTTACTCTTGGTTATCTGTAGAAATCCTTGTTTTTTGGGCGCCTTTAATACTTGGTGCATTTTTAGGAGGGCTGACTCAGTGGAATTGGGTGAACGCGTTGGGTGGTATTTTCGGTCTAAACTCGATTACCCCTCACCCTACTGGATGGGATAAAGCCTTTGGTTCGTTAAAAGGAGATGTATGGCTGATTATTCATACAGTAGATCTAGAAACCATATACGGTAGGTTTGGAAAGGAATCGAATGCGTCAAATGATCTTAGCAAAAGAGATCTTTTCATAGAGGAGTTAAGAGGTGAAAACTTCGCAAAAATCGGAGACACAGATGAGCGACGCGGAATGTGGATTAGAGAAGAACAAATAATAGCAATTGAGATAGCAAATGACAGAAGGAAAAATGTGGATGAGTGACGATAACAAACCCCGCAAAGTATTTTTAACTGACGGTTACAAGGCCCCAAAAACGAGACCATCTTCGACGACTGAAACAAAAGGATATACTGCTCCTAAAGGTTCCAGCGAAGGTGGCAAACCGCCTTCATCTGGAAGCGCGGTCAAGCCTAAGAGTAGTTCTTGATCAAAAAAACCAGCTCGACATTGGCCTTTAGGCCGAACTAAGTATATGGCTATATTCAAACGGGCAAGTTTCTTGCAAGTGAGCCTTCTTTCATGAACCTTAAATCTAGTTCAATATTGGAAATTTCGCAGGAACTTTCTCGTTTTGACTTTGAAATGCTAGGCTTCTTCCGCTGCCCAACATGTCTTCGCGATTTCCCGAAAAAAAGCAAAGAAATAACCGAAGAGCTTATTGTTCCCGACAACGTAGGCGGAAAGATTTCAACATTCCTTTGCAAGGACTACAATAGCCTTTTCGGCTCCAAGTAAAGCCCAAGATCGCGCCAACGACCACAAGAAGTCAAATGTGGGTCAACATTTTCAAAGACCTATTTTTAATCAAACTAGAAGACTTGAAGCATATCACAGTAGCTACCTCAACGGCCACTTTGTCCGCTGACCGACGATAAAGCCACAAAATTACTGCACTGCGCACAAATGGCTGGTTCGGGGGCGCTGCACCCCAGCACCAGATCTACCTGCGAAATGCAGATTTGGGCCGAAACCGGAATAACTATAGTAAAGCCTCGCACTAAAAGTTATTTAGTTCCCAACAATCATACCTCATGCACAAATGACTAATTATAACATCTGGATGTAGTGTCAGTTATGCAACTATTTGATTCTGCTTCAGCTGCTTCCACTATGCTTCCATAAGAATTATGGGTTTTATTAGTGATCAAAAATATTCACATAAGCTTTTGATTAATAAGGGTAATTTGGTGAGCCGGCCGGGATCCGAACCCGGGACCTACTGATTAAAAGTCAGTTGCTCTACCAACTGAGCTACCGGCCCACCATTGCGCGGGTATTATGCGGCCTCGTCATGCTGGTCAAGTGTTTATCTGCAACAAATCACTACATCTGGATTGATTGATCCGACTCGTTTATACGATGCCCATGACTCATGCGGATACACATACCAAAGGACTGCCATTTTTAAAGATGCACGGGCTTGGCAATGATTTTGTCATCATCGATGCAAGGAAGGCAGAAAACCCAGTAACGACTGCGATTGCAAAGGCAATTGGTAGTCGGTTTTTTGGTGTGGGCTTTGATCAGCTTGCCGTATTGCGCACAACGGATGTTGCAGACGTGGCGGTGGATTTTTGGAATTCTGATGGATCAAAGGCGGATGCCTGCGGCAATGCAAGCCGCTGTGTGGCGCGTTTGCTAATGGAAGAATCGGGTCGTGATTCTATTTCAATCAAGACCGGCTTTGGCATTCTACCGGTTCAGCGTGTTGATGCGGATAATTTCAGTGTGAACATGGGGCAACCGCAACTGACATGGGATCAGGTGCCTTTGGCGCGCGATGTAGATCTGAACGCCTTGCCGATACATGGCACCCCGGGGGCTGCCGGCATGGGCAATCCGCATTGTGTGTTTGTGTTGGATGATGTGATGGCGGTTGATTTACCAAAAATCGGGCCGCAGATTGAGCACCATGAATTGTTCCCCGAACGCACAAATGTCGAATTTATTCAGATTATAAACCGCAATCATATCCGCATGCGGGTTTGGGAGCGCGGCGGGATGATCACGCTGGCTTGCGGTTCCGGTGCGTGTGGCTCAGTTGTTGTTGCGCACCGTTTAGGGCTGACAGACCGATCAGTACGGGTTGATCTGGATGGTGGAACGCTTCAGATAGATTGGCGCGATGATGGCGTTTGGATGACGGGCCCGACCGCTCTGGTATTTTCAGGTGAGTTAAGTCCGGAATTTCTGGACAGCATAAATGACTAAACCCCCGATATTTGCGACCTTCGGCTGCCGGCTGAACGCCTATGAAACCGAAGCGATGAAAGAGTTGTCGACGCAGGCCGGGTTGGACGGGGCGGTAGTGGTCAACAC
>OJDV01000803.1_pt1 | contig 10177 bp, 19 predicted proteins | sample 1592911 | NCBI WGS metagenome assembly OJDV01 (sample SAMN05416860, study PRJEB24817) | seawater metagenome | isolation source: Sea water | place: Canada:Atlantic | collected 2013-11 | reverse complement strand
TACACAGAGTAGATCGTCGGCAGCGTCAGATGTGTATAAGAGACAGGTGTTGGGTTATTCATTAGTTTTCTCCTTAGGTTTAGGTGCGAAAGGACCGAGCAAGCAACCCTGGTAGTGGTTGTCGGCAGTTGGGTTCTCGATACCGCACATAGAGCAGCACCAAAGAGTTTCCCCCTCGCCAAGGTCGACAACCCGGACCAATCGGATAATTTGCTCTAGACGTTTGATCTCCCGACCGCGTTCGTCGGCCAGCTTACGTAGGTCCACGGAACGTTGGCATTCTTTCTGCCACTGCTTAAAGACTTTATCGCGGGCCAGCCGCATGCCCTCTACAGTAGGGTTCTCGAAGTTGTCGTGCATCGTGGTTTTAGAAGCTAAAGTCAAAAAAAAGGCCTTGACCAGAAGTCAAAACCTTTCGTGAATGAGAACCTGCCGCTGATTAAATCTGCGGGATGAAATGATAGATGCCGTAGATCGCGGCGGCGGCCATGATCAGGCAAAAGACGTTGGTGAAGATATCGCCTTTTGAAGGCTTCGGTTTGGTAAAGGTAGTCATGGTTATTTAGTGATTGCTAGGTAGCAAAGTAGACCTGTAAGGAAGAGTACCGCTACGATGGTGTAGTAGTACATGAAGTTTTCGATGTCGTCGCGTCGAGTCATAGGGCTATGATATACAGGTTGGCGGCCCTGACTAAGAGATATCTGTGATTTATCTCTCATGAACAGGCATGCCATCCTCATAGCGGTTAGCTGTCTTTAGGTACGGAAGCGTCCCGGCATGGGGAAGTAAGGCATGTTCACCGTCTTCGTTAGAGCGGCAACAGCCTCACCGTAAGAGGTAGCTTTACAGTTGATGAGAATGTTCGCCATCTCAACTGTGTCTTCAGGTTGGCTAGGGTCAGCGTTTTCTTGAAGCCAATGCGTCCAGATGTGCTTGGCAGGGATGAAGATGCGGTACTTCTTGTGTCCTGCTAAAGCAGCGCCCAACCTTCGGTACGAGGGCGGCACAGCAACGCCCCCTTCCTCATATAGCTCACTGTTCATGAAGTAGAACGGCAGCTCCTTGTGCACAGTGTGTGCGAGTTGGGAAGCAAACCACCCGACACCTGGAACCATCCTGTTACCATACCCCATCTCGGTAGCGAGCTTGTGGGATGCGGCGCGGACATCACCGGAGAGGTGCTCCTGTTTGAGTGCCTCGTCTAGCCACAGCAGGACGCGACGCTTCATCAGCGTCTGGAACGTCCGGAATGCCGCGTTAGCGGGCTCGCGCCAATCAGCCCCGCTAAAGAATTTGAGAGCGGGCAGGACGAGTTTTGCCTTCGGCTCTTGGATCAACATGTTGATCGTCGTACCAGCGTAGTCCAGTTCACGTAGGTAGTAGTGCTTCGTTTGTGTTGTAGTCACTGCAGGTTGTTGGGTAAAAGGTTCACTAGACATATGCCACAAGTAACACTGTTTTGGCATAAAAAGAAGGGCCGCAGGCACCCTTCTTTCTTTTTAGATTCCCCGCAGGTTGGGGAGCTTGGGGGAAGCAACCACAACGGTGGCTACAGAAAGAACAGAAATGGAGACGGCAAAGGTCGTCAGATAGAGGGCGAAAAGCATTGTGTTGGTTGTGTTATTAGAGATCGAAGACGAGAGGGGTGTTCATCCCTTCATAGCCTGCCATAGCTGCATTTGCATGAATACAACCTTTTTCATCGACCGTGACTCCGTACGCCTGATGTATGTGTCCACATACGTGAAGTCGAAGTCCGTGGAGCTGTTGCTTACGTCGCATCAACTCCTCGCAGCCGGCGTGTTCATCGCCGGTAAAGTCACGCATCCCTCGAGCAGGACCGTGAGTAATGAGGACGTCAGTGTCCTCAGGGATTAGATCCCACTTCGCCTTCAGTTCCATAGGGTCGCTCAACATGAACGACCAGCTACCGAACGTTGGGACGTAGGGGGAGCCCCAGAACTTGAGGCCCCCAATTTCACATCCACTATCTTCAAGGTAGGTGATACCTTCTCCGATAGCAGCACCCGCAAGCTCCGGCGCTTCCGCCATCAGCTTGTCGTGGTTGCCTGCGATGACAACCTTGTGCTCGTGTGGTAGATCATTGATCCAACCAAAGGCACGATGGGTGGCGACTAGGTCGCCCCAGTTCGTGAGGTCTCCTGCATGGATGAAGACATCACCATCAGGGATGACAAGCTTTTTATGCTCGTCGTGGGTATCACTAACAGCTACGATCCGCATTGACTCCTCCTTGAAATAGCTGCCGCCTTGAGCCAACAATACTCGTCGTCCGTGATTGCTCGACGGTCGACGAGCTCCTTTAACTCCGCCAACGCATCCGTCAGGCTGAGCGAGCTCGTATGGACTACAGCTGGGGCGGTAGCCTGCAGGTCGTCAGTGTTTCCGCTCTTTTGTGTGTAGAGTGCGTGGGCGAGCGAACCCAGTACAAATCCGATGATGAAGAACACGGTAGCTCCTTTGTGTGGGTTGTGTTGAATGAAGAACAAAACGTCCTTCACTAGACTTATGCCACAAAACGCGGTTGTTTCGTCTAAAAAATAAGCCTCGACCCAAAGGTCAAGGCTTAAACCGTAGTCAACTAATCAGTGACTACTCATAGTGACCGTTGGCCCACCGTACTGCAGCACGGTTGAGGAACAACGAGCCAGCGGTAAAGCACATACCCGTCAAGGTAACAGCGATGTACATGGAGCGGTTATCCGCCACCACAGTGGAGTCAGTCATCATATCGTACACGCAAGTGGTGATTGCGACAAGCGATAGCGGCAGGCCAACCAACCAGAAGCGGTGAGCCCAAGTCAGCAGGTAGATGTAGGGGTTATCCATCAGGACACCTCCGTAGCTTTCTTTGCCCAGGCGTCCCAGGTTTTCAGTTGAACGTAACGCTTGTTGCCTTTGCGCTCCTCACCCTCTACTGAGGAGACGGGGCGGTACCAGACGCGGTTACTCGTCTGCGGCCCTTTCACAATGACGCGATCCCGTGCTCCCGGACGAGACCAGCGGGATCCGACAGCAGGACCTTTGGGTTTCTTAGGAGCCTTCTTTTTCTTGTCCTCAGGTTTTTCGGCCACAGGAGTAATGTCTCGCTCCTTCGCGCCCATCAAGCAGTCCTGTAGCTTGATGCGCGTCTTCGCCGCTTCGAGGTCGCTGCTAAGCTCCGACGCCCTTTCCTGAATCACGGAGAGGTTCTGGCTGAGGTCCCGGTTGATGCGCTCCTGGGTATGGAGCTCGCGGCTCAGGTTGTGGATGTGCTCCTCAGCGTGCTGCAAATACTTCCGTAGTCGCCAAGGCAACCAGGTTTTTGGTGGGATGACGTACATAGTGTTAGTTGTTGATAGAGATCAGAACAGGCGAAGCTGCCTGGACCGCGGCTTCGAGGCCTTCTTCAGGATGCTCGCGGCGTTCTTCAACGCAGCCCGCATGTTGGGGGAAGGTTTGGTTTGAGAAACTGAGCGCCGGCAAACCCGGCACTTAGCAGAGACAAGCCAACTTGCCCCTACATCATTGTCGTACGCCCAATTCTTAAGCTTAGCGCGAACTTGTGTATTGCCGCAAGGACAGGTGAGGTTATTTACCAAGGCTCCTCTTTTGGTAGATTGTTGTAGTAACTAAAAACATGTGAGAATTCAGCGGCGAGATCCTGAAGAGCACGCATCAGCTCCGGTCCTGGCGGCATCCAGTCCCGGAGCGTCTGCGCATAGCTCTCATAGATCTCTGTCTCTGAGGTACCGAGGCCCGCCTCGAATTGATGCTTCTCTTCAAGCACCTCGACTGGATCTATATCTTTCAAACGACAGCTCCCTTGATTGACTCCTCGAGCTCAGAGGCCCGAGTGTTCATCGAGGAAACTTGCTCCTCGACAGATCCGATGTAGCCGTACTCAGCAGCCACCAGCTGCCAATCATGCCAATCGAGCTCTGCCTCGGAAGGGATGTCGTCCTCGGACTCGACGTAAGGCCCATGTTTCTCCATCAGCGCCTCGTGCCTAGATAGGCAAAGCGCGAGCTCCACCACCTCCGGGAGGTGTTCCCTGTTGATCCACCACACTTCCGTGTCGATGGCTTGGATAGATGGACGCGAAGACCGGCCGCGGTCATACAACCAGGCACCTGCGAACATGAGCGTGACAAAAGCGATTAAGTACATCATGATTGGCTGTCCGATCAGAAGTTTGATTTGTTGACGAAGCTCTGCATCTCCCTCAGATCCTCATCGGAGTTTCCAAGGGAGCGATTGTACTCGTAGGTCGAACGGGAAACTCCCGGAACGGAGCTTCCTCGCTTGGCCCCTCCAGCAGGCTGCTGAATGGATCCGATGATCAGGCCGATCGGGACCAGGATGAAAAACAACATCCAGAAGATCGCGGCGAGTGAGTCGTCTTGGTCTGCAACGGTCTTGGGGGTGTTGTTAGAGTTAGTAGTCATTGGATTTATCCTTGTTAGGGTTGTGTTGATGAAGGATAACGTTACCCTTCACTAGACTTATGCCACAGTTTGGGGCTATTTTTGCGTATCTAACCCTGCTATGTGATCGAGGATGTAGTCCGTTCCTAGTGGTATGCTGTACGGCTTATCAGATACACATCGTAGTTGAGCCCACTCTAATGAGGTAAACTGCTTAGCTGTGCCGGGGATGAGGGTAGTAACCATCCCTATCCCCGCTTTCAGGATAGAGTTGGCGAGAAAATCCTTGTCTTGCTGCAAGGCTTCTAACGCCAGCCGCATTACTTGTTCGGCGGTTACTTTGGTCATGGTTTCTTCTGAGTGTTGTTGGGGTAAGGTAAAAACCTTTCGAAGTGTTCCCGCACAGCGGTGGCCGACTCGAAGGTGCCAATGAATTCCAGCCGCACACTCCCGCTGGGGTATACCAGGATTGGTAACTCCGTTTTACGGTGGTAGTCTGGGTGCTTACGGATCTCTGCCTGGTTTTCAACCACCCACCGAAGGTCTGGCTCACATTCAGCGGCCATACTATGCCAGATGACTTTCGTGCCTTTAGGATTCTTTCTCATCTGAACCTTCTTCGGTTTGGCTCTCTCCAGAGAGTTCGTCGCAAATCTTGTCCAGGGTCTCTTCTAAGTCGTCTATCGTCATTTGATTTTTAGGGTTATTGTTTTGAGTAGGTAGAGTGTTACTATGATCCACGCGAGCTGCTCAAACAGTTCGGCGGCTTGGGCAGCAAAATAGCGTCCCTCCAGATGCCAAGTAAGGCAAATGAAGAAGACGCCACTAATAGAGAAAGCTATAACCCACAAAGACCACTGCTCGTAAGGAGTAAGTGGTGCCGGGTTTTCTGTCATAGTAAGCTGTACATTAGGGTTTTGATTGCAGCGAGTTCGGCATCAATCGCCGCGTAGTTCGCGGTATCAGTCCGGAGGCTGAGCGGGACTTCGATAAACTCATCCGTAGCACGGAGCTGATACGCCCCGTTCAGCTGATACAGGTTAAAAGATACAGAGGTGGCCGTAGTCCCTAGCGAGATTTTGAACGTAAGGAGTGGGGCCGATTGATCTAGGGTGATTTGATCACCCGCAGCGTCAAGGGTGCTATCCGTGCACCACATTGTTGTGTTGATATCAATCCGGGTGAGTGTGGGAGCAGCAGTCTTAAAGGCGTCGAAGGAGATAATCATCTTGGGCGGAGGGTGCGGCGTAAAAAAGGTGGGCCTGGCGGGACGCCTCGACGTCCTGCCAGTCCTTATCTATAGCTTACTTTGGGAGCTTCTCGAGGTTCTCAAGAAGCTTGCCCATCAACCTGTGAAGAGCCTCGGGATCGATCTCCCGGTTCTCCATCTCCGCCGTGGTTGCCGCTCGCTGAATAGTCACTGCGAGTGCTTTGGCTTGCTTCAGCGCAGCCCTTCGTTCGATGGCGCAGACTTCTTCTTTCATTGTCCACCTCGGTAGAGTTTGAGAGCCTGCTCCAGCTGTTGAACTTGATTCTCTAGATCGGTAATCCGTTGAACATCAGCGGGTTTGGATCGCGGGAAGACAAGGGATCCGATGCCTTGGCCTACTAGGAGGCCTAGCATGATGATAATGACGGTGGCCGTCTTGTCACTAATAGTCATAGGTAGCCTCGGTGTGTGTGTAGTTTTTGAGTTCTGGTTTCATGATTGTGCGGTGATAGAGAACAAAATGCCCTTCATTAGACTCATGCCACAAAATAGGGGTATTCTGGCAGTTATGTAGTAGGGAGTTACACTATAGGGGAGGACGCCGCAGAGCTCAGAACCATGGATATCTTCGAAAAACTAGCTGAAAACACATTTGTTGGCTTTAGCGGCAAAGCAGCTCTTCACGGCTACATGAAGCGTGATGAGGATGAGATCGACCAGGACGCTAAGCAGCGGCACATGGATCGAAAGAAGCGGATCAAGAAGAACGTGGTCCCCCAGATCAAAAAGACGCTGGAGGAAGGCAAGTTCTCACACCTAGAGGACAAGTCAAACAACCCACGCACGCCTCATAGCGACGCCGTGAACACTAACGTGAACGCCAAGGATATCCCAATTCGTGAGTTCTGATGTCAACTGTAGGTAACACCTTCAACGCAGTCAACCTCTTCTATAACGGCTGCTTCGAGCTCCATAAAGATGAGATCCCAGCCATTTGGGAGTTCGAGGGCCTAGACGGGTCCGGCGCCTCCTCGTATGAACGGGTGGAGCGTGGTATTGAGGTGACTCTAGGTTCTAGAACCACAACCGCCATGGCTCAGACCTTTGCGGGTGACCTCCTCCCATTTGACTTCCCTGTCCCTTTGCCAGGCGGTGTTCGTAGCCTCATGGCCCCGGGTTATGACATTGACCGCTCCCGTGTCTTGCCAAGGAACGTGCCCCTCACTATTTCCTGCGATATCAGCGTCACGGCCGGCATCCCTGGCTTCAGGGCGTTCTGGGTGTCAGGAAACGGCACACGGCATGTATCACAAGAGGAGTACATCCAAGTAATCGTAGGTGAGCCGCTGCGGCTCCACTTCGTTATAGAAGAGCTAGAGGACGTAATCACCTCAGTAGGTGTGGAGATGCAGGCCCAAGAGTCTGCCGTATTCAATATTGACACCCTCCAGCTCTCAGTAGGCACACACAGTGCTCTACCGTACACAGGAGACTTCCTCCAGCAGGTATTTCCGGCCGGCTGCATAGTAATGACACTAGGTGAGGCATGCCCTCCCGGCTTCGCGGCCCTAGGTGAAGATGAACTCCAACCACTAGCAGAGTGGACAGAGAACGAACCTGGTGCTAGAGCCAGAGAGGGTAATTATCCACGTACTGGCGGCGACCTAAGCGGCACAGCACTACATACCCCCACCGACGCAACAGTAAGGAGTGAAGTGAACGACTTTACTAACTTCGAAGGCTTCGACGGCTACCTCGCTGAGAACCACACAGTGGTTGATGGAGAGACTAATGACTCCCCTGATGTGTTCACTACAGCCCGCACCAACCCTGATGTGGATCGTCCCGGCGCCCACACACATGAGATAGGTTCAGCTGGCACCCGCCCAGTATCTGTAGGCCTTAACTTCTGTAGACGTCTCTGATGCATACATACGACCACAGGCATGAGCCTTCACTAGTTCAAAACGGCACCTTCTCTCAAGGACTAGCACACTGGTTCGGATCATACGTACGGCACTTCAAAGGCCCTCAAGGAGTAGACCTTGGAATCGCACCCACTTATGAGGTGCGTATCAGTGGTGATGTGCCCAGCGGCTACCTAGACGGCATCCCCTCTGGTATTAATCAATTCCTAGATGTCCCAGAGCTGTATACGTTCCCATCAGCTAGAACGGCCACACTTCTACGAGTCACGTATGTAGGAGATAACCTCTTCCTACTGACACAGCAGGAAGGTACGCGGCTCAACGGAGTAGCACTACAAGAGGGTGATATCACCAGTTCCGGCTCTGAATTCTTCTTCCAGCACCCATTCTTGTTCAGAGATCAACAGGGTGATGTTGAACCAGCACTAGGTAGTCCAATGAGCCTCAGTTCAACTGAGTTCTTTGACTTGACTGGTGAGTATAGAACAGGCGTCCTCTTCCGTAAGGATGGCGTGGATGACCAGTCAGAGTCGTTTCACAGCCTTCAAGTCTTTGGGGCCACCGAAATTCTGCCCGATATCTCGCGGCTCAAGCACTTCCCAGAAGTATCTGTCTTTGTGGGTGCTCTTGGCGGCGCAGGATTCGGTAACGTCCTGTTTTCAGGCCCTGGAGTAGAAGGGATGCCTGGTTTTGTGCGCCCCGATGGCACTACAAAGATCAGGATCAACGACACGCTCATTGCCAACGGCGTCGCCGTACGCATAGCCAGTATGGTAGGAGATGTCTTCACGGACCCAAGTACGGGCCTGGTATCGTATAACGGCACATATGAACCTCTTCCCGGCCAAGACACGGTTGAATCAGCCTTCGACACCCTAGATTGGACCATTGTGCCCACTGCAACGGCCGATGCAACGTATGAAATGCCCTTGTTTAGGTATGATTACACCCTTGGGTACTCATTTAAGAGCCCGAATAGCTCTGGAGCGGCTGAATTACAGTTCAGAACCCTCTCAGATGACGGCACAATCAGTTCTATAGGCGAAATTAGCGATAGAATCCTCTCTGCAGAGACGGAATTGCTCAATGTAACGGTAGAAGGGAGTCAGCCGTGGCGTAAACGCTTCGAGCGGCTAGTAAAAGAGTTCTCTTCTAAGCCAGATGGCCGCCTCTTGCTCAACATTCCACCCTCTGAAGAGGTGGTAGGCGACTCCGAGCTCGTTTTGACGTCATTACAGGCCGTTGGATTGGGTACTGGCAGCGTTGTTAGGGCCATTGCCGTGTATGAGGCGGACCCAGATGGCCTCGAAATCGCTGATGTTGTTTACAACAACTCTACAAGGGGTCTTTTTGTACGACTTTCGGCCTCTACGCCCTCTACAGTGGTGGTTGGCTCCCAAATCATGTTGACGGGATACCACACCGAACCCTCCACATCTAGCACAGATGACTGGTTGGAGGAGCTTTTGGACGCTGAGGTGGTGTTGACGGTGTCAGCTATCACTGATAGCACTGTTGGAACCAGTGATGTGCTCAACATTACGGTGCCGGCAGGGGTTACCACCAGCTCAGGCTCCGCTATCGTCGAACCCACCTTCGCGACCAGTACAGTTCGTGTAAGTACGAACATCGCGTCTATCTCTGAGCGCTTCAAACAAGGCCGCACGGCTCGCTTTGTAGGCACGGCTAGTACGAACCAGAGCTTCTTCGAGCAAGTGTTGGGGATCAACAAGCCAATCATTGGCGCAGGTCCAATCGTCACCACGTCAACCAGCGCTTCTGTGGATCTAGCGATCCTGATGGACTTCCCGGGTAACACCCTGCCGCAAGTCCAGACGTTCTTTGATGCCACCACAGACATCTCAATTCGTACACTCAACCCTAGCCAAGATACGGCCATCATTGGTGATGTAGCACTATGGCAAGGTGATAGGTTCCAGCGGCTACCCGTGGATGATGACACGAGTGTTGACGATATCAGCACCGCCGACCTCACGGATAGAGTCACCATTGATCCAATGGAGCGGCTAGTAGATCCAGAGAGCATCATCTCCCCTAAAGGTGTGGTCACTCTGTATGCTGGAGGCGGCGCCTGCCCCACTGGTTATGTACCAGTACGCGGTCTACCCGAGACGCTCGAGCCGGGTATCGGCGCCCTCTCTGAGATCCCCTTCCCCTCCACAGTGGTGTACAACCCTGACACGGATCTCACGACGCTCACATATGATGGAGTACGCTTCGACAGGCTCGCTCCTAATGGGGAGGCGCTCACTTTTGATGAGCTCGACACCTTCGTACAGGTAGCCCTTCCTGGCCTTTTCGATGCTAACGGTGACCCTGTCGTACAGCGGCAGAACATCAACAGGACGAAGCAGCTTGTGGAACCGGGAATGGTCTTGCGAGCCCAGGACGCTTTCTATGCTGACGGCCGCTCCGAACTGGTGGATAGCGGCTTGTTCAGGGAGGTTGACTTCCTTGATCCGTTTGCTAGTGAGGATAGGGGCTTCCTGATCACAGATGTCCGCCCTACGGGTAGTGCCGGCGGCAGCCGTGTGGTAGGCACCTGTCTCTTATACACATCTCCGAGCCCACGAGACAGGCAGAAATCTCG
>OJDV01000802.1_pt1 | contig 10184 bp, 9 predicted proteins | sample 1592911 | NCBI WGS metagenome assembly OJDV01 (sample SAMN05416860, study PRJEB24817) | seawater metagenome | isolation source: Sea water | place: Canada:Atlantic | collected 2013-11 | reverse complement strand
GAGATTTCTGCCTGTCTCGTGGGCTCGGAGATGTGTATAAGAGACAGCGACAGAAGACGCCCGCTGGTGCGAGGCGCTGTGCGGACGGCTCGGCGTGGAGCTCGACGTCGTCAGGCTCTCACCATCTCCGCGATCACAGGCGCGCGCACGCGCGAGGCGCGCCGCCAACCTCGCGCTCCTCGCGCTCGCACACGGCGCCGACACGATCCTCACCGCGCACCACGAGGACGACGTCCTCGAGACGGCGCTCATGAACCTCACGAGGGGGGCGTCCTCGGCCGGGATCGCCTCTCTCGCGCGAGAGGTCGCGCCCATCGCGGGCGTGCCCGGCGCGCTCGGGGTCAGGTGGTGTCGCCCGATGCTCGGTTGCTCTCGCCGCTCGCTCGAGCGCTTCTGGGGCGAGCGCGCGCACGCCATCGACCCCAGCAATGAGACGGACGACTACCGACGCAACCGCGTGCGCCGCAACGTCTTGCCTGCGCTGCTCGAAGAGCCGGGCGCGCGCTCGGGCGCGCTCGCCACGATCGGGCACCTTGCAGACGAGGCGCGCGCGCTCGAGGCGCGCGCGGCCTCGATGGCCGACCTCTCGTGGTCACGCGTGACGCCGCTGCGCGTACAACTCGACCTCACCACACTCGGCGCGGCCTCCCACCACGACGCCGACCTCGCCGCCCACTGGCGCCTCCTCGGACGCGCGCTCCCGTCGACTGGGGGTTGGACCCGCGCGCACCTGATCGCGCTCTCGGAGATGGCCCGCGGCGAGGGGGCAGGAGAGATCGTTCTCCCTGGCGCGCACGCCTCGAGGCGAGGAGATCGGATGATCGTCGAGGTATTCAGTGGCCGAGGCGCGCCAGCCCGGGTCGCGCACCCGGTCACGCTCGACACCTCGTCACCGGGGCAGGTGAGGTGGTTCGGGGGGACGCTGTCCTGGACGAGGGGAGCGACATCGGATGGCAGCCTCGGTCCATGTGAAGCACACATCACGGCGCCAGCGTTGGCGCTCACGCTCAGAGGCATCCAGCCGGGCGACCGGCTGGACTCGGGAGGCCGCGTGCTGAAGCTCAAAGAGCTGGCGCGCGCCGCGGAAGTCCACGCACGTGAGCGCTGGCGTGCGCCGTGTGTGTGTGTGCGGGACGCTCCAATCTGGCTCGTCGGCGTGCGGAGAGGCGCGCGCGCAGAGGCGCCCGCGGGGGGGGTGGGGGTCGTCTCGTTGCGATGGTATCCCGCCGAGCGCGACCGGAAATAGATCACCCGCTCAAGTTCTTGAACAGGTGTGGCCAGGGACACCGGCGGCTGGTTGGAAAATCACGCCGGTTCCCACATAATGCCTTGGGCGCGTGAGACGCGCGACCCAGGGCAGCATATCGAGAGCCCATGAGGCTGACATCAAAGCCTCGCTCCCAACGAGCGGTGACGTGTTGAATAAGAATCCTAGATCCTGGCTCATCTGGCTCCTGATCATCCTGCTCGTCGGGGTGGTCGTTCACATCCTCCTGGATCGTACCCAGGACACGACCTCGATCCAGTTCAGCGAGTTCCGCGAGGCCGTCGCGGCCAGCGGGGTCAAGAGCGTCGAGATCAAGGAACTCGAGGTCAGCGGCGAGTTCCAGGAGGAGTTCGCCAAGAAGAAGTACAAGGGCCACCCGAGCTTCAAGACGACTGGCCCCGTGGGTGAGGACCTCCAGGACGCGCTGCTCGCGCAGAATGTCGAGTACACCTTCGTCAAGGCCGACGACGGCTACGTCTGGCAGCAGCTCATCATCAACCTGATGTTGGTGATGGTGCTCGTGGTCGCGCTCGTCTTCGTGATGCGCCAGTTCCAGTCGGGCAACGGCAAGGCGATGACCTTCGGGAAGTCGCGCGCGAAGTTGCTCAACGAGTCCCAGAACAAGGTCACGTTCAACGACATCGCGGGCATCGACGAGGCGAAGGAAGAGCTCGAAGAGATCGTCGAGTTCCTGCGGAACCCCAAGAAGTTCACCCGCCTCGGTGGCCGCATCCCCAAGGGCGTGCTCCTGATGGGCTCGCCCGGCACGGGCAAGACCTTGCTCGCCCGCGGCGTCGCCGGCGAAGCAGGCGTCCCGTTCTTCTCGATCTCGGGCTCGGACTTCGTCGAGATGTTCGTCGGCGTGGGCGCGTCACGCGTGCGCGACCTCTTCGAGCAAGGCAAGAAGCAAGCCCCCTGCATCATCTTCATCGATGAGATCGACGCCGTCGGTCGCCACCGCGGCAACGGCATGGGCGGAGGACACGACGAGCGAGAGCAGACGCTCAACCAGCTCCTCGTGGAGATGGACGGGTTCGAGTCCAACGAAGGGGTGATCCTCGTGGCCGCGACCAACCGCCCCGACGTCCTCGACCCCGCGCTGTTGCGTCCGGGCCGCTTCGACCGACGTGTCGTCGTCGCCCCGCCCGACGTCCGCGGCCGCGAGCAGATCCTCAAGATCCACACGCGCCGCACGCCGCTCGACAAGAAGGTCGACCTCGCCAAGATCGCGCGAGGCACCCCCGGCTTCTCGGGCGCAGACCTCGAGAACCTGGTCAACGAGGCCGCGCTGCTCGCCGCGCGCCGCGACAAGGATCGCGTCGCCACCCCCGACTTCGAGGACGCCAAGGACAAGGTCCTCATGGGCGCCGAGCGCAAGTCGGTGTTCATCGGCGAGAAGGAGCGCAAGGTCACCGCGTACCACGAGTCTGGCCACGCGATCGTGGCGATGCTCACGAACGGCGCCGACCCCGTCCACAAGGTCACGATCGTGCCGCGCGGGCGCGCGCTCGGGGTCACCCAGCAGCTCCCCACTGAGGACCGCTACACCATGACCCGCGACTACTCGCGTGGTCGCATCGCCGTCCTCATGGGCGGCCGCGCCGCCGAGGAGATCATCTACGACGAGATCACTTCGGGCGCAGGCAACGACATCGAGGTCGCCACCGACCTCGCCCGCAAGATGGTCTGCGAGTGGGGCATGAGCCCCATCATCGGGCCGCTGCGCTACGCGACCGGAAACACCAACCCGTTCCCCGGCAACGGCGGCGGCTCGATGGCGCGCCCCTACTCCGAGGACGTCGCCCAGAAGATCGACGCCGAGCTGCGCACGATCATAACCGAGCAGTACGAGGCGGCCATCACGCTGCTCCGCGACAACAACGAGCTGCTCGAGGCGATGACCGCCGCGCTGCTCGAGTTCGAGAGCATCGACGCCGAGGACATCGAGCTCCTCCGCGAGGACCTCGACGTCACCCGAGTGCGCGAGCGCCGCGAGCGCATGATCGCCGAGGAGGCCGCTGCCGAGGCCGAGCGCGCGCCCAAGTCCGGCTTCAGCTCGAAGCTAAAGGACCAGCTCGGAGAGCTAGGCCCCAACCCCGCCCTCGACGGCCCCGCCTTCTGAGGCACCTCACCACGAGCCCACATTGATTCTCGCTCGACCCATCGAGCTCCCTGACCCCGCGCCATGGCGATGCGGGGGCAGGGAGCTACGCTTCGATCGCGGGCGCCACGTCATGGGCGTCGTCAACGTCACCCCAGACTCGTTCTCCGACGGCGGCCTCTTCATCGAGGCCACCCGCGCCATCGCACACGGCGAGGCGATGGCCGCGCGCGGCGCGTCCATCCTCGACGTCGGCGGTGAGTCCACGCGCCCGGGCGCGGCGCCAGTGGGCGCTCAAGAGGAACTCGACCGCGTGATCCCGGTCGTCGAAGGGCTCGCGCGCCGAACAGACGCCCTCATCTCCATCGACACGACCAAGGCCAGCGTCGCGCGCGCAGCAGTCGACGCCGGCGCCCACATCATCAACGACGTCAGCGCGCTCGGGTTCGACCCGGACATGGCCGGAGTCGCGGCAGACACTGGCGCGCCGCTCATCCTGATGCACATCCGGGGCACGCCCGAGACGATGCAGCGCGACGTCCGCTACGACGACGTCGTCGCCGAAGTGATCGACTTCCTCGAGGCGCGCGTCCAGCGTGCGCTCGACGCTGGCGTCTCCCGCGAGCAACTCGCGCTCGACCCTGGCTTCGGCTTCGGCAAGGAGGTCGCGCACAACTTCAGGCTCGTGCGCGAGCTCCACAGGCTCGCCGAGCTCGGCCTTCCGATCCTGTTCGGCCCCTCGCGCAAGAGCTCGCTGGGCGCGGTCGTCGGAGGCAAACCTCCCGAGGAGCGCGTCTGGGCGACCGCGGCGGCCGTGGCGTGTGGAGTCTTCGCTGGCGCTCACATCCTGCGCGTTCATGACGTGGCCGAAATGATCGACGTCGTCGCCGTCGCCCAGGCCGTGTGCGGTGAGATCGACCTCTGAGCGACCTCCCCGTCACCACGCACGTGACGCCCCCTGGACGCCAGAAACAGAACTGACGCCGCGCGAGCAGTCCGTGGTCCAAGACACCCTCGGCGACCGACCTCTCGCGTCACCGAACACATCAGAAACTCATGAAGACCCCCATCTGCCTCATCATCTTCACGCTCGCTCTGGGCGCCTGCTCCAGCAAACCGGCCCAAATTCAGGCCACCGAAGGTGCGCTCGAGGGCAAGCCGACTCCAGCGGTAGCCAAGGCGCCCGGGCCGCTGTCGTTTTACCTGGGTGACACCATGGCGGCATCGGTCGACGCCGACGGCCGCTTCCTCGCAGGGACGCAAGCACCAGCGCGACCATGCGGTTCGAGAACGATGGGCAGCTCGTGAGCGACGAGACCTTGCCTCCCAACCTCGTCGGCGCGCGTATCGAAGGGATCTCCAAGGTCTCGCCACGACACGCTGCGCTCGCCTTCGTCGTGACCGCGATGTTCACCACGACCACCGAGACGTCCGAGCCCACCACTCTCGACACCGAGAAGCCACCCACCGAGTGACCTCGACGGGTAGGCGGGTGGAGGCCGTCGGGTGCGCACTGGCACGCGATTTGTTTGTCGGTCATCTTATCCGTGCTACCACTTGAGGCCGCCCCAGCGACGTTGAGACACGGACCCCGACGCCCATGCGCCAGCTTCTCGACATCCTTCAGGTCTCGGACTGGATCGGCGCGCTGCGCGTGGTGATCGACCTCGCGTTGGTCTACTACTTCATCTACCGCATCCTGCTGCTCATCAAGGGCACGCGCGCCGCGCAGATCGTGATCGGCCTGCTGCTCGTGTTCGCGCTGTTCGCGGTCTCCTCCGAGAACGCGCTGGACCTGCGCGTGACGAACTGGTTCCTGGACAAGTTCATCGTGAACTTCGTGATCATCGCCGTGATCATCTTCCAGGCCGACATACGCAGGGCGCTCGCCAAGGCGGGCGGCAGGACCTCGATCTTCAACCTTTCGCGAGGGCTCGAGGACTCGTCGGTGCTCGAGGAGGTCATCAAGGCCGCGCAGCTCCTGTCGAAGTCGAACCTGGGCGCGCTCATGGTCATCGAGCGCGAGGCCGACCTGTCGTACCTGACCCAGGACGGCATCGAGATCGACGCCCACGCATCCAAGGACCTGCTCTACAGCCTGTTCCTGCCCGAGCACCAGAACCCGCTCCACGACGGCGCGGTGATCATCCAAAAGGGCCGCATCGCGGCGGCAGGATGCGTGCTCCCGCTCACGAACAACCCCCGCGTCGACCGCACCTTCGGCACCAGGCACCGCGCGGGCATCGGCCTCTCCGAGGAGGCCGACGCCGCCGTCGTGATCGTCTCGGAGGAGACGGGGCAGATCTCGATCGCCCACGGCGGCGAGATCCTCAGAGATCTCGAGGCGACGACGATGCGCGAGATCCTCCAGCGCCTCTTCCGCGCGGGCGCCAAGGAGGCGGCCGCGCCCCTGGGTGACCTGAGTAAACGACTGAGCGAGCGCGAGGAGCGGACCACACCGCACGCGCGCGACTCCGACCGCACCAAGCCCCACTGAGGAGACGATGAACTCGCGACTCGCGACATGGCTCAAGGGGAGCTTCACCGAGAACATCCTCTACAAGGCGATCTCGGCGGGGCTCGTGCTCGTGCTCTACGTCTGGGTGCTCGGCGACCGCCAGGGCGAGGTCAGCTTCTTCGCGCCCGTGCGCGTCGTCGTGCCCGAGGGGCGTGTCCTGGTCTCACCCGCGATCGACAGGGTCCGCGTGACCGTGCGTGGTGGGTTCTCCTCGCTCCAGGAGATCTCGACCGAGGACCTCCAGCCGCTGCTCGTGGACTTGGAGGGGAAGAAGGACGAGGACGTCGTACGCTTCGACCGCGGACTCGTGTCCGTGGGCGCGGGGACGAGGGTCGTCTCGATCCAGCCTTCGTTCATGCGGGTGTCTCTGGCCGAGCGCGCGCAGCGCACCGTCCCGGTGCGCGCGCGGCTCGTGGGTGAGCCGCCGCCAGGGTTCGTCATCAGCTCCGTGACGGTGAAGCCACAACGCCTCGAGCTCAGCGGCCCGGAGGACGTCGTGGACCGCACCCGCGTCGCGCTCACGGAACCGATCGACGTCTCGGGGAAGGAGGGCGGGTTCACCGAGCGCGTCCAACTCCGCCACGACTCACCGCTCGTGCGCGACGACCTCAGCCAGCCCGTCGAGGTCACCGTGGCCATCGAGCGCCGCGAGGTCGAGCGCACCTTCCGCGGCCTCCCCGTCCGCGTGATAAACACCCCGCGCTCGGCGACCCTGTCGCCAGAGTCCATCGACGTCACGCTGCGCGGCCCCAAGAGCGTCATCGACGTGCTCGAGCGCGCCACCCTCTTCGCCTCGATCGACATGTCCGACGTCTCGTCCGAGACCGTGGGCACGTACCAGCGCCGCGCTCGCCTGAGCAACGTCCCCGAGGGCGTGCAGGTCAAGCTCGTGTACCCCACCGAGTTCCAGGTCACGCTCGTGTCCGCCGCCTCCCCGTGAGCCTCATGGCTGTTCCGACAGGGCGGCGTTGGTGCTAAAATGTGGCCTGCACGCGTCGTATGAGCCCATACACGCCCCCATCATCATGACGCGACGCCTACGGGGCGCCGCACGAGGAGGTTGAACCGACCATGCGAAAGCTCTTTGGCACGGACGGAATTCGAGGAGTCGCGAACAGTTACCCCATGACCGCGGAGATCGCGGTCCGAGTGGGGCAGGCGATCGCGCACTACTTCAAGACGCAGCGGAACGCTCGCGCTTCCCACCTCACGCACAAGCCGAGGATCCTCATAGGCAAGGACACGCGGCTGTCGGGCTACATGTTCGAGGCCTCGCTGGCCGCGGGCATCGCGTCGATGGGCGTGGACGTCCAGCTCGTGGGCCCGCTGCCGACACCAGGCATATCGTTCCTGACCGAGGGGATGCGCGCCGACGGCGGCATCGTCATCTCCGCGTCGCACAACGCCTTCCAGGACAACGGCATCAAGCTCTTCGGTCCCGACGGGTTCAAGCTCCCGGACGCCGACGAGTTGATCATCGAGGGGTACGCGCTCGGCGGTGAGCTCTCCCCCGTGGCGGGTGACAAGATCGGACGCATGGCGCGCATCGAGGACGCTGGCGGCCGCTACATCGTGTTCCTCAAGAACACGTTCCCCCGAGACCTCTCGCTCGATGGCATGCGCATCGTACTCGACTGCGCCCATGGCGCCGCCTACAAGGTCGCCCCGGCGGTGCTCCGCGAGCTCGGCGCCGAGGTCATCACCATCGGCGTCGAGCCCGACGGCACCAACATCAACTCGAAGTGCGGAAGCCTCCACCCCGAGGCCGCCGCCAGGCGCGTCCGCGAGACGCGCGCCGACGTCGGCATCACGCTCGACGGAGACGCCGACCGAGCCATCCTCATCGACGAGCGCGGCGAGATCGTGGACGGCGACGCGCTCATGGCGCTCGCTGCGATCCAGCTGAAGAACTCCGGCCAGCTCCGCGGCCGCTCCGTCGTCGCGACGACCATGAGCAACATCGGCCTCGAGATCGCCCTGGAGCGCGAAGGCATCGGCCTCGTCCGCTCCAAGGTCGGTGACCGCTACGTCGTCGGCGCGATGAGGTCGAACGGCCTGAACTTCGGCGGCGAGAAGTCCGGACACCTCATCTTCCTCGACCACTCGCCCACCGGCGACGGCACCATCGCCGCGCTCCAGGTGCTCTCGTTCATGCGCCGCACCGGCAAGCCGCTCAGCGAGCTCGCCAAGGTCGTGACGCTCTTCCCCCAGATCCTCGTCAACGTCCCGGTCACCAGCAAGCCTCCCCTCGACGAGCTCCCCGCCTACCAGGAGCACCTCGCCAAGGTCGAGAGCGAGCTCGTCGGCAAGGGCCGCGCCGTCGTGCGCTACTCAGGCACCGAGTCCAAGGCCCGCGTCATGATCGAAGGCCCCGACGCAGACCACGTCTCGCGCCTGGCCAACGATCTCGCCGAGACCCTCAAGCGCGACATCGAGGCCCACGAGGGTTGACACGGCTCGCCGCTCCGGCGCATCGAAGAGGTCAGAACGCGGCGGCCTCCATCCGCCTCCACATACGACTCTGGAGACCTCCATGGACCACCTCATCCGCCCGCGCCTCGGCGTCAACGTCGACCACATCGCCACGATCCGCCAGGCACGCGGGACCCGCTACCCCGACCCCGTCGCCGCCGCGCACCTCGCCGAGGCCGCCGGCGCCGACCAGATCACCGTGCACCTGCGCGAAGACCGCCGACACATCCAGGACCGCGACGTCCGCGTGCTCCGCGAGACCGTACAGACCCGCCTCAACCTCGAGATGGGCGCCACCGAGGAGATGCTCGAGATCGCGCTGGCCACGCGGCCCGACATGATCACGCTCGTCCCCGAGAAGCGCGAGGAGCGGACCACCGAGGGCGGGCTCGACGTCGCCCGCGACATCACCCGCCTCGAAGACTACATCGGCCGCCTCAAGGCCTCCGGCGCACACATCAGCCTCTTCATCGACCCGGAGGACGCTCAGCTCGAGGCAAGCGCCGAGCTCGGCGCCGACGCCATCGAGCTCCACACCGGCGACTACTGCGACGCCGCCGACCCGATGGGCAACCGCGCCGAAGGCGGCCACCAGAACCGCCGCGGTGAGCTCCTCCGGCTGATGCAGGCCGCGCGTCGAGGCCGCGAGCTCGGCCTCCTCGTCGCCGCAGGCCACGGCCTCGACTACAAGAACGTCCTCGCCGTCAGCGCCATCGAAGAGATCGAGGAGTTCAACATCGGCCACAGCATCATCGCACGCGCCTCGCTCGTCGGCCTCGAGCGCGCCGTGCGTGAGATGATCGTCGCGCTCGAGACCGGCCGCTCCCACCTCCGCGAGACCCTGTGACCACGCTCCTCACACCCGCGCGGCGCACACAGCTCGTCACGCCCGCGCAGATGCGCGAGATGGACCGCCTCGCCATCTCGGACATCGGGCTCCCAGGCGCGCTCCTCATGGAGCGCGCCTCGCTCGGCGCCGCCGACGCGCTCCTCTCCCACCTCCCCGACGCGCGCCGGGTCGTCACCCTCTGCGGCGGCGGAAACAACGGCGGCGATGGCTACGCCATGACGCGCATCCTCTCCCACCGCGGCCTCGACGCCGTCGCAGTCGCGCTCTCGGATCCCTCGCGCCTCCGAGGCGACGCTCGCCTCAACCACGACGCCTGCGCCGCCCTCGGCGTACCCATCCACCGCCTGCATGACCTCGACGGCGCCGACCTCGCCGCCGCGCTCACCGCGCTCGCGCCCGCCGACGTCTGGTGTGACGCGCTCCTGGGCACCGGCCTCGATCGCCCCGTGCAAGGGCGCTACGCCGACGCCATCGCGTTCCTCGAGGCCGCAGGCCCAGTCTTCGCCGTCGACCTCCCGAGCGGGCTCGACGCGAACACGGGGCAGGTCCTCGGGCGCTGCGCACGCGCCGTCGCGACCGCGACCTTCGGCCGCGTCAAGGTAGGACAGGCGCTCGACCCCGCGCGCGGCTACTGTGGCACTCTGTACGCCATCGAGATCGGCATGCCCGACGCGGTCGTCTCTCGCGTGGGCGTCGCGGCCACGTGGCTCACGCTGGAGTGGGCCCGAGGGCGCCTCACGCCTCGCGCGCTCGACACCCACAAAGGCGCGGTCGGCAAGCTCCTCTGCATCGCAGGGAGCGAGCGCTACACCGGCGCCGCGATCCTCTGCGCGCGCGCAGCCTCCGAGTCGGGCGCTGGACTCGTCACGCTCGCCACGCACACACGCGCACGCGACGCGATCGCCGCGTCCTCGCCCGAGCTCATGCCTGTCTCTTATACACATCTCCGAGCCCACGAGACAGGCAGAAATCTCGT
>OJDV01000801.1_pt1 | contig 10189 bp, 7 predicted proteins | sample 1592911 | NCBI WGS metagenome assembly OJDV01 (sample SAMN05416860, study PRJEB24817) | seawater metagenome | isolation source: Sea water | place: Canada:Atlantic | collected 2013-11 | reverse complement strand
AGATTTCTGCCTGTCTCGTGGGCTCGGAGATGTGTATAAGAGACAGATTTAAAATGTGATTCATTTTTAGGCGAACATTCTCAAGACCAAGTCATTGAATACTATGCAATGGGTTATGCATCTTGGTTGGGAATTATTCAATCATTGGTCACCAGAGAAAAAATTTATTCAGTCTTTGTAAAACGCTACAAAACCACCATTGAGCAATTGAGAGAGCAGGGACATTGTTCTGATAATGCCAAAATTACCACAGACATAGATCAACACATAAAAGAAGAGTGGGGACACTTTCTCAGTGGAACTTATGGTATGTGTACCAAAAGTGGTTTGCCAGAAGACATTGCGGCCAAAGAATTTGCTATCTTAGAAATAAATGAAATTACCGAAGAAAGCGAATTGAGTATTGCACCACTAACTCAATTGACAAATGCGATAAACTTGTTAGATTCTGCCAGTGCCCATTTTGCACCACATGAAAGACCCACCAGTTCACGTCACCGTTTGGTCAATGAAATGCGGCGCAAGTACAGGCTTAAAAATTAGTAATCTTTATCCAGCAGTAACAGGACTTATCATAGTGATAACTTCAGTAATTGTGTTGGCAGGGAACCCTGAAATTTCTGCATGTTTTTTAATGTAACTCTCATCTTCAGCTAAATAAACACAAAATGTTTTATCGCCTGTGACATAAGACTCAACCCATTGCACCGATGAACCAACTTGGTTAAGCGCATCACAAGATTTAATCGAAGCCCCTTTTAATGTGGCATCATCAAATTTACCTATACTTGGTATGTTTCTTTCTATTATGTATTTTTTCATTTTATTTCTCATTCATTACTAAAGAGACTCAACTATAGTTCAAATTAAAGTTACGTCCAGTGCAAAAAATAGACCACCTGGTACAGAAACAGTACTGGATAAGTCAATTTTCAAGTGATAATATAAATATTCTCTAAGTATTTAAAATAAATCAACAATGGAAAAAGTCAAATATACGAGTTATGGGCAATATTGCCCTTTAGCCATGGCCACTGAGTTTTTGTGTAATCGTTGGACATTATTGGTTTTGCGTGAATTTTTGTTTGGTTCCACCAGTTTTAATGATATTTCTCGAGGTGTGCCACGCATGTCACGTTCACTGTTATCAAAACGCTTAAAAGAATTGGTCGTATTAGGAATCATTGAAAAAAAGTCAAACTTCAAAGGCAGTCAAGTTAATTACACACTCACTGAAGCAGGTCAAGCACTAGAACCAGTGATAATAACCATGGCAGGATGGGGGCAAGAATGGTTACAGACATCACCTTCATTAGATAGTCTGGATACACGATTTTTGATGTGGGACATCATGAGAAACACCAAACCATTGGCAATACTCCCCAATCCATTTATTGTTCAATTTAACTTAACAGGAACCCAAGACGGCCATAACAATTATTGGTTTGTGTTTGAAGTAGATAAAGTAGATCTTTGCAATAAAGACAACAATTACACCATTGATGTGGAAATTACAGTTGATGCTCAAAAATTGACTAAAGTTTGGATGGGATGGGATGATTTTGATAAGGCTGTTAAACAAAAAGAGATGGTTATTATTGGTGACTACAAATACACATCAGTAGCAAAACAATGGTTAGGGCAAAGCATTGTTGCAGGCATTGAAAAACGGCCTAAGGAGAAAAGAGTGAATTATTAATTTTTATTTAAATAAGAGAGCTTTGCATAACTAGTGCGAAGAGTAAAAAATGATTAAATTCATCAACTTTTCACCATAATTATTGGCAATAGCAAGCTATTACACGCAAATTTTAGTTCAATTTGATAAATTTTCTCTATTTTTTCTATCTCCACATAGTTATGCAAAACTCTCAATAAGTCATTTTCACTCAAAAGTATTTTTAAAGATCACATCAATCGCTACAGAACTTTCATAGGCACCCATATCAACATCTTGTTGATGGATTCGCATATTGCCATCAATGTCTGTCAAAATATCTTCAGGAACTGCAGAATTGAGGCCTGCGTTGAGCGCAGGTGAAAGTGACTGCAACTGAAAATCCACATTGCTGACTAATAAAGGGTCTTGTTCTATGTCATTGATACCAGGTGTATAAAAATTATTTGTGTTATCAAATATCAAATTATAATCATTTGTAATCCATGGTTCAGAAGATCCAAGATTCAATCCTGTCTGCGAATTAAATGCAACGATGTTATTTTTTATTATCATTGAATGTGTTGCATTTATATCAGAGCTTCTTCTAAGAGAAATCCCACTCTCATTATATGCAATAGTATTGTTTATAATTAAAAAGCCAGAATGTCCGAACCCATTAGAACTATTTGTCATGGAAATTCCTGCTGGATGTCCTGCTGCACTTACTTGCCCAGAAATTGTATTATTGATGATTCTGCTATTTAAAAATCCACCTGAACCAGATAAGCGCAGATCAATTCCTGAATTAAATCCTTGCCCATTAATTTCATTTCCAATTATATCTACAGAATAGGAAGCCGAACTTACAGTAGCCAAAATTGTAGATGCCTGTCCTGTATTGGTGGCAGTGATTAGGTTGTTTGATATGGTTCCTTGGTTTCCGTTTCCTTGAAAACCACCTGCATAAATTCCTGATACGGTTTCATCTTCAACAGTCAGGATGTTACCTTCAATTAAAAAAATCACTGGCCCATATGGTGGATTACTATTTCCTGATCTAATCTCTAGGGCATTTCTAAATAATGAATCCTCTAACACATTATCTCTATATGTCACATTAAAGGTGCCCATGCCTGCTTGAACCCCTAAAATATTGCCTACTTGAATGGTTATTCCTTCAATAACCACAGTAATGTCATCATCAGAGCCAATGAATGTTAGTGATGTAAAACTGGCAAAGACTGGTGTAAAACCACTAGCAGCCCTCAAAGTAAAACTTTTAGCTGGACTGACTGAAATACCCGACTGACTGGGTATTGCATTGGCTCTAATTTCAACAATTTCTCCATCTGAAACACCATTGAGACAGGATTCTAAATCATTGATGTCATTACAGGGAGATGGACCAGTTGGCCAATTGACAATTGAATGGGCAGATGAATTCATCAGCATGAATAAAAAGCCAACTAATCCCAAGAATGTTCGGTTCAATTTTTTCATGATATTACTCCTTTGGTTCGCAATTCATTAAGATTTAACTTCTAAAATCAAATTAAACGGTGTTTCTGCTGCTTTTTCACAGTAGTTAAATCCACCAGTTTTAATGGTTTCAGTCAATCTTTTTAAACCGGCTTGAGCACCCAGTGCTAATCCCACTTCTTGATTCATAGAACAAGGCAGACATAACTGTGTTGAAAAGGCATAAAATGCACGGCCTACTGGGTTAAGATTATCTTTAATAGAATCATTGGCAAAAGGCTCAACTATCATACATGAGCCATCAGGTTTTAGTGCCTTTTTGGCATGTGCACATGCACCCACAGGATCGCCCATGTCATGCAAACAATCAAAGAAAGTGATAAAGTCAAAGTTTTTGTCATCATAATCTTTTGCTGTGGCAACTTTAAATTCGATGTTATTTACGCCCGCTTCTATGGCTCTATTTCGTGCTTTACCTATAGATTCTTCATGAAAATCTATGCCAATGAAATGTGATTTTGGAAAGGCTTTGGCCATAATGATTGTTGAGGCCGCATGACCACAACCAATGTCAGCCACTTTTGCACCATCTTTGAGTTTTTCAGTCACACCATCTAAAGCAGGAATCCAACTGTTGACTAGATTGCCTGAATAAGAAGGACTAAAGAATTTTTCTGTGCCACAAAATAAACAAGTATGGTGATCGCCCCATGATATTCCTTCACCTGTTTTAAAGGCCTCAAGCATTTTAGGCTCATCATGATACAAAGATGTAATGGCGTAAAAAGCACCGGTCATAAAAACAGGGCTATTGGAATCTCCAAATGCAGCGACTTGTTCGGGGGTCATATAATATTGGTGGCTCACTGAATCATATTCAACATATCCTGATGCCGCTTGTGCTGCCAGCCATTCTTGTACGTACCTTAAAGCCGTACCGGTTTTATCGGCCAATTCGCTGGCACTGAGAACTTTAGATTCAGCGAGGGTTTTGTATAACCCCAGCTTATCACCGATAGTGATTAACGGACCATTGGCAGCAGCACCCATCTCAACTACTATTTGTCCCAATAATGCATTTAATTTGTCTTCATTGATTTCCATCGTAATTTCCTGTTTTTATTAATTTAGTACGGAAATAATAACGTCACAGGAGATTGTGAACATGAAGATTATGTATTGATTATGTATTTTTCTTAAAAATCGAATATTAGCTGCGTCTTTTTAATTTTGTTTATTTAACAAATAATACAATAAAAATCCTTGATTTAAACAATCTGCACAGGACAGATTTTACGAAATAAATATGATACACTAATACCATATTAATTATACAACCAACACCATGAATACAAATGTCATCACCTATCAACTAGAAGACTCTGTCATCACAATCACAATAGATGACAATAAACGGAATGTAGTTTCACCAACCATGCTAAAACAATTAAATGCGGCATTAGATTATGCTCAAAAGCAAAATGCCGTGGTGATATTAACAGGCAAGGGTGATGTTTTTTCTGCAGGGTTTGATTTGAATATCCTTAAAAGAGGGGTTATTGATGCACTTTCAATGATTTCTGGCGGCTTTAAATTATCAGCCCGATTATTGGCTTTTCCAACACCAGTTATCATTGCGTGCAATGGTCATGCCATGGCAATGGGCGCCTTTATTCTGTTATCGGGTGATTACAGGATAGGCGCTGAAGGCAACTACAATATTACCACCAATGAAGTGGCCATTGGATTAATCGTTCCCAAAGCAGGTATAGAAATAAATAGGCAAAGATTAAACCCCGCACACTTCACAAGAGCAACCATGTTAGCAGAGTATTACAACCCAAGTAATGCGGTTGAATCAGGTTTTATGGACAAGATTGTGCCATATGATGAAGTTCTAAATGAAGCCAAAGCATTAGCCTTAGCCTACACGAAATTAGATTTGAAATCTCATTATAAAACAAAAATGCGTGCCAGAAATAAAATGCTTCGTTCATTAAAACTCGGGATTTTTACAGACCGCATTAGTTTTATTCTGCTTGGAATAAAACGGATGATTGGAAAGTAATAAGTCATGTTTACCACACAAAACAACAGTGGTAAGAAAAAGGTAAGAATTAACAAGACATCAGTAAGAACATGAGAGTTTGAATATGAGACAGTGAAATTCACTTATCATTGGAGATTTACATGTGCCCAACAATCTTAAAAGCAATAACAATAATTATTTTATTACTTAGTGTTCAAACACCAGTTTCCTCAGATCAATTAATGCCCGAATTGAACTCCAATAATTACGATTCCTCTAATAAATCTAGTAAACAAGCCTTGGCTTATAATTATTGGAAAATTAACATAGGTATTTACTGAAATGGTCAGTAACATTGAACAGATTAATTGGATTCACATTAGTTGAGTTGTTCTGATGAATAGTGTATAAAAAGGGCTGCTAATAAAAGCCATAAGTCTTATCAATCATAACTGGCTTAATGCCTATGAATTTTGGCAAGCTGAAGATGATGAATACTTAGCAATCCAAACTTAATGAGTTATGCTTTTGACTATTGTCCTTGTGATTGTTGAATATTAAATAGTATTTCAGTAATATAATCTCAATCTAAATATATTGGGATGTATGAAAAAGATTTTAATTGCAGTTATCATCGTCTGTTATTGTGGAATAGCATTTGCAAATCTGGGTTATTTCCGCTATCCAGATCTTCATGAAGACACTTTAGTTTTTACCGCTGAAGGTGATCTTTGGTTAGCAGATCTTAATTCAGGAAAAACCCAACGTTTAACCACACAAGAAGCAGAAGAGACCCAAGCATCCATATCAACTGATGGAAAACAGGTTGCTTTTGTTGCAAATTATGAAGGTTCATCTGAAGTCTATGTTATTGGCATTGATGGTGGTTTGGCGAAACGACTGAGTTATGAAAATGCCCGGGTACGTGTTCTTGGCTGGACCAATACAGGCGAGGTCATTTATAGCACCAACGGCCATCTTGGTATTCCAAGAAGTTGGGAAATAGTTACAGTTAACCCAAAATCATTAACAACAAATACTCTGCCATTATCTGATGCTGTAGAAGCCACTATTGATGATTCTAATTCAATGGTTTATTTCGTTAGGTTTGGTTTGCAATTATCAAATGATAACTCAAAAGTATACCGTGGTGGTGCCATGGGCCAGTTGTGGGAATACAAATTAGGTTCTGATAATGAAGCTGTGCAGTTGGCAGTAGATCATAAGGGTTCTATTCGTAAACCAATGAATTACAAAGATAAAGTTTATTTTATTAGTGATGCCAGCGGTGCTGATAATATTTGGAGTTACAAAAAAGCAACAAGCGAAATTAAACAAATAACTCACTACACGGATTGGCCAGTAAGGACTGCAAATTTAGCCAATGATGAAATTGTCTATCAAATAGGAGCAGACCTTAAACTGATTGAATTAAATGACCATAAGATTAAAGATATCTCAATACATCTGACATCAGATTTTCCAAACATGAGAGAACATTGGCTCAATAAACCTTTAGAGCACCTTACTACGGCACAATTAGCTGGAGACTTTGATAAAGTGGTTTTAACAGCTCGAGGCCAAGTGGCTATTGCAGGCATCGATAAATCTAGATTAGTTCAGATTGCCACCCAAGCTAATTCTCGCACAAGAAATGCCATTTTAAGCCATGATGGTCAATGGGTTTATGCCATTAATGACAGCAGTGGCGAACTTGAAATATGGCAATTTGCTGCGGATGGTTCGAATAAACCCAAACAATTAACCAATGATGGCAGTATATTCAGGTGGAATTTATCCTTGTCACCGGATGGTAAGTGGCTTGCCCATGATGATAAAAACGGTAATTTATTTTTACTCAATATTAAATCTGGTAAAAACACTAATATACTTACAGATAATATGGGTTTAAGCCCAATTTCACACATGGTATGGTCAAATAACAGCCAATTATTAGCTGTTACTAGCGAACATAAAGACGAAGAACGCAGCCAAATAAGGCTATTTTCAATCAATGATAAAAAATTAAAAACTTTGACATCATTAAAATATAACTCGTTTTCTCCAGCTTTTAGTTCAGATGATCAATGGTTGTATTTTTTATCTGATAGAAACTTTGTTGCCACACCTGGTCACCCATGGGGGGATCGAAATATTGGTCAAATATTAGATCGTCGGACTCAAGTTTATGCTTATGCTTTAAAAAAGGATGCAAAATTTGCTTTCCAAAAGCCGAATGAACTGATGCCGAATCCTAGCGATAAGAGTGAAAAATCTAAGGATAAATCAAAACTCAAAAGAAGTAAAAAATATAAGGTTGAAAAATTTAAAGTCGATTGGCAGGGAATAACTCAACGGTTGAGACAATTACCGATAGATGCTGGCAATTACAGACAATTGGCAGTTAACAAAGATTTTATTTACTTATCAGATCGAATCACTGAACCGGGCAGTCAAGCTAAAATTATTTCTGTCAAAATAGATTCGGATGCAAAAACCAATGACTTCACCAGTGATATTAGGTCATTTTCACTCTCAGATGATGGTAAGAAAATGCTGGTACACAAGGAGCCTGATACTTTTTTTATTGTGAATGCGGGTGAATCATTTCCAAAAGAAACCACCAATATGCAAGTACTCACTGATGATTGGCAGTTGTTGATTAACCCAGTACAAGAATGGAAACAAATATTTCATGACACCTGGTTAATGCACAGGGATTCTTTGTATGATAAGAATATGCGTGGACTTGATTGGCAGGCTGTTGAGAAAAAATATGCTATTTTACTTGATCGAATTACAGACAGGTACGAGTTGAATGATATATTTAAACAAATGATAGGTGAGCTCAATTCGTTACATTCACAAGTTTATGGTGGCGATGTAGCTGTTGATGAGAACAGTGCAACTGCTGCAGCCTTGGGAGCTGATTTAGTGCAATCAAAAGATGGTGTAGTTATTAAAAACATTTATATCCATGAATTTGAACGCCCCGATACAGCATCTCCGTTGTCATACCCAGATGTAAACGCCCAAAATGGTGATTTGATTGTTAAAATCAATGGATTAAAAACTCCAAATATTGCTTCAGTTCATCAATCATTGAGAAACCAGGCAAATAAACAAGTATTAATCGAGCTGCAACGTGATGGTAAAGTTTATAAGAGCATCGTTATTCCTGTAGAAGCCAGGCAAAACTACCAATTGCGTTATAACCATTGGGTTGCCAACAAAAGAAATACAGTCATAACAGCAGATAAAGAAATTGGTTACCTACACCTACAAGCCATGGGTGGTAGAGACATTGCGCATTTTGCCAGAGAGTTTTATGACAATTATAAAAAACAGGGTCTGATAATTGATGTTAGAAGAAACCAAGGTGGCAATGTTGACAGCTGGGTTCTTGAAAAATTATTGCGCAGGAACTGGATGTTTTGGCAAAGAAACAATGGAAACCAAAGTGGTAATATGCAACAAACATTTGGCGGGCATTTAGTGGTGCTTGCAGATGAGTTTACTTATTCTGACGGCGAAACATTTGTTGCCGGAATTAAGGCATTAAAATTGGGCACTATCATTGGAAAACAAACCACGGGCGCCGGAGTTTGGTTGACAGGCCGTAACCGTGTTTCAGATGGAGGAATGGCAAGAGTGGCTGAATTTCCACAATTTGCCAATGATGGCCGATGGATTGTTGAAGGCCATGGTATTGAACCAGACATAGAAATAAATAACCTACCACATGAAAACTTTAAAGGTAAGGATGCGCAATTAGAAAAAGCAATCAGTTATTTAAAAACTAAAATAAGTCAAAGCCCTAAGAAAATACTAAAAGCTCAAGACATACCAGGCGCAAATATACCAGCGGATGACGTATTGAAAACTCCTTAATATAATTCTAAAGATTAGAGTTGGTACAATATTATTTTCTGTGGTTATGATGAAAATACCAAATATAGCATTGAATTATTTGTGTATGATTTGGTGCTGTATGTCAATCATAATTATTGCGGTAATTAACAGAGCATATATTATTTAGTCATAAAAGGTTGATTTAGCTTAATTTCTTTGCCTATAATGCCATATTGACTAATAGGAAATTTGACTACTCCATATGAAAAAATCACTTAAATACATTGTGGTTATTGTAATAATAATATTAATTTATTATTTTATACAATTTCCAAATACAACCAAGCCATTGGTTAATGAAGTTTCATTGGTTGAGCAAAGTACCAAGGTTACTGACAGTGCAATTCCAGAAAAACCCAAAGCAGATTCAGTCCCAAAAGAGCTTGTATCAGAACTCAATTTACCAGAAAAACCCAAACTTGAAGATGATCGAGAGTTGAGTTATTTAACTGCTTATCGTGAACTAGTTCAATACAAAAGATGTGGGATGATCTATCATAAAAAACAAAGAGGTGAAGATTTAATAGCTGAATATACTAAAGGATATGATCGATTTGCAGAAATTCCAATGAAACCCACTGAAGTGCAAATTGACTTTTATAAGGGTCAAATTGATTCGTGTTTTGCATTGCTAATCGATGACAAAGAAGGATATAGAGATGGTTATTTGCGTCTCTCTAAACGCCTATTTAATATTACACCAGATACTGATGAAGAAATTGCTCTGTCTCAAGCCCTTGAAATTAATAAAAAACTTAAACAAATTTCCAATCAATTATTTAAAGAAAAAATCGGTTATGATCAGATCACTGAAGAGGAAAGAGAAGCCAAGGCGAAAAAGAAATTGGCTTTGTATGATGAGATTGAACTTATTAGAAAACGAAATGATGGAAATACAACTGATGAGGATTATCAAATTATAATGCAGATTTATGAACAAATAGCCATTTTAAACAAAATTCCAGATTTTGAAATAAATACTGAAGAAATTGCTTTTTTGGAAAATGAATACACAATATATGCATTAGAATTAAAAGAGTTTTTCCAAAAACACCAATCACCCTGTCTCTTATACACATCTCCGAGCCCACGAGACAGGCAGAAATCTC
>OJDV01000800.1_pt1 | contig 10196 bp, 6 predicted proteins | sample 1592911 | NCBI WGS metagenome assembly OJDV01 (sample SAMN05416860, study PRJEB24817) | seawater metagenome | isolation source: Sea water | place: Canada:Atlantic | collected 2013-11 | reverse complement strand
TATTAGCTTAGGTTAAAAACTCAAATGTAATAAAATTATTTACATTTCAAAGGTGGATGTTTGCTAATGTTTAAGGCGTTCTTGTACAATTTTTCCCTTTTGCTGTGCATCAATAACTGCAATAGCTGTCATATTAACAATTTCATCAACGCTGGCATCTAATTGAAGGATGTGAACAGGCTTACGCATTCCCATCATTATTGGCCCAATTGAATCTGCTTTATTCAACTCTTTTAAGAGTTTATATGTAATATTTGCCGACTCTAGATTAGGAAAAATAAGTGTATTCACTTTTTTTCCAGCCAATTTAGAAAATGGAAAAATATCTTGAAGCATTTCACTATTCAAAGCAAAATCAGTTTGTAGTTCTCCATCTACCAATAAGCTTGGATGACGTTTGTGTAAATATTCTACTGCTTCGCGAACTTTAGTTGCCGTTTGATTCTTTGATGACCCAAAGTTTGAATAAGAGGTCATGGCCATAACAGGTTCCATACCAAACATTCTAACAACCTTTGCTGTCATTTGTGCTATTCGCGTTAAATCGTTGGCCGAAGGATTAATATTAATAGACGTATCACTCAAAAACATTGGTCCACGTTTGGTCATCATCACATTTGTAGTCGCAATTCGAGTTGCTCCAGGTGCCAAACCAATAAGTTCTAACATAGGTTTCACAACAGAAGGATAACTTCTTGAAAAGCCAGTAACTAGAGCGTCTGCATCACCTTCATTGATCATCATAGCTGCAAAATAATTACGCTCACGCATGATTTTTTCAGCATAAAACAAAGTAACACCATTACGCTTTCTCTTTTTCCAATAGACTTCAGCGTATTTGTTTTTACGCTCCATTTCTTCATCAGACTTTGGATCAATAATCTCAACCTCAGCTTCAAACTCAATCTCTTCCATGAGTTCTAAGATGACTTCTTTTCGACCTAATAGAATAGGAATAGCAATGCCTTCATCATAAGCAAACTGAGCTGCTTTTAAAACATCAAGCTGATCTGCTTCTGCAAAAACGACACGTTTTGGATTTAATTTAGCACGATTATGTAGTAAACGTACAATCTTATTATCTGAACCTAAACGTTGTAATAATTCCTCTTCATACTTTTCCCAATCTTCAATTGGCTCCTTACTTACACCACTTTCCATTGCTGCTTTTGCAACAGCTGGAGGCACAGTCGCAATAAGTCTTGGATCAAAAGGTTTCGGAATGATATAATCTTTACCAAAAGTTAACCTAGTTTCTGCATACGCTATATTTACTTGTTCTGGTACTGGTTCTTTAGCTAAGTCGGCTAATGCTTTTACAGCGGCCATTTTCATAGCTTCATTTATTTTTGTTGCTCTAACATCTAAAGCTCCTCTAAAAATGAACGGAAACCCAAGAACATTATTTACCTGATTAGGATGATCACTTCTACCTGTGGCCATAATAATATCGTCACGTGTATCAACAGCAAGTTTATACTCAATTTCTGGATTTGGATTAGCCATCGCAAATACAATTGGATCTGCAGCCATGACCAAAAGCATGTTTGGCTTGACAATGTCTGCCTTAGATAACCCAATAAATACATCAGCATCTTTCATGGCTTCATCAAGTGTATCTATTTTTCGGTGTGTTGCAAACTCAGCTTTTTGAGACGACAACTCTTCACGATCGTCTCTAATAACGCCTTTACTGTCAAGCATTACCATATTCTCTCGTTTAGCTCCACAAGCTTGATATAACCTTGAACAAGAAATGGCTGCTGCTCCAGCACCACTGATTACAATTTGTACCTCATCAATTTTTTTATTAGCTATTTCTAATGCATTAATAAGTGCAGCAGCAGAAATAATTGCAGTACCATGTTGGTCATCATGCATTACTGGAATATCCAGTTCTTCTTTTAATCGTTTTTCAATTTCAAAAGCTTCAGGAGCTTTTATATCTTCTAAATTAATACCTCCAAATGTAGGAGCGATATTTTTCACAGTTTGAATGAACTCTTCAACATTTTCAGTATCAACCTCTATATCAAACACATCGATATCAGCAAAAATTTTAAATAGTAAGCCTTTACCTTCCATTACTGGTTTTGAGGCTTCTGGACCAATATTACCAAGACCTAAAACAGCTGTTCCATTAGAAATTACAGCCACTAAGTTTCCTTTAGCTGTATATTTATAAGCATTATTTTTGTCCTTTTCAATTTCTAAACAAGGCTCAGCTACACCTGGAGAATATGCTAAAGACAAATCACGTTGCGTCGCATATTTTTTCGTAGGAATGACTTCTATCTTTCCTGGTTTTGGTTTTGCGTGATATATTAAGGCTTCTCTTCTTTTACTTTGTTTGCTCATGAAATTGTGAATTAAATCAAAATTACTACCTGAATGTAAATTGAACTACAAATGTAAAGGTTTTATGAGAAACCTTTGTTTTGAAGAATACTGTTTTCTTTGAATCTATTATTCTTTCAAGAATGTTATATTTCTCTGTAAGCCTTCAAACTTTGTGCGTTTTACTGCAGACTTTTTAAAAACTTTATTGAATGTCTCTTTTGTAATCTCTTCCCAATCGTTTTTAGACATCGATAATAATTCTGGATGCGGATTAAATAAGGGTTCGCTATGTGCTTTCGAAAAACGATTCCACGGACAAACATCCTGACATATATCACAACCAAACATCCAATCATCAAATTGACCTTTAAAGTCAGAAGGAATATTTTCTTTTAATTCAATTGTAAAATAAGAAATGCACTTACTTCCATCAACCACATAAGGTTCAGTAATTGCTTCTGTTGGGCATGCGTCAATACAAGCTGTGCAAGTTCCGCAGTGATCTGTCACAGCATGATCATATTCTAAGTCTAAATCAATAATCAATTCGGCAATAAAATAAAAAGATCCTACTTGTTGTGTGAGTAAGTTACTATGTTTTCCTATCCATCCTAATCCTGATTTTGCTGCCCAAGCTTTATCTAAAACTGGAGCCGAATCAACAAATGCACGACCTTGAACATCTCCAATTTCATCTTGAATAGCTTGCAACAACTGTTTTAACTTGTCTTTAATAACAAAATGGTAATCGGTTCCGTAAGCATATTTAGATAGCTTATAGTTTTCAGCATTTTGAATTTCTGAAGGATAATAATTTAATAAAAGAGATACCACGCTCACGGAGCCTTCAACAAGTTTAGTAGGATCTAAACGTTTATCGAAGTGGTTTTCCATATAACGCATTTCACCATGAGCATTTGATTTTAACCATTTTTCAAGCCTTGGAGCTTCTTGTTCTAGAAACTCAGCTTTACTTATACCACATGATAAAAACCCAAGACGTTTGGCTTCGTCTTTAATGAATTGGCTGTATTTAGATTTGTTTTCTATCACTACTATCTTTCTTCAAATCTTAAAAAAGCGTTTTTTGGTTTTAAGGTAATCAATGGTGTAATATCAATAGCATCAAAATCGGCATGTATTTTATATTTTGAAACGAGTTCACTTACAGCAATGATCATTTCGAACATTGCGAAGTTATTACCTATACATTTTCTTGGTCCAGCGCCAAAAGGGAAATACTGAGATGAGAATTTTCGTCCGCCTTCATTAAATCGCTCAGGCAAAAAAGCTTCAGGCTGTTCCCATAAATCTGGATGACGATGCATTTCATAAACGGAAAACAATAAGTTAGATCCTGCTTCAAAATGCATTCCGTTGAATTCATCATCAGTAATATTTACGCGATCTATAAAATAAGCTGGAGGATACAATCGCATAGATTCTTCAAGTACTTGCTGACAAATTTTAGACGTCGATACTCGAGACATTAAATCAGCATCATCTCTTTCTAGGTTTTGCCATTCTTCATAAATTTTATCTTGCCATACAGGATGTTTTGCCAATAACTGAAATGTAAACGTTAATGCGTTTGAAGTCGTTTCGTGTCCTGCCGTAAAAATAATTAAGATTTCATCGATAAGCTGCTCTTCTTCCATCCCTTTACCATCATCATATCTCGTATCTAAAAGCATATCAAGTAAATCACCATAATGTTTGCCTGAGACTTTTCTTTCTTCAACAATTCCTTTTAAAATTGTTCGAGCTTCTTTTGAAAGGTTTATATGTTTATCTAAAGTACCGCTTAAATTAAACCACCATCCTAAATAAGGCTGGCGTAATTCTTTTACTAGCATCCTTTGATTTGCTTCGGTTATAAACTGAAGCCTTTCCATATCATTTCCCTTAGCTGCTTTTGTGAATAATGATTTTACAACTGTTTGAAATGCCAAATCATTAAGAATAGGAAAAAGGTCTATCGTTTTATTAGCTTCTATATTTTTAAATTCTGAAACTATGGTGTCGTGCATTCTGCTAAGCAAATTTTCCAACTGCTTTTTATGAAAAGCGGGTTGAATCATTTTGCGTTGCTTCTTCCATTTTTCACCTTCAGAAGTCAATAAGCCTTCACCAACATATTTTACTAAATCTACTGTTTGAATTTTAGACTTGACGTAGTTTTTTTGATTTTTCTGGAGTACATATTGTGCAAACTCAGTGTCTCTTGTGAAAAACACTTCATTATTAAACCCAACTTTTAATCTGAATATGTCACCTTTCTCATTAAAATTTTGACGATGAAAAGGCAATGGGTTCTTGAGAATTTCTAAAGAATGCTTTAAAAATCTATTTAAAGGAACTGTAGGAATTTCTTTTTTTGAATGCATTAAAACTATTTCCTATAAAGGTATGATGAGATTCTGAAATAAGCTCAAAACTGAATACCTATTTTTAAAATAAACCGCCTTGTGATGGACCTTTAACTTTACCTAAATGCTTATAAGCTTGCTCAGTAACTTCACGTCCACGAGGTGTTCGCATAATGAATCCTTGTTGTATGAGAAAAGGTTCATATACTTCTTCAATGGTTTCTGGGCTTTCACTAACTGCTGTCGCAATAGTCGTAATTCCAACTGGACCACCTTTAAACTTATCAATAATAGTTTCTAAGATTTTATTATCCATTTCATCTAAACCATGAGCATCAACATTGAGCGCTTCTAAAGCAAATTTCGCAATCTTAATATCGATACTTCCATTTCCTTTTATTTGCGCAAAATCTCTAACACGGCGTAATAGTGCGTTAGCTATTCTAGGTGTTCCACGACTTCTTCCTGCAATTTCTACTGCTGCTTCCATTGATGTAGGAACATCAAGAATCGTAGCACTTCTTTGAACTATGGTTGTAAGTAATTCTGTATTGTAATATTGTAGTCGACTTTGAATTCCAAAACGTGCTCGCATTGGAGATGTCAATAATCCTGAACGTGTCGTTGCACCTACAAGTGTAAATGGATTTAAATTGATTTGGACTGTTCTAGCATTTGGGCCAGACTCAATCATAATATCAATCTTATAATCTTCCATCGCAGAATACAAATACTCTTCTACAATTGGACTAAGTCGATGAATTTCATCTATAAATAAAACGTCGCGTTCTTCTAAATTTGTTAACAATCCTGCTAAGTCTCCTGGTTTGTCTAAAACTGGACCAGAAGTCACTTTTATTCCCACACTAAGTTCGCTTGCCAATATATGAGCTAAAGTAGTTTTACCAAGACCTGGAGGTCCATGAAACAATGTATGATCTAATGCTTCATCTCTTTGATTAGCTGCTTGAACAAAAATTTGAAGGTTTTCTAATACTTGATCCTGCCCAGTGAAATCATCAAATGATAAGGGTCTTAATTTTTTTTCAACATCCAGTTCTTCTGGAGAAAAATTCTCGTTTGTAGGATCTAAGTTATCGTTCATATAACACAAATATAAACAAAAAGCCTTTCGTTATTTACGAAAGGCTTTTCTATATTTTATAAAGACATTTTAATGTTGGAGTTCTTCTTCACCATCTTTTAAAGGAACGTTTTGTGGAACAAAATCGTCATCGTGTCCTGGTTTACTATAATCATAAGCCCAACGATGAACATGAGGAATTTCGCCTTCCCAGTTACCGTGGATATGTTTAATTGGTGCTGTCCATTCTAATGTAGTTGATCTCCATGGATTTTGAACCGTTTTCTTTCCGAAGAAAATTGAATAGAAGAAATTCCATAAGTATACCAATTGGAACACACCACCAACAATAGCAAATATTGTAATCACAACATTGGCATTAGCAGTATCATCAAATAATGGGAAATTAGAATTTGTATAATAACGTCTTGGTAATCCAGCCATACCTATAAAATGCATTGGAAAGAATACACCGTAAGCACAAATTGCAGTTACCCAAAAGTGAATATACCCTAAATTTTTATTTAGCATTCTACCAAACATTTTAGGATACCAATGATAGATTCCTGCGAACATTCCGTAAAGAGCAGAAATACCCATTACTAAGTGGAAATGCGCTACTACGAAATACGTATCATGAATGTTGATATCTAATGCACTATCTCCTAAAATAATACCAGTTAAACCACCAGTGATAAACGTAGAAACGAAACCAATTGAAAACAGCATGGCCGGATTCATTTGCACGTTCCCTTTCCAAATAGTCGTTATCCAGTTAAATGCTTTTACTGCAGATGGAATGGCAATCAATAGGGTTGTAAATGTAAACACAGAACCTAGGAAAGGATTCATTCCTGAGATAAACATATGGTGTCCCCAAACTATTGTCGATAAAAAGGCAATGGCCAAAATAGACATAATCATTGCTCGATAACCGAAAATTGGTTTTCTAGAACTTGAAGCCATAATCTCTGACACTAATCCCATCGCTGGAAGAATTACAATGTATACTTCAGGGTGACCTAAGAACCAGAATAAGTGTTCGAACAATACAGGAGATCCTCCTTGATAATGTAAGACTTCACCTTGTATAAAAATATCTGATAAGAAGAATGATGTACCGAAACTTCTATCCATTATTAACAATAATGCTGCAGATAATAATACAGGAAATGATACCACACCAATAATAGCCGTTACGAAGAACGCCCAAATTGTTAATGGTAATCTTGTCATAGACATTCCTTTTGTTCGTAAGTTGATTACGGTAACAATATAATTTAGTGATCCTAATAAAGAGGACGCAATAAATATTGCCATAGACACTAGCCATAAAGTCATACCCATACCAGAACCTCCTTGAGCCATTGGTAAGGCACTTAAAGGTGGATAGATTGTCCAACCTGCTGCAGCTGGACCAGCTTCAACAAATAACGAAATAACCATTATAACACTTGAAAGGAAAAACATCCAGTAAGACAACATGTTTAAGAAACCTGATGCCATATCTCGTGCTCCAATTTGCAATGGAATTAAAAGATTACTAAATGTACCACTCAATCCTGCAGTTAAAACAAAGAATACCATAATGGTACCATGAATGGTTACTAATGCCAAATATATATCAGCATCCATAACACCATCAGGAGCCCATTTCCCCAATAATGCTTCAAAAAGTACATTAGGTTCTTCTGGCCATGCGATTTGCATACGGAACATAAGTGACATCAAAACACCAATAACTCCCATTATAGTACCTGTAATTAGATACTGTTTAGCAATCATTTTGTGATCTTGACTAAAAATATATTTAGTCACAAAAGTCTCTTTATGATGATGTCCGTGATCGTCGTGATCGTCGTGTGCGTTAGTATCTGCGTGTGCTGACATAATCTATTTTCTTTTTTTAATCTTTTATTTAGTTAAAGAATTCTTGAAGTTCTTTTGTTCGCTTATCCAAGCATCATATTCCTCTTGGGTTTCAACAATAATCTTCATTTGCATATTATAATGAGATTTACCACATATTTTATTACATAACAATAGGTAATCAAACTCATATAATAATTCTTGTCCAATCTCTTCAATTTCTTCTTTTCGCTCTAATCGTAGTGCATTAATATTCGCTACTTTCTCAACGATATCTGGATTTTGACGCATTTCTGCAGTTGTCACTGTTGGTGTAAATCCAAACTGTGTAATCATACCAGGAACACAATTCATTTGTGCTCTAAAATGAGGCATATAAGCTGAGTGCAATACATCTTGAGAACGCATCTTAAACAAGACTGGAACGCCAACTGGCAAATGTAGCTCAGTTGTAATCACATCATCTTGTGCATTAGGATCAGATTCATCAACTCCTAATATATTAGCGCGATCAATATCAATTAATCTCACATTAGCCATACCTAACGTATTATCTTCACCAGAATAACGTGCTTTCCAATTAAATTGTTGAGCATACAATTCTATAACCATTGGATCTTCACTTTCATCAACATTCATGATGCTTGTCCAAGTAAATAAACCATAAATAATTAAAGCTGCTAAAACAATTACAGGAATGAATGTCCAGATCGCTTCTAACGTATTATTATCAGCATAAAATAATGCTTTACGCCCTTTTTCACCTTTGTATTTGTATGCGAAATAGTGTAATAAAAACTGAGTAAAGGTTTGCACCACAAAAATAAGAGCCATCGAGATAATCATAAGATTATCTAAACCAGGTCCATGCTCTGAAGCAGAGTTGGACATTAATGGTAAATCTCCTAAATACCAAAAGCTAGCGATAGTAATGGCATAAATAAAGATTAGGAATCCCATCATTAAATATGCATTAATTGTATTGTCTTTATCTGTAGCTACTTGTCCATTATCTGAACCTACTTGAGCAAGGTCAAATATTTTAACCATTTGCCAAATAGCAATAGCTATAAAAAGTACTATTATAAGTGTTAAAAAAGCAGTCATTGTGGTTTGTCTTCTTTATTTAATTTATTAATAATGGAAATGTTCACTTTCTTTAATAAATGGATTTCCTTTTGCTAGTAATGGATGTTTTGATAATGCTGTAAATACTACAAAAATGAATATTCCAGCAAAAAGCATTACTGATCCTATTTCAGGAATACCAATATACCATCTATCTCCAACCGTTGCAGGCATAATCATATTGAACACATCAATATAGTGACCACACAAAATGACAATACCAGCCATTACTACAAACCAAGGAATACGTTTATAATCACTATTCATTAAAAGTAATAGTGGGAATACGAAATTCATCACTACCATACCTAAGAATGGTAATTGATAATCTTGGAAACGAGTTACAAAGTATGTTACTTCTTCTGGAATGTTAGAATACCAAATTAACATGAATTGTGAGAACCATAAATACGTCCAGAATATACTAATTGCAAACATAAATTTAGCTAAATCATGTATGTGGCTATCATTTACAAAAGATAAAAGATCTTTCGATTTTAAGTATATTGTAATCAATGCAATTACTGTAATACCACTCACAAACATAGATGCAAAAACATACCAACCAAATAATGTTGAGAACCAGTGAGGATCAACACTCATTATCCAATCCCAAGACATCATAGATTCAGTATAAATATAGAATACTAAGAATGCAGCCGAAATACGGAAAGTTTTCTTGAAATAACTATTATCATTAATGTCTGCCTGATCTTGAGCTATTGAGAATTTACGTGAAAATTGTCTATATAAAACCCAACCTCCTAAGAAAATTAAACCTCTTATAAAAAACCAAGGTCTATTTAACCAACCTTCTTTTCCTGCAACTAAAGCATCATATTTATCGCTAGTTGGATCTACCATATCTGGATTCATCCAAACAAAGATATGATCTCCAGCAAAAAATGCTACAGCTAAAACGATTAATCCTCCAGGTAATACATAAGCAGTAATACCTTCCATTACTCTAAATAATACTGGAGACCATCCTGCTTGTGCAGCCCATTGAACTCCGTAAAACGCTAAAGCTCCTAATGCAATCATAAAGAAGAAAAATGCAGCAACATATAATGCTGACCAAGGTCTATTATGAATTTGATGCAAAACATGTTCTTCGTGACTCATTGCGTGTCCTTCACTAGCATGTGCTTCTTCTCCTTCGTGAGTATCAGCATGTGCTTCGCCTTCATCATGAGCATCGGCATGAACTTCTTCTCCATGAGAAACAGTATCATGGCTTGTATCGGCATGTGCATCGTCATGACCATGACCATGTTCACTTGCTAGTAATTCCTTTACATCTTCTTCGGTTTGATAATGGTGAGAATCCCAAAAACCATAAGCAACGCCGAGTGCACCTAAAACAATAAGTACAATAGAGAATGTTTTTAATTTACTTGAAAATG
>OJDV01000799.1_pt1 | contig 10200 bp, 12 predicted proteins | sample 1592911 | NCBI WGS metagenome assembly OJDV01 (sample SAMN05416860, study PRJEB24817) | seawater metagenome | isolation source: Sea water | place: Canada:Atlantic | collected 2013-11 | reverse complement strand
GCGTCAGATGTGTATAAGAGACAGCCCTTCTAAGTGTTAATAAGCACCTATGTTTTAAATTTCTAATGCCAAAGATATCTCCCAATAATCAAGCCTCTACTCACATTTTAATTAATTCAAAATAATATTGTTTAACTAAAAGATATAATTGTTAAACATTTAGTATCTTTGTATTCTATTACAGAAAAATATATTTCTAAAAATTTAAAATCAGAAAAAATGTTTGGACTATTTAAAAAAAAATCAGAAAAAGAAAAATTACACGAAGAATATCAAATCCTCTCGAAAGAGGCTTTTCGTTTATCTAGCATCAATAGAAAACTAAGCGACCAAAAAGCCTTTGATGCCGAAGAGGTGATGAAGCGTCTTGAAAAGATGAACTAAAATAAAGTAAATGGCAGAAGAAAAAAAACCAGATAATGTAGTTTTCAATGTGGAAACGCAAAAATACGATGCAGCATTAAAACCTTATGGTACTTCTGTTGGTGCACCTGCAATTAAGACTACAGATACCATTGCTTGGAAGAATAGGAGTATTGCTAAAATAAACCATAAGCTAGGAACTAGGTATTTAGAATTAAAAGCAGAGTATGATAAAATGATGCAAGATTTTGAATACAACCAGCTCATTTTTGATTCCAAATTTACTTTTGAACCCATTATTGGTGAAGTATATCATTTATACAAAAGGGAAAATGGAGAGAATTTTCTTTCCATCATAGCACCAGAGCAATGTGACTTTAATCCAATGGGTAGTTTTTATTTGAATGCAGACCAGATATGGGAAAACATATAAGCTACCATGGCAGATTCAAAACAATTTACCATCATAGAACTAGACCGAATCATTGAGATGGCTTGGGAAGACCGTACTCCTTTTGAAGCGATTCAATATCAATTTGATTTGCCAGAAAAAGGAGTGATTAAATTGATGCGTGGAAACTTGAAAGAATCTAGTTTTAAACGCTGGCGCAAAAGGGTGAATAGTGGGCTAAGTAAAAAACACCTAAAAAAGAGAAGCCCAGAAATCGCCCGCTTTAAATGTTCTCGACAAAAAGCTATTTCAGGGAATAAAATAAGCAAACGATAAATGGAATTATTTGAAGACCAAGATTCTATTTTTCCAACTGCCTATGCCGAAATCTTACAACGGGTTCGATTTATTGATCCCATCAAATACGGTTCTACCAGAAACTATACCAATGGTTCGGTCAGCTATCTTTCTCCATACATTTCAAGAGGTATTATTTCTACCAAATATATTTTATCCGAAATATTAAATCGTGGTTATAGTCCTTCTAAAATTGAAAAATTTATACAAGAATTAGCTTGGCGAGATTACTGGCAACAGATTTGGATTGCAAAAGGCGATGCCATCAACCAAGATATTAAAAACAGGCAATCTCCAATTGCAAACTACGCTATTCCGAAAGCAATTGTAGAGGCAAAAACCGGTATTGAAGCCATAGACAATGCCATTCAAGATTTTTATAAAACCGGCTATGTACACAATCATATAAGAATGTATATTGCCTCCATAGCTTGTAATATTGCACAAAGTTATTGGAAGGTTCCTGGGCAATGGATGTATTATCATTTATTAGATGCAGATTGGGCAAGCAATGCTTTAAGTTGGCAGTGGGTAGCTGGAGCAAATGCCAATAAGAAATACGTTGCCAATCAAGACAATATCAATAAGTATTGTTTTAGCCAACAAAAAAACACCTTTTTAGACCTACCCTATACAGCTCTTACTGCCCTAGAAATTCCGGAAATTTTAAAAGAGACTCCAGAAATCTTATTAAAAACTCCTTTACCAAAACAGCGGCCAATCGCAATTGCAGAAAACCGCCCTACTTATATTTATAATTTCTACAATCTAGATCCCCTTTGGGGAAAAGAGAACCAAGCCAATAGAGTCCTTTTGCTAGAGCCTTCGCATTTTAAGCAATATCCGGTATCGCAAAAAACAATCGATTTTATCCTTAGCTTTTCCGAAGAAAACATCGCAAATATTCAAATCTATATTGGAGAATTTGAGGACTTAATTAGCAACTATAGCTCTCAGAATATTAACTATAAAGAACATCCATTAAACACACATTATAAGGGAATTGAAGAACCAAGAGATTGGATGTTTGCTGTGGAAGGCTATTACCCTTCTTTCTTTGCCTTTTGGAAAAAATGCAAAAAACAGTTGCGATATTGAAGCGGGAAGCCATCAATATCGTTTGGTTAAAACGCGACATAAGATCGCAAGACCATGAACCCTTGTTAAAGGCGGAGCAAGGGGGTATTCCATATCGGATAGTATATTTTTTTGAACCCACACTTTTGGACTATCCAGATACCAGCCCAAGGCATTTACAGTTTGTATATCATTCTATTTTAGCATTAAACAATACTTTGGCAGATTTTAATATAACTGTCGATGTTTTTTACGGTGAAGCCATTTCCATATTCGAATACTTAAAAGGAACATTTCCAATAAAAAACATTTTTAGCTTTCGGGAAAGCGGAACTCAAAGTACTTGGCAACGAGATAAAAAAGTAGCTTCATTTTGTAAAGAGCATCGTGTTATTTGGCAGCAATCACAACGAGATGGGATTCTTAGAGGGATTAAAAATAGAAACGATTGGAGCAAACAATGGCATACCACCATGCATGCCCCATTACTTCAAAACTCATATTCCTTTTCCAAGCAAGAAAAGCTAGAACATCCTTTTTTGTTACCTAAAAAAATAGTGGCTAAATTAAAAGAATACCCCAAAGCCTATCAACCCGCTGGGGAGCAGAATGCTTGGCGTTATTTAAAATCATTTACCGACCAAAGAGGTTTTAATTACCAGAAACATATTTCTAAACCTACCGAGAGTAGATTGGGATGTAGTAGATTATCGCCCTATTTGGCTTGGGGAAACATGAGTGTTAAACAAGCCTTTCAATTTATTGGTACCCACCCTAATGGAAAAAAAAATAGCAGGGCTTTTTCTGCAATGCTGACCAGGTTGCATTGGCATTGTCATTTTATTCAAAAATTTGAAATGGAATGTTCTTATGAAACTCATTGTGTTAATAGTGGTTACGAGCTCTTGCCACATAAAAAAAATGAGGCCTATATCAAAGCTTGGAAAACGGGCACTACTGGTTTTCCCTTAATCGATGCCTGTATGCGTGCTGTGGAACAAACAGGCTGGATAAATTTTAGAATGCGCGCCATGGTAGTTTCCTTTTTAACCATGAATTTAGATCAAGATTGGCGGGAGGGCACTTACCACTTGGCAAGACAGTTTTTAGATTATGAACCAGGGATTCATTATCCACAGTTTCAAATGCAAGCGGGCACTACGGGAATTAATACCGTGAGATTATACAATCCTGTAAAAAATTCGCAGGAGCATGACCCTCAAGGGATATTTATAAAAAAATGGGTACCAGAACTTGTCAATGTTCCTACTACACATATCCATGAGCCATGGAAAATGACTGCTATGGAGCAGGTTTTTTGTGGACTAAACCTTGGAAACGATTATCCAATGCCTATTGTAGACTTACAGGAAAGTGCAAGGATTGCTAGAGATAAAATTTGGGGACATAAAACACATCCCGCCGTACAAAAAGATAAAAAACGAATATTAAATACCCATGTAAATAAGAAACCTCATGATTTACACTAAAAAACAGATCGGAAAACTGGACCGAATTAGCAGATTAAAAGTCATCAATTCGGTGAGTGGTATAAAACCTGCCAACCTTATTGGCACAATTAACAGCAAGGGTGAAACCAACCTGGCTGTATTTAGTTCGGTAGTACATTTGGGGAGTAATCCTCCGCTTTTGGGCTTTATTTCTAGACCTAAAAGAGAAGATTTTGGACATACCTATCGAAATATCAAAGAAAATAGACAGTATACCATCAATCATATCCATCCAGAATTTATAAAAAAGGCTCATTATACCTCTGCGAAATTTGATGCTTCTATTTCAGAATTTGAGCGCTGCAACCTTTCCGAAGAATACCTCCAAGGTTTTAAAGCTCCTTTTTTAAAAGAAAGCACTTTTAAAATGGGAATGTCTTTTAAGGAATCCATAGAGGTTAAGTCTAATGGTACCGTTTTAATGATAGGAGAAATAGAATATTTGCTATTTCCCGATGCTGTATTAGTAGATGAGGAAATCGATTTAGAACTTGCCAATAGCGTAGGTATATCAGGCTTAAACAGTTATTATGCCTTAAAAAAACTAGACAGTTTTCCCTTTGCAAGAGTAGAGGAAGTACCCGAATTTTAGCGATGAAAAAACAAGACCTTCCCCAAAAAACATGTTTGGTTTGCAAGCGCCCATTTAATTGGCGTAAAAAATGGAAAAAAAACTGGGAGGAGGTTAAATATTGTAGCGTAGCTTGTAGAAAAAATAAATGAAAAGCATCCACATCATATTTCCACATCAATTATTTCAAGAATCCCCACTTTTTGAGAGCGAAGCTCCGGTGTATCTCGTTGAGGAATTTTTATTCTTTAAGCAGTACGCTTTCCACAAACAAAAAATAGCCTTTCATAGAGCAACCATGAAACGGTATGCAGACTTTATTCGAAAAGAGAAAAAAATGGAAGTGCACTATGTGGAGGCCATAGAAGGTATTTCGGATATTCGATTGCTTATTCCCGAATTAAAAGGTCAAGGGATAAAACATATTAATTATATAGATCCAACCGATAATTGGCTTCAGAAAAGGTTGGATAAAAGTATGCAGCAATGCGGAATAAGCAGCAAGCAATACCCGTCTCCTTTATTTTTGAATAGGAAAGAGGACTTGGAAGTATTCTTCCGGAAGGATAAAAAGAAATACCACCAAACTAGTTTTTATACAGAGCAGCGTAAAAAACGGAATATCCTTATGGAAGAGAATGGAAAGCCTACGGGAGGAGCTTGGACCTTTGACAGTCAAAATAGAAAAAAGTATCCTGCTAAAAAGTTACCGCCATCCGTTCAATTTCCCGATGTAGATGCCTATTATACTGAAGCCAAAGATTATGTGGAAAAATATTTTTCCAAGCACTTAGGAAGCCTTACAGAATATGCTTTATACCCCACTAGTTTTAAAACGACCAAGGCCTGGCTGCATCAATTTTTTGAGCAACGCTTTATGGATTTTGGGATATATGAAGATGCTATAGTTGCAGAAAACTCCATATTAAACCATAGCATACTAACGCCTATGCTTAATGTGGGTTTAATAAGCCCCAAAGAAATTATAGAGGCTTGTTTGCTTTTTGCAAAAGAGAATGAGGTGCCCATTAACTCTACCGAAGGTTTTGTTCGACAAATAGTAGGGTGGCGAGAATTTATTAGGGGGATATATGAAGTGAGAGGGACTGAGGAACGCACTACAAATTTCTGGAAATTTAAAAAGAAAATTCCCGCTTCTTTTTATACGGGTACCACCGGTATTCTGCCTATAGACATCACCATTAAAAAAGTATTGCAGACAGGTTATTGCCATCATATAGAACGCTTGATGGTATTGGGGAATTTTATGATGCTATGTGAGTTTGATCCAGATGAGGTTTACCGATGGTTTATGGAGCTTTTTATTGATTCCTATGATTGGGTGATGGTTACCAATGTGTATGGAATGAGTCAATTTGCAGATGGAGGTTTAATGGCTAGCAAACCTTATATAAGTGGTAGTAATTACTTGATGAAAATGAGCAACTATAAAAAAGGAGAATGGCAGGCCGTTTGGGATGGTCTCTTTTGGCGTTTTATGCACCGCCATCGCGATTTCTTTTTATCGAATCCCAGGTTGGGAATGCTGGTGCGAATGTTCGATAAAATGCCCCTTGAAAAACAGCAAATGCATATTAGCAATGGAGAAGCCTATTTAGAAAGCTTGGCATTAGAGAAATAATATTGTTTAATTTTAAAAAAGGAATATGCTATTTAATACATCATACACCAATAAAGACTATAACAGAGAGAGTACTAATATAGTAGGCAGAGCTTATACTTTTTTCGAAAAAATAAAAATGGGGGGGATCGGTTCTAGTAGGTTTATCATCGAGGAGCTAAGTGCTAATTTACAGCCTAAATATTTACAAAGCACAGCCATTAGCTATGCAAATATCGAACTAAGACCTAAGGGTATTATTATAGATTTTGCAAATAGGCTAGACCGGTATTCCTGGGTTATTCCCTATTATCGATTGGTTATTTACCGCAGCAAAACCTTTAGTTTGCATGCTAATGGAAACTTTATAAAGTGCAAGAAAAATAAAAACTATCGAAGCAATAAAAAGTTTATCGATAGGATGATGGGCTTAAAAATAGACCACTTAAAGTTAGGCTATTATGATGCCTAAAGTGTTTTAGAAGTTTGATGATTCTTGAACCACTGGGTTTGGTGGTAGGCAGATAGTAATCGATAAGCTCTCCTTTTTCACTCACTAAATATTTTTGAAAATTCCATTTTACTTTAGAGCTCTTTTTACCGTTTAGATTTTTAGAAGTAAGCCATTTATACAAGGGATGCTGATTTTTTCCTTTTACATCTATTTTTTCGGTAAGTAAAAATGTAATGCCATATTTTAAGGTGTAAAATTCTTGAATTTTCGAAGCCTCTCCTAGCTCTTGATCCCCAAATTGATTGCAGGGCGAACCAATTACCACCAGTTGCTCTTTATATTGATCGCTCAAGTTTTGCAATTCTTTATATTGTTTTGCAAAGCCACATTTAGAAGCTACATTAACAAATAGTATTTTCTTATTCTTAAAGTCGGAAAGATAAATAGGTCTGCCGTTTATACAATGGATATCTATACTATAGACGCATTCTTTTCTGTTTAAGCCCTGGGCTTTATATTTATTTCCAAAATCACTATTCATATCATAAGTGGAAATAGAACTTCCATTTATACTATGGTTGTTGACTGTAGGTATGGCTTTTGTTTCTGTAGGGTTTATTTGGTATGATTTTGCTTTATAAATGATTTTCATATTTATAGTTTAAAAGAGCAATTGTGTCTCTTTTTAAGAGTTTAAAATTTTTCAAGTGAAATCTTTTTTAATATTCCCTTCACAAATATCTAAGCTATACATGAGCTTCATATTTTTGCAGCAATTCTAAAGCAGTATGCTCTAATGCTTTTTGATGGGTAGCTTCCAGAACTACAAATGGCGCCTTGCCATCCTTTTCTGCTTCAAGCCATCTAGAGATACACAAACACCATTTGGAGCCAGGACTTAGACCTGGAAAATTCCAATGGGGGATAGGAGTAGACAGGTCATTACCACGTGATTTTGTAAAGTCTAAAAATTCTTGAGTGATCACAGCACATAGGATGTGGGTACCAGAATCTTCTTGTATGGTTCTACAAAAACCATCCCTAAAATATCCTGTAGCAGGTGTATAACAGCAAGGTTCTAAAGCGGTACCTAGAATGTTTAATTCCTCTTTTTTCATTAGGTGATTTTCTAAATATCTAGAGTTTTATTTTTTAAATACAAACAAAGCTATGATATAAATAAAACTCTAATTAAATCTTTTTGCTGAATGACATTATTTGCCTAATAGAAGACAATAATAATGTGATTAGTGTAATTTTTATAGACTAGACTTTTAAGCTATAGCTCCATTTTAAAAGTTGATTTGCAACTATACTTGCTCTGCCTAATTTTTAGTATTTAGAAAAAAAAGGAGAAAAACCTCTCTATGAAAAGGGGTGTTTTCCTAGAACGAAAAAACAAAAAATATTGGATATTTACTCTAGGAATTAGGGTTAATGAAAAATTATAGAATTATGGAAAGTGTAAGTATTAAATATGCATTGTATGCGGTTATTATGGCTTCCGCAGTACACGGAATCCTTCTGCTATTGGAATGGATCTTAAACTAAACGTTATTTAGATTAAGGGAATAGCTCTTTAAGACCATATAAAACCTTAGAAGTATCTCTTTTAAAAAAAGGATACTAGTCTAAAAAGCCTGATTCAACTTTAAATAAACCGCATAGTCATCCAAGCTAGTACGTACAAAATCCAAACGGATATCCACACCTGTTATTTGCTGTAACTTATAACGAGCACCTAGGCCAACCGCATTGTACCAACCATCGTCATCTCTAGAATTTACACCATCGCCATAGGAACCTCCTGCTAGGTTTACCAACCCAAAAAAGCCGACGGCTCTAAACCGACTCTGCCCTATGGTATAGCGATATTCAGCTTGGCCGCCCGTCATATACCTCGCTTTTAATTGCCCTTGAGGAAAACCACGCAATATGGACTTCCCAGAAATAGCAGGAAGACCAGCATCTGGAGCAAAGTAAGAAGCATATTCTCCATAGAGCTGCATCGCTAGGACATCTTCTCGACTAAAACCATCGATATAGCCTCGGGCATTTATAATCACCTTATTATAGTCCTGTACAGCACCCAGCCATTCCGGGTAAATATCCCAGCGCGTGGTGATAAATAGGGAATTAGTAGGGTAATACTTGTTTTTACGAGAATCGTAAGTTCCTGCCAGACCAAAACCTCCAGTACGCTCGTTTTCTATCCCGTTTTTTTGTATAAAATCCTCCCCAAATTCGTTATTAGGCTTATAAGTGATTCTTTTATACAATAGGGGAATCCCAGCATAGACGTTTTTATAGACTCGCATCATTTGCAATTGAGAAAATAGAGTGGTATTAATATTATATTCCACATTGTTTCCATCTTCTTCAAACTCATTATTGATCCCCGAATAGGAAAGCATGGTCACCAAACGAAATTTATTATCCCGCAGCCAAAGGTTATTGGTAGCAAATACCGAATAACTATCGGTAGTGGTGTATTGCCCTCCTGCATTTAATTGGGATTTGGAAGCCTGGCTTTTATCCCCCTGATATAAATAGGAAGTAGTTAATCCAAAACCAACCCCCATCAAAGGGGTAGAGGTAATAAGCGGTACAATGGCAAAGGCTTTTTCTTTTTTGACAGAGATGCTATCCTTTTGGGCAAAGAGAGTACTGCTTATGATCAATGCGATATAAAGTAGAATTTTTCTTATTGCCATTTTCCTTTTTAATTATTTGTAAAGCCAATATACAAATAGTGTAGGGGATAGGGAAAGGTTTTATTTAAAGCAATTAGAAATAGCTATTAGTCAATAGAGTAAATTGTTTATTGTGTCTTGGGCTTTGCAATCCAATCTATAAAAATATCCCTGGTAGAACTATCGCCAAAATTGTACTGAAAGGAATTTAATTCTGTATTGTAAATGTGTTATTTTATTTTTTCTATGTAAATATTAGAAGTGCCAATACTTGTAAAATTAGAGGAAGCTACATTAGTATTAGATCTTTTGGTTTGTATACTAATTGTTTGTCCTGCAGTAATATTAAAAACTTCTGAAATGTGCAGGGATGATTCACTATGCTGTGTATTTCCTCTTATATAGCCACTATTTCCAAGAGCACCGGAAGGCGTTCCGTCTATTGCTATTTGCGCTTGAATTGCAACTCTTCCAGATTGGGCATTAGCAACCTCATAAGCGACATTTACATTAACTATATATCTCCCCGTTGTACTTATTGTTATTAAATTTCCCGATTGATTAAATAAATTGTTGTTGTCATTCCACTCAATATTTCCAAAAATTGGAATATCGGTATAAATCAAGGTATTAATATTTGTATTTATGTCTTGGTTACTATATTTTACGGAAGCACTATGAGAAATTTTACTCCAATCTGGAGTTACAGTGATACTGCTATTAAATTGAAATTCATTTAAATCAGTATTATAAACCAACAGGCCTATAGCAGGGTCGACTATATCATCTATTTGTTCGGAGGTCATTCGAGGGAATAGAACACCAGATGTTTCAGAGTTAATCTCAAGTATAGCAGAACTGTCTGGATTTATGGTTCCTATTCCTACTTGCGCTATTAAAGTAGTAGCGCCAAAAATGAATAAACATAAAAAGGAATAATATTTCATAATTTAGAATTTTACAATCCTACTAAACAAAGTTAGATTTAATTTAAATTTTAAATTTAATATTGTGGACCAACGCCATTAATTATATGCCCAATAACATTTTAAAAAGGGTAACCGTAAAAGTTTGTCTTCCTAAAAAGTAGGAAAAATATTTTTCGGTTTAAAAAAAAGCCTCTAAGAAACAGAGGCTTTTAGTTTCACAACAATTTTATACC
>OJDV01000798.1_pt1 | contig 10211 bp, 9 predicted proteins | sample 1592911 | NCBI WGS metagenome assembly OJDV01 (sample SAMN05416860, study PRJEB24817) | seawater metagenome | isolation source: Sea water | place: Canada:Atlantic | collected 2013-11 | reverse complement strand
ATTTCTGCCTGTCTCGTGGGCTCGGAGATGTGTATAAGAGACAGGGTGAAACTCTAGAAACAATTGCTCCTTTTTCATAATCAGAATTACCATCATATAGCACATCTCTTAAAACCTCATCGCCAGATAATGCTAAAGACAAAGCTCTAGTTGTTGGCACTCCAAGATGAAACATAGCTTCACTGCATAAGTATTCTCGAATAGACGAACGCAAAACTGCTAAACCATCTGCTGTTCTTGAATAAGGAGTTTCGCCTGCTCCTTTAAGTTGAACTGTCCATTGTTTGTTATTATGTTCAACTTCAAATAAATTAATTGCTCTACCATCTCCTAGTTGTCCAGCCCAATTCCCAAACTGATGACCTCCATAACACATAGCGTATGGTTTCGTGTTTGGTAGGAGTTCATTTCCAGTAAAGACTTTAGTAAACAATTCACTTGATATCTCATTTTCTGAAATACCCAAAGCCGCAGCCATTTCTTTTGAAGTATGCAATACTTCTGGAGTCTTTGTCTGTTTAGGAGTTGTAAACGAAAAACAGGCTTCTTTTACTTGTCTTCTAGAATTCTCTAAAATAGAATCTGAAGGTAATTCCTTAGTGAATGTATGTTTTAAGTTTAAGTTCATTCTTAGTTATTTAGCCATTTTAAAAGCTCTTTTTCTGATGGGTTTCTTAATTTCTTAGTGTTTATAGTTATGGTAGGAAAGTTGAGTTTCCTATTGCTGTATAAGTTACGTAATTCTTTAGCAAAATCTGAGCTTTCTTCAACATCAAGAAACTTATAATCAATATTTCGGTGTTCAAAAAATGCTTTATAGTACTGAGTTTTATGGCACCTTTCGGTGCCATAAAGTTTAATGTCATTTTTCATTTCTGGAAATTTTAATTATTTAAGTTTTTCAGCATGAAGCTTTCTAAGCTTTGTTAATTTGGGAGTAATTACAAAACTACAGTAGCCATTATTTTGATTATTTTTATAATAATCTTGATGTTCTTTTGTAGCTTCATAAAACACATCTAAAGGTGAAATTTCGGTAACAATAGGAGTTTCATAATAGGGTTGCAGTTCTTTAACTACAATTTCAGAGATCTCCTTTTGAACTTCATCATGATAAAAAATCACTGAACGATATTGTGTGCCACGATCTGCACCTTGACGATTCAAGGTTGTAGGATCATGAGTGGTCATAAAAATGACTACGATATCTTCAAATGAAATGATATCAGGATCAAAAGTTACCTGAATAATTTCGGCATGTCCTGTCAATCCTGAACAAATCTCACGATATGTTGGATTACCTGGAACAGTTCCGCCAGAATATCCAGAAATTACTTTTTCAACACCTTTAACTTCTTGAAATACAGCTTCTGTACACCAAAAACAGCCACCTCCTAAAGTGGCAACTTGTAAGTTTTTAGTTGTCATTAGTCACCTCCTTTTCGAGCTGCATAGATTCTGAATTAATACAATAACGCAATCCGCTTGGCTCTGGACCATCAGGAAAAATATGTCCTAAGTGTCCATCACAAGTATTACACATCACCTCTACTCTAACCATTCCGAAAGATGAATCTCTTTCATATTTAATGGCATTTTCTTTAATAGGTTGTGTAAAACTTGGCCAACCAGAACCAGAACTAAACTTAATAGTAGAATCAAATAAAGGTGTGTTACAACAAATACAATTGTATTGTCCTTCATCATAAATACTACATAAGGCTCCACTATGAGCTTGTTCTGTGCCTTTTTGTCTTGTAATTCTAAATTGCTCTGGAGTTAATTGAGCTTGCCATTCGGCTTCTGTTTTTTCTACTCGTTTGTCTGGAGTAGGATTTCCTTTTACGGAAAAGTTGATAACTTCTTTCCAAGTAAGCATAAAATGGGTCCTTTCTTTTTTTAGTTAATATTATATACTTTCAACTTAATAATAGTCGATATAAGGTTCAATTCCTTACAATAGAATCTATTCAAAAACTTATGAAAGCATTGTATAAATTTACGACAAATAAAAGTGCGTATTTTACATTAACTAAAGTTTAGTATTTTTACTGAAAATCATTTCTATGAGTCCACTTATTATAAAAGCTGAGCAGTTTGTTACGAATTATCTAAATGATAATCTAGACAAAACATTTGTGTATCATAATATTGCTCATACACAGAGAGTAGTTACCAAAGTTAATGAACTGATAGAAGAAGTAGAATTAAGTGATAACGAGAAAGAATTATTATTGCTGGCAGCATGGTTTCACGATACTGGGTTTACAAAAACCATTGATGGTCATGAAAAAGAAGGCGTAAAAATTGCAATTGGTTTTTTAAAATCGGAAAACGCTTCAGAAGAAACTATTAAAAACGTTTCAGAAATAATCTTGGCTACTCAAATGCACTATGTGCCAAAAAATACTTTAGAAGGACTTATTAGGGACGCAGATTGCGCTCACGTTTCTAGTAAAAACTATGAAGATTATTCTTCGCTTTTACGAAAGGAATGGGAATTGACATTGGATAAAAAAGTTTCTAAATCTGAATGGTTACAAGAAAATATTTCATTTGTAACCAATCATTCATTTTATTCAGCTTTTGCTACTTCAAAATGGGAAAAGCGTAAAGGGAAAAACTTAGCTAACCTTTTAAAAAATCAAAATCAAATTAAAGAGGATACTGATAAATTAAAACAGAAAAAAGCAGAGTTACAGTTTAAGAAAGAAAAATTAGATTTACCTGAACGTGGTATCGAAACTATGTTTAGAGTTGCCCTTCGTAATCATATTACACTGAGTGATATTGCAGATACAAAAGCTAACATTTTATTATCTGTTAATGCTATTATTATCTCTTTAGTACTTTCTAATTTAGTATCTAAACTAGATAACCCTTCAAATCATTATTTAGTTTGGCCAACGGCAATTTTTGCTCTTTTCACTGTTGCCTCTATTGTTTTATCTGTATTAGCGACTCGACCGAATGTGACACAAGGGAAGTTCACTAAAAAAGATGTTGCTAATAAAAAAGTAAACCTTTTATTCTTTGGTAATTTTCACCAAATGAAACTCGATGAGTTTGAATGGGCTATGACAGAAATGATGCAAGATCGAGATTACCTATATAGCTCACTCACTAAAGATCTTTATTTCTTGGGATTAGTTTTAAATAGAAAATACAATTTACTGCGTTTGACCTACACCGTTTTTATGGTAGGAATAATAGTCAGTGTTATTTGTTTTGCAGTAGCCTTTCAATTAGATGAATCAAGCAACGCTTTAGTTAGAGAGGTAACCGCTTTAATCTAAGTTCTATGCTTTAATCTCTTTCATTAAATCATCGTAAGTATAAAAGTCTTTATCATTATTTTCTTTATGATACAAAACACTTACTCTAATTGCTTTTAAGCCAGTCACTGCCTGAAGATCTTGCAACTCAACAATTTCCATATCATCATCTAAATATTTCTTAGATTGTAAGAATTTGATATATCTCATGTACTCAATTTCGTCTTGTTTTTGAGAATATACAATACTTATTTTACCTTTTTGAGTGACACGTTCCGTAGTCCCTTTTATGTAGGCTTTATCTACTCGCTTTTTAACGATTTCGTATCTAGCATTATAAGTTCCATCAACATCGAATTGTTTTTCATCCATTCTAAAACTAATAGACAATGGTTGATTAAACACCAGAATCATGGAGGCTACATCCAGTTTCACAGGAAAGTCAGTTTGCATTAAATAAAAGGCATTTTCCATTTCAACCATGACTTGTAATTGCCACAATCTTAAGTTATATAAATAAATAGGATTGAAACTATCATCTTTTGTAATAGATTCACCTATATACATATTGTGTTCAACTCCATCTGTTTTAAAACGTTCAAAGTAATGAGGATACATTGCTTGAGCTTCCACTTGCTTTTTATCTAAAAGCGCAGCCATTTCTTTGTTGATTAAAGCAATGGTATCGTCATAGTTTTTTCGATGATGGTATAAAACTTCAACTTTATCATCAATGCTATTAAAATAAGATTGAACCTCTACTTGCAAAGCATTAGTATCTACTAAGTGATTCAATACTGGATCGATATCTTGCTTAATAAATGCTGATATTTGTTGCTCACTATCAACTTGAAAATGTGCTACTAAACCTTCTAAATAATCATTTATTTGATATAAAAACTGTTCGTAGATTGGTAAGTTTTCTATTTGGAATGCATTCTCTAAAATCGATTTTATGGAGTTTAGCTGAATCGTTAAGTCATCTCTTGTTGCGGAATTCCTTGCATCTGAAGAGCCTTTAATATCAATTTGACCATATAATGGATAAATATTTTCGAATGCTATTTTATTAAAACTTGGTTCATCACCATTAAGCTGATCTTTGATAAAGTTTTTTGCTTCTTTTTCAAACTTCCAATGCACACTAGGATGAATAGACGTACATTCGGTTTGAATAATAGCTTCTATTAAATTCTCTTCTTCATTTTTAGAGCGTTCAATAGCCGAAACAATAAACGGCATCACATCGTTTAGCTTATTCGCATTAATACTATTAAGTACTTTTGGTTGTTCTGAAACAATTTCAAGAATCCCCATTAACCCTTTCTCATTAGCTATAGGCGCTAAAATTGCACTCTTTATATTTTGGTTTTTAAGAGTTCTATATTGAGGAGCCTTTCCTTTAGATAGTTCATAATATTTATCGACATCAGAAACAGAATAGAACTTTTTATCTTTAAGCAACGTTTTATAAGAACTACTACATAACGTTCCAGAACAAGATTTAGAATCTAAATCTTGAAGTAAAAAACTATTCATTTCAGCTCCATAAACGCGTTCGAAACGATCCTCTTCTTCATTGTAAATTGAAAACCCTACTTTAATATCTTTTAAACCTAAAAGCGATCGAAAAATATCATGGAAATCTTCCATAAACCCATCATTCTGTCTTTTTTCTTCTCCAATTAAAGCTGTTTTAATATTAGAAATAGATTGGTCATCTGTAACATTAAAAATATTAGAAATCACAAAACCTTTAAACGTATAGCTGTCTTTAGGAAACTTGGTCTTCCATAACTCAATGTTTTCAAAATTATCTAGAAGTTCATCGACATCACCTTGAGTGATTTTTGGTGCATTTTTAGTAGGTACAATTTCAGTAAAATCGGCATTATACAAAATTTTATAAAATTGCATAATTCCTTTAGCATTTGGAATTTCGTAATAGAATGGTCGCTTAAAATTCATATCGAATCCATAACAAAATGACAGTATAATAACACATGCAAAGATGTACTTATCATCCTCTGGCATATTCTTCATCTTCAATTCAAAATCGTCACCAGCTTCTTTTATAATGCTTTTAAAACGTTCCGAAGAATTAAAAATAAGATTATGAAAAGGGACAGACGCTGTTTTAATTTCATTTTTAGACAATACAGGACTAAAGGAATCTTGAAGAATAATTCCTATTTCTTTTTCGCGTTCTTTCAAAATAGAAACATCACTAAATCCTTCACGAAGTAATGGAAAAGCATCTGCTGTTTTCAAAACACGTTTCGCTTTAGCGGCAATAAATTCATCCTCGTTTTCGGCTAAGGCCTCATAATGCATAAGAAGTTTATTAAAACTAACTAAGAGCTTCAAAGGTGATTCTAGATTATCGTTGATGTCTTTCATAATAACACTTTGGAAGATACAAGTTACAAATTAATAGTTTGGTCGCTATTACTTAGACTTTCTTACGTTAAAAATGTTACAATAAAACAGCTTTACTTTTAAATTTAGGCGACTTAAAACCCTAAGATTCCATAGGTCCAATTAGAACCATCACTAATAAAAATTAGTGTTTTAGTTCTACTAGTTCCTGGAGGTGCAACGGAATCCATATTTACTGGACCAGCAAAACCTCCGCTACTATCTCCAGCAAAAAACAAAACGCCTGCAGTAACTGCAAGTGGGTCCATCGTTACATCTGCATTTATCATGTTTTCAATATTTCTAATGATATAAATTCTTCCAGGATAATCTCTTGGATCTGGTAGTTGGAATTGTTGGTCGTTTACTGTTGGTGAAATTGAAATGTATACAGCATCAAAATCATCAATGATTACTGGCATTGCTCCTCCTAAAAGCGTAACATGGGCAACCTGTAAGGTACCATTAAGTTCTAGTGTGCTCCTAGGAGTTACTGTCCCAATACCAACTTGAGCGAAGGAGTACATGCTGCTCAATAAAATTGTTATTATTAAAATTCTCTTCATAATCATTCCTTATTAATTATACTTAATGTGGCATCAGTTTCAGTATGTTCTAAAGTCAATTTGGAGCGATTATAAATTACACAATGACTTAATTCTGTCTTGTGATAATGAGTCTTGATTTGTCTTGAGCAAGATTGTTAAAATTTGCGTCGTCTTCAGGAAACCCAAAGTAAATTTCAACGAAATCGTTAACATCTAAATAAATATTAGCTGTAATTGACCTACTAAAGTCTGTAAAAGGTGAATTAATATAATCCAGTTTCTGCCATCGATTACCATTTTTATATATGGCTATCCCAACAGGAGTTGGACCAATTCCGTCGTTAAAGTTAGATACCACTGATGCAGTTACAGAGTATACACCTGCTCGCTTCGCCGTATATATGCCAGTCACTGGATCATATTCATTATTGGTGTCGGTAAGTTCTGAATCAAAAATAATCTTGTTCCAACCCACAAAATCGCCATTTCCGCCAGGAGCACCTTGATTTACGCCTGTATCCACAGAAAATTCCGCACGTATAACTGTTGAACTAACTTTTATACCGACCCATGCAGGAATATCATTGTCCCAATAATAAAACCCTTTTAATACTGATAGATCATTGCCAGTGATAAACACCAACATACCGTCTTGATCTGCTCCTGGATTGGTTGCAGGGAAAACATCCAGTCTAGGAATTAGAATACCATCCTCATTTGTTGGAGTTAAACGAGATGATGCCTCTATATCCAAAGCACTGTTAGGATTTGTAGTACCAATGCCAACCTGAGCAAATGAATATACACTGCTCAATAAAATTACAATGATTAATACTCTCTTCATAATCAATCTTTTTTAATTATATTTTTCTTCTAATAATACTATATCGTATTCTGAATCTAAAATAGCTACTCCATTATTCACCCTTACATCTTGATTTGAATATGCATCATGTAATAGGGTATCATCTTCAAAAATTCTTGAAACGTTTATGGACTTTTTGCCAATTTCTAAATTCAAACCAATGACAACTAAATCCTTATAATTATCTTTTGAAAAATGGCGATAAAACACATAAGGTTCTTGTGTAATCATTTGATGCATTCCTGCTCCAATTGATGGATGTCTCTCTCTAAATTTTCCTATTTTTTTCCAATGACTAAAAACTTCTTTAGTTCTAGCTTTATTTGATATTGAATCCCAATTCATAAACGAACGTAAATTAGCGTCACCTTCTGCGCCATTAACAACTAATTGTCTTGCCGATTCATCACCATAATATACTTGTGATGTACCAGGAGATAATAATAGTTTATTAGCGGTTTCAATTGGTTTAGTTCTATGCGCATCAAATGGACTTCCGTCATCATGAGAGCTTAAATAATTAAGAGTTCCAAACTCTTTTAAGTCTCCATTCAAAATATTAGAATATTTACTAAATAATTGTTCGTAGTCCATCTCTTTCGAATTCCATTTAAACTCAAAATTGATTAAACTATGAAAGCTAGCAGGTTCAAAATAATTTACTTTCTTATCACCAAAATCGAATATTTGACCTGAACTCGCATTATAATTATAGACTTCACCAACCATATAAAAATCGTTGTCATCTAAAATTTTATCCGGACTATTCTTCTTAAACTCAGAAAATGCATAATCACACTCGGTTTTAAATTCTTGCCAAACATAGTCTTCAGTATGTTTAACCGTATCTACTCTATAACCATCTACGCCAAATTCAGTAATATAATCTGTTAGCCATTTCATGATATAAAAACGTGGCGCTTTTGGATAACCTGTACGCATAAAGAAAGCATCTAATTCGGCAACTTCTTGTTCATAGCGACTTTCAGATTTCCACTTTTCAACTAATTGAGGAGGTAAGTCAACGTTATCATTGCTTTCTGTTCTAATATCTGGAAGATTGGCTACTAAAGTACAAGTCACTGTGTTTTCGTAATTATCGTAAGTACATTGCTTATCTGTTCTTACCCAATCGTTAGGCCAAACTGCATCTTTATCTGTTACTGGTCCTGTATGATTAATTACTGCGTCTAAAACTAAACGAATACCTCTAGCATGTGCTTCTTTTACTAATTCATGTAAGTCTTCTTTTGTCCCAAAGTTTGGGTCTATTTTTGTCCAATCTTTTGTCCAATACCCATGAAAACCATAAGTCACTCCAGTACCTTCATTAGTTCCACCATGAATTTGCTCAACAATAGGAGTCATCCAAATAGCATTTATTCCTAAATCCGAAAAATAACCTTCTTTTACTTTTTGAGTAATTCCTTTAATATCTCCTCCTTCAAAACCTCTTAATTTTGCAGCTTCTTTAGTTCTATCAAAATTAACATCGTTAGATGTATCACCATTATTGAAACGATCTGTTAGCAAAAAGTATAAGTTGGCACCTTCCCAAACAAAAGGAGTCACATTTTTTTTGAGCTCTATTATTTCAGCATGCTTTTCTTTACAAGAAAAAGTCGTCAAAACAAGTATTAGTATAACTAGAAACTTATGCATAGGTTATTTTACTAAAATTTTATATTCCCAAGGACCAAGATCATATGCATCTCTTTTTAACCCTATTTTTTTATTTGCCAGATAATCCAGATAAATTCCTTCTGGCAATGAAACCTTATTAGATTCATTAGATAAATTGCCAATGAATAGAATTGTATCTTGATTTTTTGAACGTTCAAATACTAAGATATTTTCATTTGAATCTAACCGCTTATAAGCAGCCGAATTCTTCCCTCCATTTAATGCTGAATTTAAGCTTTTCAGTTCTCCTAATTTTTGAAGGAGCTTCCAACTATCGCCTTTTATTTTTGGAATTGAGTCCTTTTCAAAAAACTTTAATCTATGGTTCAAATCATATTCTTGACCAGAATAAATTAACGGCATTCCTTTTAACATAAAACTTAAAGCTGTCATTAATTCTGAAGCATCTCCCATTCGTTCTTTTAGTGATCCGTTCCATGAATTCTCATCATGATTTGTGACAAAATTCATTAGGATATCGTCCGCATCATATTCTTTATTTATCTTTTGAATGTATGCTTCATAATCTTGTAAAGTCTTCTCTCCTTTTGCTAAGCCATTAAATAAATGATGACCATCCCAAGCGTAAGCCATATCAAATAAGTTACCATCTAACAATTCTGGCTCCCAAGCTTCAGCAAGCATAAAGATGTCTTTCTTTTTTCTTAATTGAGGAACGGCTTGTTGCCAAAAATCTGTAGGCACTGAGCCAGCAACGTCACATCTAAATCCGTCGACTCCTTCTTCAGTAATCCAATAAATCATATCATCAATCATTGCTTTACGCATATCTTGATTCTCATAATTTAAATCAGCAACGTCTGTCCAATCTGTTCCATCTGGATGGATAACTTCTCCTTTTTCATTTTGCGTAAAATATTCTGGATTTGTTTTTAACCATTCATGATCCCAACCTGTGTGATTAGGTACCCAATCTAAAATGACATAAATGCTATTTCTGTGAGCCATTTCGATTAATTCTCTAAAATCTTCTTTAGTACCAAATTCTGGGTTAATCTTAGTGAAATCTGAAACAGCATAATAACTCCCTAGATATTTCCCTTGTTCTTCTTCAGGGAATTCTGAAGCAAATTTACTATCTGGTCCTCCTGTAGCTTTTCGTTTTGTTTCAGAAATAGGAAATACTGGCATTAACCATATCACCTTAACACCTAATTCTTTTAACTGAGGAATATCTTTTGTGAATTCATCAAATGTACCTTCTGGTGAATATTGACGAATGTTAGCTTCATAAATCACAGCTGTTTCCATATCTGAAGCAGAAATTGGATTTAATATAACTTTTGCTTCTTCATTAACAACTTCGGTTTCTTCTTTTTTCTCTGTTTTACAAGCTACAAATGCAAACAAAATACCTGTCTCTTATACACATCTGACGCTGCCGACGATCTACTCTGTGTA
>OJDV01000796.1_pt1 | contig 10215 bp, 7 predicted proteins | sample 1592911 | NCBI WGS metagenome assembly OJDV01 (sample SAMN05416860, study PRJEB24817) | seawater metagenome | isolation source: Sea water | place: Canada:Atlantic | collected 2013-11 | reverse complement strand
ACGAGATTTCTGCCTGTCTCGTGGGCTCGGAGATGTGTATAAGAGACAGACCACGGCCCCAGTGCCCGCGTCGATGACGGCGGCACACACCAGGCCGCTGAGCGAGGCCACGCGTTTGATGCTCATAGCTCTCTCTCCTCAACGCCGCTCAGGAGATGCGGCGGACGATGTGGATCTGGTGGGGGAGCCTGAGCACGGAGTCTTCGATGTCCGAATCGAGCGCCCTCCACATCTCCAGCATCGCCGTGTAGATCGCGGCAGCGGACGAGCCCTCGTCGCCGCTCTCGAACACGATCTGGTCCCCCTTGTACACGTTCACGCCGAGGAACCCCTCGACCCCCTCGAGCTCGGCGATCTTGGCGAGGATCGCAGGCGCCAGCTCAACCACTCCCTGACGACTCAGGTGCGACGCCTCGATCTCGATGGTCCGCGCGAGCTCTTGGCGCTCGCCTCGATGCTCGATGGCGTACCAGTACGCCTCCATGAGCAGCTTCGGGAGGTCCGTCTCGATCTCGTCGGGTTGCGTGGCCGTGGTCTGCCTCTCGATGCGGCCACCCGACCATGCCATGAGCTGACAGAACGCCTCCTCACCCTTGCTCGTACCTGCCCGGGCGTAACACACTCTGCCCGGCCGCGTCCCCACCACGCCCGACATCCCCGCCTCGTTCGCCACATGGATCGTCCAGTTCTGTTCGGTCTGGACGAGGAGCTGTACCGCCTCGGCCAACCCCACGAACGTTGGCTCGTCGCCCGCGTCGATGACGGCCGCCGAGTCCTCCTCAAAGTCTATCAGGAAGTCGTCACTGGGCATTTACCATCACTCCAAGCGTCCTCGAACCCACGCGACACGATCAAAAGCCGAGGTGCACCGCAGCCACGCGTATACTAAACCAATATCGTCACGATGAAACGTCAGACGCACCTCATCTCTTTTCAGGAGCCACTTCGTGAGTGAAAACATCGACAAGCTCGTCTCGACCATCACCAGAAACCTCGAATCCTACAGCGTGAGGAGCAAGTTGGTGGCGATCCTGGGCGAAGATGTCGATCTCTCGGAGCTCGTGTGGGAGGCGAGGCGCGCGGGCCTGCTCGACGCCAGGCACACGTTCGCGGTCTCAGAACTGCTCGAGGACGCGACGTTCGATGTCGACGACTACGTCTCGCTCCTGGCCGACTTCTCACGCGCCTTCCCTGATGGGAAGGTACACACCTCGTCCTACTCTTATTCTACGCTTTGGGACGACAAGCTCAAGGGCTGGGGCTACATGTTCCACCAACTGCTCGAGCACAAGATCGCGTCCGCGCCCGAGTTCCTCGCCGAGCTGGCCAAACGGACCGACGCGATCCCAGAACCCGTCAGGACCGGCGCCCGTTACATCCTCGCATACCACGAGCACTACGACCCGGAGCACCTCCCCGAGGATCTCATCCACGAGCTCGCGCGCGCGGCGGTCTCGCACGACAACAACGACATCCCCTTCATCCGCGAATTCAACCCATGGACCGAGGCGCAGTGGCGAGCGGCGCTCATCAGGGCGTTGTTCGACTCGAACGTCCCCATGCTGCTCAACTTCGAGCTCATATCCTCGCTGGTCCCTCACCTGGACGACCGACAGCTCCCCGCGATGCTGACCCGGTGCGGGACCAACTACGGCGAGACGCTCTCCCTCTCGCTCTCCACCGCCTCGCGGCCCGCCTCGTCCATCGAGCCGATGGAGGAGGCCATCGCTACGGCCCCCGACGACGTCTGGAAGCGGGACCACCAGAAGCCCTACGGCGGCTTCCACCTCATGTTGTCCTACGCCATCATGTGCGACGCACACGACCACACCCCCGACCCGCGGCTGCAGGATGCGATCACGGCGTTCGTCTCGAACTTCCAGTTCGGTTGGTCTGGATCGAACTTCGACGCGTACAAGACCAAGGTCTACGACGTCGTGAGGTTCCTCCCGCTGGACATGCTCGACGAGGCCATCAACACCGAGGGCGCCTTCACGTGGGAGATCGCCGGCGCGATCCGCACGCCCAGGTGCGCCGAACTCTCGGTGCGCAAGCTCGCCATCCCTCCCAGCGGATACGAGTACGACTTCACCGAGAACGCGTCCTCGTGCTTCCGCGAGCTCGGCGCAGACGTCGCCATCCCCGCGCTCTCCGAGGCTATCCTCGCGGGCATGTACGACCACATCGACCGGCGAGTGTTGGCCGCGGAGATCGTGTCGATGTTCCACGACGCGCGCGCCGCCGAGGCGCTCGTGCACATGATCTCGGACTCGTCCAAGAAGGTGCGCGACGCCGCGACCGCGGGGCTCAAGGCGCTCCCCGTCGACGCCGTCATGGCCGTCATCGAGGCACCTCTCAACGCGAAGAAGAAGGACACGCGCGAGGCCGCCGCCAGCGTCCTCCTCTCGCTGCCGACCTCGGCCGAGCGCCACACGCTCGCCGCCGACCGCCTCGAGAAGGAGAAGTCGAAGTCGGTCATCGAGCTCCTGGAGCGCGTCGAGATGGCCGATGAGCTCGACGGCGCGGGGGCCGAGGTCTCCGACGACGTCATGGAGGCGGGGGTCGCGAGGTTGGAGGAGACGAGCGGCGAGGCGTGGTCCTCGCTCGTCGAGGCCCACGGGCTCGACGCGACGATCCCGATCTACGTGCGCTTCCTCGAGCGGCTGGCGCACGACACCTACCTCTATACCTGGCAGGACACGACCAGGCGCTGGTTCGAGCTCGTCGCGTCGGCCCCCGCTGACGTCATCATGGCCCCCGTGATTCACGTCGCGGCGTACGCCTCAGACGCGAGCTACCTCGACGCGCTCCTAGAGGCGAGCGAGCTCCCAGGCATCGCCGAGCAGCTGCGCGATCGCGTGCTCACGGGGCGCTTCTCCCACCCGCTGAAGGCCGACGAAACAAATTGGGTCGTGAAGCGACGGATGAACGCGTCGAACGTGTCGAGCTGGCTATCCGAGAACCACCCGTTGATCTACGCGCCGCTCGCGCTCTCGCAGCTCGCGGCGAAGAAGAAGACGGAGCGAGACGCGGCGCTCGACTTCGTGAAGGCCAACCCCGAGACCCTCTCGTTCGAGGACCTCACGCCGATGCTCTCGGCGAAGAAGGCCGACGGGCGCGAGTACGCCGCGCACGCGCTCGGCGCGCTCGGCGAGGCGGGATCGCGCGACGCGCTCGAGGCGAGGCTGGCCGTGGAGAAGAGCGCGAAGGTCAAGAGCGCCATCGAGCTCGCCATCGCGGCGATCGCCTCGAGCTCCTTCGACGCCTCCGCCTTCGACGTCTCCTCCGAGGGCGACGCCGCGCTCGACGCCGCGCTCGCCGCGCAGCCCGTCGTGGGTCCCCCGAGCCAGCTCGGTTCGGGGCTGAGGTCGCTCCCTGCGCCAACGTGGGTCGCACTCGGAGAGCCGATGTCGAGCGAAGCGCGGCGCTGGTTCGTCTCGGAGCTCGCGCGCGAGGACGAGGACCGACACAGCGGCGACCTCGTCGCCGTGCGCGCTCGCCTCGATGACGGGAGCTGCCACGCGCTCTGCGAGGCGATGATCACGCTGCGAGGGAGCGGCGACTCCGACTGGGGGATCTACCCCCAGGCCATCATCGCGTCCCCCGCGCGCATCGAGGAGACAGGCCGCAAGCTCGAGACCTACGCATCCAGCCAGTCCTACGGCTGGGGCGCCCACGGCGTGAACGTGCTCGCGCGCTACGGCACCGACGCCGCCGCGAGGATCCTCGACGACTGGCACCACAAGACGAGACGTGACGCGCTCCGTTGGCGCGCGAGACGGGGCGTCCACCAGATCGCGCAGAGCCAGGGCGTGAGCGTCGAGGAGCTGCTCGAGCGCTCGCTGCCGACCTTCGACTTCGACGCCCGCGGCGAGCTCGAGATCGACTTCGGCTCGCAACGGTTCACGCTCCGGCTCGGCCCGCTCAACGCGATCGGGTACGTGCGCGACGGCAAGGTCATGAAGTCGATGCCCTCCAAGCGCGTGGCCGACGACGACGAGCTCGTCACACAGGCCAAGGCGTTCATCAAGCGCGCGCGCGCCGACATCAAGCGCATCACGCGCGCGCAGCGGCGCCGCTTCGAGAGCGCCATGTTCACGGGGCGCTCGTGGGAGGTCTCGCTGTGGCTGGAGCGCTACGCGCGTCACCCGCTCATGCGCTCCTTCATCCAGGGCCTCGTGTGGGGGCTGTGCGACGCCGAAGGCGCGCTCGTCACACCGTTCCAGCTCGACGAGTCCTACGAGCTCGTCGACGCCAAGGACGACTCCGTCGCGTGGACCGAGGGTCAGCGCGTTCGCATCATCCACCCGATCGAGATGACTCCGGCGCAGCTCTCGGCGTGGACCGAGCGCTTCATGGACTTCGAGATCATCGAGTCCTTCCCGCAGCTCACCCGCCACGCCTACAAGCGAGACGCCTGGCCCGAGCGCGGCGAGGCCCTATACATGCGCCTCGAGCGCGTCCCCGAGAAGGTCTTCCTCGGGCACCTGAACCGGCAGGGCTACCAGCTCGGCGCCCGCGAGGACGCTGGCCTGATCAACGCCTCCACGAAGCAAGTCGGCCCTTACCACATCACGATCTCGCACTCGGGCTTCTCGCCCGAGTTCGAGATGGGCCAGGACATCGAGCTCGAGGGGTTGGACATCTCGATGGATGGTGAGCCAGTCACGCTGGACGACCTCCCGGACAACGCCTTCTCGGAGGTCGTCGGTGACCTCGTCTCCCTCACCACTCCATGATCCACGGTGGGAGGCTCATGGCAGCCACTCCTCCCGCCCGCATCCCACATGACAAGGAGCCACGCACATGGCCAAGAAGACGGTCGCACAGAAGCTCGAGACACTGGTCGCGCGCACCATGAAGAACTTCCGCGGCCACAAGCTCCTCGATTACGTCCGAAAGGACTACGGCTCGGTCCCGAACCTCGCCCACGAGATCTGGTCGGGCTACCGCGCAGGGGACGTCTCCACCCGGACGATGTTTCACCTGCGCGCCTACACCAACGACCCATCGGCGTTCGACCTCGACGACCTCATCGGGCTGGCGAACGCGACCGTCGAGGAGTTCCCCGAGGGGTTCGTCTCCGAGCCTCGCACGCGCTACATGATCTGGACGGACTCCCCCGGCCAATGCGGGGCAACGGATTCGATGCTCACGAAGAAGCTCGAGGCCGAGCCGGCCCTCGTCGGCGAGCTCCTGGGCAGGACCGACGAGTTCGTCGAGCCCGCCCGCGCGGCCGCGCTTCACACGCTCTCACTGCTCGGTCACAGCGACGACTCGTCGGACGAGGAAGCCCTGAACGCCGAGGCGATCAAGACGCTCAACGACACCTTCTGGTCCTCGACGAAGCCGCCCACTGGTAGCCACTGGAGCGATGAGGAGTGGCTCGACGCGCTCGCGCGCGTGGCGCTGAGCGACGAGGTCCCCTACCTCCACTCGTTCGAGTGCTCCCTCGAGCTGATCGCGCATTGGGATCTGCCCGACCTCGCCCGCGGGCTGCTTAAGATGAAGCGGCACACGCACAAGACGTTCTCACTGGTCGAGGCCGCGGCGGCCCGTGGCCCCGAGCTGTTGCCGCTGCTCGAGGAGCAGCTCGTCGAGGTCCCTGAGCCGATGTGGGTCAAGGTGGACTTCCGCAGCCCCCACATGGTCACCGCGGCCCTCACGGCCCTCACGCTGTACCAGGCGCACGAGGTCCCGATCCCGGCGCGGGTGCTCCCGACGTTCGAGCGCTTCGTGTCGTCGTACACGTTCGACTTCGTCTACAGCCAGGACCACGTCCGCCGACGCCACGTCGCGCGCGTCCATGACCTCTGGCGCACGCTCCCGCGCGACCTCGTCGAGCGCGCGACGACCCGGCCCGACGCGTTCGAGTGGGACCACGTCGCGGTCCTCCCGTCCGCGAGCGCCGCCCAGCGCGCCGCGCGAGAACTCGAGCTCATGGACGGGGACTGGCTCGTCCTCAACTTCAACAAACAGATCTCCGCGTGCGACGCGTTCGCGCTGCTTGGCGAGTTCACCGGGCCGGCGCTCGATCCACTCACGCTGAGCGAAGACCGCGCGACGCGGAACAGGGCGACCAGGGCTCTCGGCGAGTGCGCGCATCCGGCGAGCGCGGAGCCGCTGGCGCGCGCGCTCCACGACTCCTCGAAGAAGACGCGCGCGCTGGCGATCGAAGGGCTGGCCCGGTTCGACGCCGCCGACGTGGTCCCGGCGCTCGCGGGCGTGCTGTCCAAAGGAAAGAAGGACGCCCGCGTGGCCGCCGCGACGATCCTCGCCGAGCTCTCTCCGCACGCCGGCGCGCACGCCGTCGCCAAGGCGCACCTCGCCGGCAAGGAGCGCTCGGCCGAGGTGAAGAGCTTCCTGAAGATGGTGCGCAAGAAGTGACCCCCGGAGGCGCCGTCGCGCGAGGTTGAATCGCGCGAGTTCGACGATGCCTCGTCGACCCTTGCGCACTCATTGTGACCACGTATCGTGTGGCGGCGTCTCATACACCGAACAGGAGGCCTCGCGGCCTCGAACACACGTCTAACAGACACACCGAACGTCAGGAGATACGACATGGAGAAGCTCATCGCGCTGTTGCAGGAGAAGACTGGAATGTCCGAGGATATGTCGCGTCAGGCGGCCACGGTCGCCTTCGAGTTCTTCAAGGAGAAGCTGCCAGACGCCATCGGCGACAAGCTCGAGGAGTTCGCCGCCGGTGACATCGGCCTCGACGACGTCACCGACCTCCTCCCTGGCGGCCTCGGCGACCTCGCCGGCGGATTCTTCGGCAAGGGCTGAAGACCCAACGCACAGCGGGACCGCTCGCACACGACTCAACGGCGCCGGCTCACGCCCACCCTCTTCATGAAGGAAGACGCCTTGAAGTTCGAACCGATGCTGTGCTCATGCCTCGCGGCGCAGGCGATCGCCTGCGCCGCGCCGCAGACCTCCACCCGCGTGGACCTCGGCCCCCTCTCGCCCGACGACGTCGGCGGTGACGCCGCCCGCGCGATCGTCGTCTTCGGCCGCGCCGGAGAGCGCGAGACCCCTCCCGAACAGATCGATCAGACGCTGCTCGACGACGAGCTGATGCTCGTCTCGCGCTCACCCGTGGCCTGCGTGCGCGTCACGCTCACCACGCAGGCGGCCTACGACCAGCCCTTCGACGCGCTCACCCCCACCTGTGAGATCGACGGCGCGCGCTCGGTGCGCGCCGAGGTCCGTGAGGAGCGCGCGCGGCCCGCCTCCTACTGGTACGATTTCCGCCCCCCCGGCACCTGGGAGGTCATCGAGCGCGCGCTGAACACGGTCACCCGCCACGGCACCATCTGCTGCCCCGGCGAAGCTCCGAACCAGGCGCTCCGTTTCAAGATGAGCAACGTCACGATGGGCCTGGACGACGAGACCCCCTGGGAGGCGACGGCCTACTGGTCGCTCACGCTCTGAGCGACCTCGGCGAGCACCTCCTCTCCTCGCTCGCCCTCGAAGCCGAGCGTGACCTCGTCGGCGCCAGCGCGCTCGGAGTCGCTCCGGGCCGGCTCGAGCGCCGCGCCTCGCCCGGGCGCTTCCCGCGCCCGCGCGAACTCGAGCGAGGCCGCCGCCACCAAGAGCGACACCGCGGCCAACACGATCGGCCAACCCAACGCGGAGTCCGCGACGACATCGCTCCAACGCGTGGGGACGTTCGCCCACGTCGGCGCGAACCCGAGCGCGAACAAGAGCAGCCCTTGCAACCACCGCGGCCCAGGCCAACGTCGGACGCGCTTCTCACGCTGCCACGCCACCACCACGAGGAGCGCGGGGACGACGAGCAATGCCCCAGCTGCCACGCTGGATACGGCGAACACGTGCAGCACCGAGGAGCCCAACACCACCGCGAAGAACGAGGCGGCGTACGCGGCCATCACGAACTTCGCGGAGAGCGCGAGAGACTGGGCGAACGTGACGTTCTTCTTCGTGAGATCCTCCCTCACCACGCCAGCCGCCGCTGGAGACGCGGCGTCGTCCCTGACCTCGTCCGCCACGACACCCGCCGCGGCGCCGCGCGCCGACGCCTCCGTCAGCGCCCCTCCGCCGCCAGCCTCGGTCAGGCCACCTCGCCCCCGCGTGTCCTCCTCCTCGAACTCCTGGAGCGCACCTCGAACCACCTCGCCGTCGAACTCCGGGTCGACGCGCAGCCGCTGGGCGATCGCTCGCGCTTGTTGGATCTCAGGGACGGACTCACCCGTCGCCGAGAAGCGCCTGAGCAAATAGAGAATCAGCGCGATGAGGGTGGTCGAACTGACGAACAAGGCCACCATCGCGAATACGAACGACAGCGCCGGGGAGGAGACAATGAGCGAGGCGCTCAAGGCGCAAGGCGCGATGATCACCACAGACGACGCGATCACCGCGCCGACGCCCTGGGTGAACCAGCGCGCGACCCCCTTGAGCATGCGAAGGTTCGCCGCCGTCATCGCATGGCGCCTCTTCCTGGCGAGTTCCTTCGACTCGGGTGGCTCTTCACTACTCATACGATGAAATACTCATTCGAAGGCATCCACGGACCGCTCCACGCTCACGGAGTCTGGCGCGCGCTCGCCATCGAACGAGAGCACGGCATCACCAGACGACTCGGAGCTTCGAGCCGTAGGCGAATCGGCCTCCGGAGCGCGCGCCGCTTCGCGTCGGAGGTCCTCGATCACATCCTCTGCCCACACGTCCCTCGGCCGACGCGTACGCGACCACGCCCACGCGATCCCCATGAGCAGCAGCGGCGGCACGAGCAGCTCGAGCGCGACGAGCAGCGAGAAGCTGAGGAAGGAGATGGGCACGATCACGAGCGCCGCGAGTATCCCGAACATTCGTGCGGTGTTGTGGCGCTCCTCGAGCGCGTCATCGCTCATTAGAGCGTGACCGTGGTAGGTCGCCGCGCCGATCGACGACATGAACAAGAAGAAGATCCCCACGCCGACGACACGCGGCTCGTCAGGAGGCACGCCGAGCACGGCGGCGAACCACCACGAGGGGAAGATGAACGCCGCGCAGACCCAGAACAGGCCCCGCGACATCCTCCAGAGGATCGTGAAGAAGCCCTTGGCGGGGGTCGACTCGTCGTCGGTCGGTGGCGCGTCGTACACATGGGCGCCCGACGCGGGCGCGGGTCGGGCGGAAGCCGCCGCCGCGGACGAGGTGGCGAGGTCGCCTCGGGTCGCCGCGGCGCTCACGCTCAATCCTCCGCTCGTCGACGCATCCTCCACCACGCTGAGCCCTCCTCCCTGCTCCTGGACGTCCCACGTGTCGTCCCTCAGATCTCGGAACGTCTGGAACGACTCGCCGATCTCGGGGACGTCCTCGGCCACGGCGCGCACGCGCCGGATGGCATACACGAGCCCCGCCACAGGCACCGCGTACGAGTAGGGTATCGCCCACCACACGGCGTACGCCGCGAACAGCGGCGAGAGGAGCTCGAGGAGCGTGAGCGTCAGGAGGGGCACGGAGAGCGTGCACGCGATCACGACCGCCATCACGAGGTTGTGCGCCGACCAGAGCGTCATCCCCTTGAGGAGGTTCAAGAGCGCGCGGCTCGCGATCTTGAATTTGCTCGGCGCCTCACCCACCACATCACCTCGACGATCGAAGAAGCACCTGAACCCTGTGCCTCTTCCGAGTACCATGCCCCATCTCAGACCACATCTCACAGCTACGGCGCGGCATCTGGGACGGAACCCATGAACCGACACACACGAAAACTGGCCGTGAGCGCGGCCATGGCGACGCTCACGTTCGCGCACGACGCGCGCGCCGATCAGCCCTCCCCCGCCCCGCTATCGGTCGGCGTGCTCACGCGAGACCCCGGCGGGCGGCTCTCGACGGGCGCGCTCGACGGCGTCCTCTCACGCAGCCCGAACGTCGACCTCAGGGACGCGCGCGTCGTGCGAGATGCCTTCGACGGGACGCAGCCCATGGCCTCCGGGGCTCTCTCGGGCGACCGCGCGCGCGCGGTCGCGTTGATGACGCGCGCGTCGCTCGAGAGCCTCTTCATCGTGAGCGCTCGAGGCGACGAGCTCGTCGTCGAGGTCCTGGGACCAGACGGCCGGCTGGTCGCCACGATCACGCGGCCCGGCACCTCGCCCACGGACGCCCAGGCCAGGAGCATCATCAGGGACGCCTTCGACCGCGTCGCGCCCGTCACGTTGGCGCTGTCTCTTATACACATCTCCGAGCCCACGAGACAGGCAGAAATCT
>OJDV01000794.1_pt1 | contig 10255 bp, 7 predicted proteins | sample 1592911 | NCBI WGS metagenome assembly OJDV01 (sample SAMN05416860, study PRJEB24817) | seawater metagenome | isolation source: Sea water | place: Canada:Atlantic | collected 2013-11 | reverse complement strand
ACGAGATTTCTGCCTGTCTCGTGGGCTCGGAGATGTGTATAAGAGACAGCAAGCATTGCGGTGTGTAACTTTCCGCTGTTAATTTTTGTTAAGCATTTTAGCTAAAAAATCTTAAAAAATATGTCTCTTCAAATTATTCCCTTTAGAACTAGTAATGATCTTCTATTTCAACAAGCTAGACAAATTCGAGAAGTAGTTTTTGTTCAAGAACAGCAAGTGGAAGAACAAGATGAGTTTGATGAATTCGAAGATGAATGCGAACATTTCTTAATGTCCTTCAATGGAAAAGCGATTGGAACAGCTAGGTGGAGAACAATAGGAGAGAAGGTAAAGCTGGAACGATTTGCGGTCCTCAAAGAATCTCGAGGGAAGAAGTACGGAGATCAACTTCTACAAGCTGTTATTCAATCTGCATCGAATCAAAAAAAAACCATGTACATGCATGCTCAGTTAAAGGCAATTCCTTTTTATGAAAGACAAGGGTTTAAGAAGGTAGGTGATTTATTTGTTGAATGTGAAATAGAACACTATAAAATGATTCGTGAAATATAATAATTATTGAATTGTTTTATAAATTGCTTCTGCAATTTCCCATTGTCCTTCTTCACTCTTTAAATAATTCCGATCGTTTACATTGCTTAAGAAACCTAATTCTAGCAAAGCGGAAGGGCAGTTGCTGCTTTTCAAGAGATGAAAATTTCCCACACTAATATTCCTTTTCTGATTTCTTGTGGGTATTGATTCTCTAATAACGTTGCTATTTGGAACGATTCTTCAGTTAAAAAATTCTCTTTTACAAAAAGTTCGAATCCGTTAACATCTGTTTTGTCTGAATAATTAGCATGGAGTGATAACAAAAATGAAGGGGCTTGAGAGTTGATAAATTCCACCCTGTCGTTTAATGAAATAAATAAATCTGTTGGGCGAGTTAATATAATTTCCAACTTGCCTTTGCTGTTCAATTCTTGCACCTTATTGGCTATACTTAAAACAATGTCTTTCTCTAACATGCTGTCATGAATTAAACCCTTGTCTATCCCCCCATAACTAACATCAATTACAACGATTTTTTTGGCTTTTGGAACAAAAGCTACTGAGATTAGTAATGCACTTATAAAGGAGATTAGAATTCCTCTTTTCATAGCTGACATATTATATTTCAATAAGCAACATATTGCTTATAATCAGAGGTTTTTGAGAAGAGAGAAATACTTTTTAATGAGACGTTGTTCAAAACGCATTAAAAACGAATCAATAGAAATTAAATGGATCTATTGCTTTAAAAATTTAGAATTATGTAGTTGACCATCTAGTTCAATTGTAATGAAGTACAAGCCATTGTTTAAAAAATAAAGTGAATTAATTTTAACCTGATTGTTCTGAATAATAGAGTTGAAAGTGCGAATCAATTTTCCTTCAATAGTGTAAATATTGACTGTAGTGTTTTTCTGAGTATATGAATTAACTTGAATAGTAAGCTCATCATTTACCGGGTTCGGAAAAATGTTTAGCGAATTCTTTATTTTATTCTCTACAATTCCGACAGGAGTTTCTTGATAAATTCTGATGTAATCTACATCCATCGAGCTTTGGGTGAAACTGGCTGTAATACTTGGCTGGACAGCTATATTAAATAGCATGTATTGGTCAGCATCGAATGGCCATGTACTAGCATTACGAACAGCTGGTTGGTAGGTGAAGTGAACTACACTATCAACGCTAAATATTAATCGATCAGGTCTCCATTCAAGCGTATATATGTGATAAGCAGATGAAACGGTAGAAATTGTTTGTCCGCCATGATTTACTGTGTTACCTGAACTTGAAGGGGTATGAGTTGCACTTGATACATAGTTTTGATTGTTTCCCCAATGCTCCATGATGTCGATTTCTCCACATGCAGGCCAACCTGTTGTTCCAAAGTTTTGAGTTTGCCAATAAGCGCCTGTTTCTGCAATGTTTTTGCCCAACATCCATATGGCAGGCCATGTTCCTACACCGGTCGGCAGTTTAGCCCGCACTTCAACTTTCCCATAGGTAAAAGCGAATTTGGAATTCAATCTAGCTGAAGTATATTGTTTAGTGTGACCTTGATCTCTGAAAGTTTCTTTTTTCGCAATCAAATTTAATGCTCCATTATTTACAATTGAATTTGCTGTTCGGTTAGTATAGTGCTGTATTTCGCCATTATACCAACTTCCGCCCTGAGGGAGTTGTGTCTGATGAAACCATTTTGTTGGATCTATTGCACCATTGGTATTAAATTCATCTGCCCAAACTAAACGATTATACACAGGTGCCGGAGGTACTGGGATTATACTATCAAAGTAGTAAAAATCATCAATGTAGGCTACAACTTGATCGTTATTATTTTCTCCATTTACTTGCAGTATTATTCTACTAAAATCTGTTCGTTGAGTAGGAGGGAGAGAGCTACTGTTTATATTAATGTATGGGTCGCTTGCAAAGTCAAAAGAAACGGTTTGCCAAGTGTTTAATGCAATGGGTTTTATTATTTCTGATTGAGTAGACCAAGGTGCTGTTAAATTTCCATCTTGTAATTTGAGCGATATTTGATTGTTTTGTGTCCCTGTTAATCCTGAAGAAGGCACGTAAATTTTAAGCGTGAAGGTGTAAAAATTTGAGAGATTAAAGTTTCTTCCAGCATCAAACCGAATGTTAGCATATAGTGCACCAAGGTCATGGTATCTCAATACCTTACTTGAGCTATTATTTGTATTTGAATTGGGATTGTTGAAGTTGGTATCAATGGCACAATTATCACCAAACCAGGAAGAAATGTTCCCATTTCCTTCAAAGTCATCTTGGATAGTTTGGGCGAAAAGTGAGAAGAAAATACAAAATGAGAGAACAAAGGTAAATGCAAATTTATACATGAGGTAGAATTCTTATAGTTTTATGTACTATAAGTAAATATACTAAAAAAATACATTTACTTTTAAATCTATAGGTGCAGTTAGAAAACTATTAAATGCACAATGCAATACTATTGATTACTTAGCTTTGTAAACCATTGCTTGCAGCTCAAACATTTCGTCACGCAATTTTGCAGCCATAATAAAGTCCATATCTTTGGCTGCTTTCTCCATTTCCTTTCTTGTGCGTTTCAACGATTTTTCAAGATCCTCTTTATTTAAATACTTTGTTTCCGGGTCAGCAGCTAATGGAATACTTTCATCCATCTGATATTTTCGAGGGGCTTTGCTTCCGTCAGCTACCTCAGTTTGGCGGAGCACATTTTCTTTACTCTTATTCAATGCTTGAGGCACTAATCCATGTTTTGTATTATACGCAATCTGCTTTTCTCTTCTGCGTTCAGTTTCGTCCATAGTCCGCTGCATAGAACCTGTAATCCTGTCTCCGTAAAAAATAGCAATACCATTAACATTTCTTGCAGCTCTTCCCACAGTTTGTGTTAACGAACGACCTGAGCGCAGGAACCCTTCTTTATCGGCATCCATAATTGCTACCAATGACACTTCGGGTAAATCTAAACCCTCTCTTAATAAGTTGACACCAACTAAAACATCAAATACTCCAAAACGAAGATCTCTTAATATTTCAACTCTTTCCAAGGTATCAACATCAGAATGGATGTATCGAGTTTTTATACCATTCTTAATAAAGTATTTAGTCAACTCTTCTGCCATCCTTTTGGTAAGTGTAGTCACCAATGTTCTTTCGTCTTTCTCAATACGAATCGCAACTTCCTCCATCAAATCATCTACTTGATTTTGTGTAGGACGAACTTCAATTATAGGATCCAATAAACCTGTTGGTCTAATAACTTGTTCTACGATCACTCCTTCAGACTCTCTTATTTCGTAATCTGCTGGTGTCGCACTCACATAAATTGCTTGATTTCGGAGAGACTCCCACTCTTCAAATTTCAACGGACGGTTATCCATAGCCGCAGGCAGTCGAAAGCCATATTCTACCAAGTTGATTTTTCTTGATCTATCTCCACCATACATAGCATTCACTTGCGAAACTGTTACATGGCTTTCATCAACTACTAGTAAATAGTCATCTGGAAAATAATCTATTAAACAGAAAGGACGAGTTCCAGGTTCTCGAGCATCAAAGTAACGAGAGTAGTTCTCAATACCTGAGCAGTAACCCAACTCCTTCATCATTTCTAAATCGTACAAAGTTCTGTCTTCTAGTCTTTTTGCTTCGAGTGGTTTGCCAATTTCCTTGAAATAATCTACTTGTTTCACCATGTCCTGTTGAATCTGCCATATGGATTCATTCATACGGTCTTTGGTGGTCACAAAAATATTAGCAGGATAAATATCTAAATCTATAAATTTCTCAATGGTGTTGCCATTGTTCGGATCAAAAGATCGAATGTCTTCAATTTCATCACCAAAGAAACTGATGCGGTATGCTATGTCTGCATAAGCGGGAAATAAATCAACCGTATCTCCTTTTACCCGAAATTTTCCTCGGGTAAAATCTCCGGAACTTCTAGAATATAGGGCACTCACAAATTGGTGCAATAATTTATTTCGGCTGATAAGTTGACCTACTTTTATGTGAGTTACATTCTGTTTAAAATCTGAAGGATTTGAAATACCATAAATACAGGAAACAGAAGAAACAATAATGACATCTCGACGACCTGAAAGAAGTGAAGAAACGGCGCTTAATCGAAGTTTTTCAATTTCGTCATTAATAGAAAGATCTTTTTCAATATATGTATCTGAACCTGGGAGGTATGCTTCTGGTTGGTAATAGTCGTAATACGAAACAAAATATTCAACAGCATTGTCTGGAAAAAACTGTTTGAATTCGCCATATAGCTGCGCCGCTAAAGTCTTGTTATGACTTAAAACTAAAGTTGGCTTTCCAGTTTCTTGAATTACGTTGGCAACCGTAAATGTCTTACCTGAACCAGTAACTCCCAAAAGTGTTTGAGCAGTTATTCCGTCATTCAAACCTTCAACTAATTGTTTGATAGCTTGAGGTTGATCACCGGTTGGTTTGTATTCAGAAACGAGTTTGAATTCCATTATACAGATTTACTAAAAATAGGTTTCTTTGGATGATATTAAAACGCAAAAACCTATGTTTAGGTTGATGAAATATCTTCATTTTTCATAGCGTCTGAGTGAAATGGTTATTCAATTTCCAATTCTAGCCATCTTTCTAATGCTGAAATCATTTGTTCCCGCTCAATAGAAGTCATGTTTTTAATCCGTGCTGCTCCGTGATCTTTATCTTTTAAGAAAAACCAAAGTGCATCGACTCCTTTTTCTGGACGTTCAGATGTTACAGACCAGGTATCTTTGTTGCCATTGATATAAATGAATTGATTGCCGTTGGTCTTAATCCATTTCTGCATATTCTGATGTACTGAATTGTCAAATTCTACCTTCATTTTATTCGGCATAAAAATCGCTGAAGGGTTTTTATCATTTGGTAATGCTTTAATATATTGCTTGAAATCAGAGATATCATAACCGTAGTAACCCATTTCTGAGCCTGCTTGGTAATAATGTGAAGCGTAACTCTTCATGCTTTGATCAGAGAAAAAAGTAAGACCAGAAACTTTTAGGAAATGTTTCAGAATAGTTTCTACATCTGCATCACTTTTTGGAATACTAGAACAATTAGAACCCCATTGCCAAAATGAAAAAGGATATTCTAAAACAGCATATTCAAATGCTTGTTCAAATTCCAGGTAAGTGAAATTCAATTTTGCTCCGTAGGTATACCATTTTAATAAAGGTAATATTTGTTCCCTTTTTTGAAAAAGAGCTAATTGCACCTCTTTTAGCGCGTCTCTGCATTCTTTACTTCCTACTGTATCCAAAAATGTGTAAATTCTTTTATCCTCAAGTCCTTGGGTTGAAGGTGCAACGTAAGGTATGCTAACATCAACATCTTTTGGATAGAAATAACGGTAGAAAATGGTTGTTTGTCCTCCTTTACTAATACCTGTTGAGACCCATTTCCCGCTGTAAATAGTTTTAAAAATGGTATTGATATGATGTAAATCGCCAGCAACTTGTTCTAAATTTAAAAAAGTGTAATCTACCGAATCTGGCATGCTCTCGCCAAAATACCTGTGTTCAATGTTTATTTGATTGGCACCCAATAGTTTTGCTGGTTCAGAAATTCGGTTTTTAGCATTAGCATAACCGTTGGTAACCATTACGGTTGGTTCGTCGAAACCTGCATGACTTAAAAAAGCTCTTTGATAGAAATACCCTTTAGATGGGTCTTTGTGATCTAATGGTTGTTTAATTTTTAGTTCATACGTAGCTTCATACCCAACTGGTGTTAGGATTTTTTCGAAGATTATGTTGGGTAAGTTGAATAATTGTTCGCTAATGTTTTGTGCTGATAATGAGTTTGCTATAACAATAAATGCGATAAAAAAGTTCAATTTTTTCATGAATTTAAATTAGCATTTTTGATTTCTCATTTCGCTCCAAGTCCAATGTTTTTTATTAATTTTTTCGTTAATGTATGATTTTGAGCGTACTGCGATAGATTTTTCGAATAATTCCAATCCTAATATTTGATGTTTTTCGGAAATTGAATTGACTGTTTAAGTCTAATTTTAATTCTCAGTTTCATTTCAAAGCAGCGGCTGTGATGTTACCAATTTATGAATGGGAATAAAGGTTTTCATGTTTGACGAACTGATAGCTTTTGCGTATTATTGAGAGATATAAAATTTCATAATGTTTGGGTATCTTCCGAGTACTTAATAGTAACTTTCAAAAGATATTATTATTGGTGGCAAAGATCAAAATTGATGATAAGAAAATTATAATTAAAAAATTACAAACTGAGAATAAAAAAAGCTAAGAATGAAAAAGATTACTGTATTATTTTTGAGTGCACTTCTTTCAACATCAATGCTGTTTGCAAAAGAAGGAATCTGGTTGCCTATGTTGCTAAAGAGTTTAAATGAAGGTGACATGCAAAGCATGGGATTGAAACTCTCAGCTGAAGATATATATAGTGTAAATCAATCGAGTTTGAAAGATGCAATCATTTCTTTTGGGGGATTTTGTACAGGAGAAATTATCTCAGATCAAGGATTGATATTAACAAATCATCATTGTGGTTACGGTCAAATTCAATCTCACAGTTCAGTTGAGAACGATTACTTGACAAATGGTTATTGGGCGATGAATCATTCGCAAGAATTAACCAATCCAGGATTAACTGCAACGTTTATTGTTAGAATGGAAGATGTGACCAAAGAAATTTTAGATGGTATTTCAACTGAATTGAAAGTGAGTGAACGTCAAGTTGAAATAGCTAAAAGAATTAAGGCTAAAATAGAAGCAACAAATGAAGGTTCGCACTATGAATCATACATTCGACCATTTTTCTATGGCAATGAATACTATATGTTTGTTACGGAAACTTTTCAAGATGTGAGGTTAGTAGGAGCACCACCTTCAGCAATAGGAAAGTTTGGTGGAGATACAGATAACTGGATGTGGCCAAGACACACAGGAGATTTTTCGTTGTTCAGGATATACGCAGACAAAGACAATATGCCAGCGGATTACGCGGAAGATAATGTTCCCTTTAAACCAAGACATTTCTTGCCAATTTCTATGGATGGAATTAAAAAAGGGGACTTTACTATGGTGTATGGTTTCCCAGGTCGGACACAAGAATATTTAACTTCTTTTGCGATCAAACAAATCAAGGAAGTAATAAATCCTGCTCAAATTGAAGTTCGCGATCAAGCGTTAAAAATTATGGATAAGCATATGAAAGCTAACGATAAGGTGCGCATACAATATGCTTCTAAGTATGCAAGTATTGCTAATTATTGGAAAAAGTGGATTGGAGAAAATCGAGGATTGGAAAAAGCAAATGCGATTCAATTAAAAGAAGAAAGAGAAACTGCATTTACAAAAGCTACAGCTGGAATGGAAGAGTACTCTTCTGTACTTCCTGAATTAAAAAAGAGATATGAGGCAATTGAGGGCTATGCTTTAGCTAGAAGCTTTTTTGTTGAGATCCCATATCGAAAAATGGAAATGTTGCGTTTGTCTAATCGTTTTAAATCCATTGTGACCAAAACCAATAAAGGGGAAGAAGTGGACGATGCCACCGTTAAAAAATTAAAAGAGCAAGTTAAAGCGCATTTTAAGAATTTTGATTTGTCAACAGAATTGGCTGTTTCACAAGTATTGTTGCGAGAATATAAAGCTAAACTAGACCCACAATATGTTCCGGCGTTGTTAAAGGGTAGTAAAGCTGAGTTGCTTACCAATGATTATAAAGCTTACGTTAAAAAATCAAATTTCTTGACAGAAGAGCAGGTTTTGGGATTACTTGATAATTGGGGTAAAAGTGCTGCTAAAAAAGTAAGCAAAGACCCAGTATTTAAATTGATGAACGAGTTCTGGGACATCTATTTCAAAGAAGTCCGACCAAATTACTCAGCGTATTCAAACCAAATTGATTCGCTAAGTAAAATTTACGTTAAGGGCTTAAGAAAACATGTTCCGGGCACGTATTACCCAGATGCAAATTCAACTTTAAGGTTGGCATATGGGCAAGTAGATAACTACAACCCGAAAGATGGGGTAATGTATGATTTCTTCACAAGTGGAAAAGGAATTTTAGAAAAGTATGATCCTGAAAATGTAGATTTTGACTTACCTAAAAGATTAGTGAAGTTGATAGAAGATAAAGATTATGGGCAATATGCTGATGAAGATGGTAGTTTACATGTGTGTTTTACTGCTTCAAATCATACAACAGGAGGGAACTCTGGCAGTCCTGTTATTAACGCAAATGGAGAGCTAATTGGCTTGAATTTTGACCGAAATTGGGAAGGTACTATGAGTGACATTAATTACGACATCAATCAATGTAGAAACATCTCTGTCGATATTAGGTATGTGTTGTTTGTAGTAGACAAATACGCAAATGCCGGTCATTTGGTGAAGGAGATGAAATTAGTTTCAACAAAAAAATAAATACTTGAAAAGTAAAAAAGAAATAGTAGACAATTGGTTACCACGATATACAGGAGTTCCATTAGAAGCTTTTGGTGAATATGTCTTGTTGACCAATTTCAGTGATTATATCAAGATGTTTGCTCAGGAATTCGATGTAGAAATTGAAGGACGGGATAAACCTATGCAGTCAGCAACAAGTAAAGGCATTACCATAATTAATTTTGGTATGGGTAGTGCAATGGCAGCTACTGTGATGGATTTATTATCGGCGATTTCGCCAAAGGCAGTTTTGTTTTTGGGTAAATGTGGTGGATTAAAGAGAAAGACCGAATTAGGCGATTTAATACTGCCAATTGCAGCAATTAGGGGAGAAGGTACCAGCAATGACTATATGCCGCCAGAGGTGCCTGCATTGCCAAGTTTTCGATTGCAAAGGGCCGTGTCTTCAATGATAAAAAAACATCAACTTGATTATTGGACTGGAACTGTTTATACCACCAATAGAAGAGTTTGGGAACATGACGAAGAGTTTAAAGAATATCTTCGTGAAATCAGAGCCATGGCAATTGATATGGAAACGGCAACTATTTTTTCTGTAGGATTTGTAAATAGCATTCCGCATGGGGCGCTGTTGTTAGTTTCTGATAATCCAATGATTCCTGAGGGTATAAAAACTGCTGAGAGCGATAAGAAAGTTAGTTCAAATTTTGTGAACAATCACCTTCAAATAGGTATAGATGCTTTATTAGAATTAAAAGAGTCCGGAGAGTCGGTTAAGCATATGCGATTTGAAAGTCCTTCAGATCATTGAAAAAAGAGAGTTACAAAAAAAGCCTCGCAATTTGCGGGGCTTTTTTTGTAACTCGTTCTTATGTAGTTTTTGTTAATCCTCTTCTTCTATTTCAACCATTTTGAATGGTATGTTAATTATTGCTTGGTAATCTTCCCCAGCCTCTAACATATCTTCATCATCTTCTTCATAGTGCCAATTAATTGTAACTCCACCCCCAGCTTCATTAATTTTTTCCAATTTCTTGAATACATCAAGGATACATTTCGAAGAACTAGTATTGAAGTATTCTAATACTATATCAACTTTTGTCGCTTCCTTAACAGCACCTGCATAACCTTCTAAAGAGTCAACCAGAGGTTTGTAAAAATCAATTGAGTTTTCCGGAATTGATCTTCCTTGAATCAATAATTTTCCTTCTTCGGGGTTGAACTTAATAGTTGGTGTCTTAGGACTTCCTTCTATCTGTCTCTTATACACATCTGACGCTGCCGAC
>OJDV01000793.1_pt1 | contig 10265 bp, 8 predicted proteins | sample 1592911 | NCBI WGS metagenome assembly OJDV01 (sample SAMN05416860, study PRJEB24817) | seawater metagenome | isolation source: Sea water | place: Canada:Atlantic | collected 2013-11 | reverse complement strand
GCCTGTCTCGTGGGCTCGGAGATGTGTATAAGAGACAGATCTTAATTAATGGGCGCATTACTTTTCCTATTATTTTATTGGCTTTTAAATAGACTTCAACCTCTAATTTAGAAAATTCTTTTTCAGATGTAATTCTAAATAAAGTAATAAGCGAATCCAAAAATGGAACATCAAATGTTTCTTCAATATAAATTAGTTCTTGACTACTGGTATTGGCGAAAATGGTTTTTATGTCTACATTTTTTCCATTGATTACACAAGTATGGTTTCTTCCTAGACCATTTAAACTTTTAGGATCATATTTTAAATCTTCTAATCCTGGATTCCATTCTATCCTTTTACTAAAATCCACAACATATTGGAAGATGTCATTTGGGTCAGCTTTAATTAAGGTGTCCAATTTTAAGGGAGTAATTCCGTCAAGCTGTGGCATTTCTGACGCTTTTGTTTCTTGATTAACTTTTCTTTCTAGCTTATAATTAACATAGCTGTAATTGCCAAAATCAAATTCATCTTGTATCGATTGAGACTCTTCTCCTAATTTTTCTTGAATTTGTAATTTATTTTTGATCCAATAATCTTCGCTGAATAGGATATACTCATTTGTATTTACTTTATTCTTTAATAATCGATGGAGGGTAATTACTTCCGGGCCAAAAGGTTTTTTGGTTCCATTCAATTCTATCATCTCTGTTTCTCCAACATGAATGACAAATTTAATTTCTAATTCATTTGCTTTCGAACATGCCCCACAATTACATACCCTCTTAAAGCGGTATAGATCAAGATGAGCATGAAATTTTTGATACATGGAATGGATTGTATCAATTAACTTTTTTGGACTACTATTTTTCTCCGATTTATAGTAAAATAATGCGTCACCTTCAATTTCTGCTAGTTCAAAGCTATTTTGGTTCTCTTTGATTAGCAATTCTAATAGCTCCGTAATAATGTGTTTAGAATGCCTTATTTCTACCTCCTTAACAAAAGAGGTAAACCCTGAAATATCTGGCATAAATAAAACCGTCATGTTGTATATATTGAGCCTTAAAATTAGAGTTTTTGCTGAATCACTATTTTCTTATAAAGTCCAATCAAGTTATTAAATGTTAATTTTTTTAACCAAAGAACCGATGCTCAATCCTTGAAAAAGAACAGAGAAAATAACTACTGTATAGGTAATAAATAAAATAAGTTCGTTTGATGTTCCTAGTGGTAACGAAATAGCTAAAGCAAGTGATATTCCACCACGTAAACCACCCCAACTTAATACGGTTGTCGTTTTTAATTTATCTCCTTGATGTCTCAATAAGGATATTGGAATAAATACCGAAATAAAACGAGCAATTAGCACAACTACAATAGAAGCTAGACCTAAATAAAAGAATGTTAGATTAAATTCTAAAATATGAATGTAGAGACCAATTAAGAGAAATAGAATTCCATTCATAACTTCATCTAATACTTCCCAGGTATTGTTTAACAAACTTCTTGCTTCTCCTATATTTTCTTTTACATTGAATTTATTACCGATTATTAATCCGGTTACTACCATGGCAAGAGGACCGGAAACATGAATTAGAGAAGCTACCGCATAACCTCCCATGGCTATACTAAGACTAATCATTACCACTAGTTGTGGATTCTCTTTAATAGATTTCATTAGGAAATAGCCTATGAACCCTAGAATTATCCCATAAACGATTCCTCCTACAGCTTCTTCAAGAAAGAGGTAACCAACTTCATTGGCAATAGCTTCTGCACCTTCCATTGTACCCAATAAAAGTAGAATTCCCGAAAAGACGACAACACCAACACCATCATTAAATAAGGATTCTCCTTCTATTTTTAGTTCTAAACTTTTACTTACTCCTGCACTCTTTAAGATGGCTATTACTGCAATTGGGTCGGTGGGAGAAATGAGTGCTCCAAACAACAAACAATGTATTAAAGGAACTGATATTCCGGCAAATGGAGCAATAATCCATAATAGAGAACCAACGATTGCGGTCGAAATCAAAACTCCAAGACTTGCAAATAAAATGACTGGAATTTTCTCTTTGGCAAGGTCCTGAATATTTACATGCATAGCCCCTGCAAATAGCATGAAGCTTAACATTACATCTAACAATAAAGTTTTGAAGTCTGCATCAATAATAAGCCCGCAGAAAAAGGCATAAAGATCTGGGAAATAGTTCTTGGAAAAAATAATTATGAAAGCGACTAACAGACCCAAGATCATTAATCCAATGGTATTGGGAAGTTTTATCCAACGATAGTTGATATAACTCATGAATGCAGAAACCAAGAATAGAATACTAAAAGCTTGAAACATAATTGTTATTTTTTATTTAAATACTTTCCTACAAATAACGCTACCACGATCGCCAAGTAGAACTGACCTATAATACTCATAATTAAAGTTACTGATTGTGCTTGTGGTGTAATTGGTGTAATGTCGCCATAACCTACTGTAGTTATGCTTATAAAACTGAAATAGTAATAAATGTATCCTCCTATTGCTTCTCCATGGGAAAATGATCTGGGTAGAACAGTATCGATAAATTCAAAGATAATTCCACCAATCAAACCGATAAATAGATAGCCTGCTACAGCACCTAGTATGCTTTGAAGGTCAAAGAACTTAGATTGAACCAAATCTTTAATCATCATAAAACACAAAAAAGAAAAGAAAAAGAGCGATGCAATAAGCCTTGCGACATGCAGGTTGAAATTACCGACGGACATGTATTCTAACCAAATGATGATTAGAGTAACAACAGCTATAGCATAATAGATGACTTTAAATCTCTCCTCTTTACAGATACTGATACCAGCGAGGATGACCAAACTAAAGTTGATCACCACAATTAAGGCAGGTATTGAACTAAAAATTAAGAGGTGAATTGGTGTGAGTAAAAAATTCACCAACGACAAAAGCACAAATAGAAATTTGCGCTCTTGAAGGTGATGTTTTAAGATTTTCATTATTATATTAAGGATGAATCACAAACAATATCCAGAAGAGCAGGTCCGTCGTGCGCTGCAATTTTTTCCATTGCTGCGTCTAAATCTTCTCGTTTTTCGACACGAATTCCTAAAGCGCCGCAGTTTGTGGCAAAGTCTGCAAAATTTGGATTGTGCAATTGAGTTGTCCAAACGTCAAACTCTGCAGCCTTTTGTTCTTTCGAAATCTTCCCCAATTCAGAGTTGTTCAATAAAATGTGTTTGATTGGCATGTTGTATTTAACCAAAGTAGTTATTTCGGCAAGGTATTGCCCTAAACCTCCATCTCCAGAAACCGACCAAACTGGCCTTTTATCACCTTCAGCTGCCCAAGCTCCCATAGCTGCAGGTAAAGCAAAACCAATAGAACCTAAATAGCCCGACATTAAAATGGATTGCTGTTTACATTCAAAGTATCGACCAAAAGAATAGGCGTTGTTTCCAACATCTACTGTAATAATAGCATCTTCGGGGGTAATCTTATTCATGGCTTCAAATACGGCGATGGAACTTATTCCTTCCCCTTTATCGTCTAGCATTCTGCTTTCTTTCTCTTCTCTCCAGATTCTCCATCTTTCCGCTATTTCTTCTCTTCTATCAACGGTCGATAACTTTCCTTTTAATTCGTCCATGAAAAGATTCGCGGTAACTCCAATTTCTCCCCATAAGGCAGCATCAACTTTGTGAAATTTACTAAGCGTTAATGGATCAAAATCTACTTGTATTGTTGGCTTTTTCGGTGTAATTCCAGTGTGATTTGAGAAAGAAGACCCAAATACGATTAACAAGTCGCTTTCATTCATAAACCAAGAAGCGATTGGTGTACCGCTTCTTCCCAAAACCCCACAACCCAATGCATGATGGTCTGATAGCAGTCCTTTTGCTTTGAACGTTGTAATTACCGGACAATTCATCATTTCCGCAAAAGCCATGATGCTTTTCATGTTGAATTTGGCTCCATGTCCTACAATAATGGCAGGTCTGTCTGCTTTAACAATCATCTCCTTTGCCTTTTCCATCATTTCCCTTGGCGGAGTAATGTCAAAAGGAGTAATTCTTCCTTCTGGAGTTTGTGCTTTTTCGTTCTCAGGCTTTGGTAAGATCTGTACTTCATCTGGAAAAGTAATGTGCGACACATCTCTATTGATAATCGCATGTTTTATCGCTCGTGTCATTAACTCAGCATGTTTGCTGTGTTCTTGAACGCCATGATTAAAGTCAGCAACTGTTTGAAAAGCTTTTACTAAATCTACTTCTTGAAAAGCTCCAGTTCCAATTACCTGAGTATCGACTTGACCAGTTAATGCGATGATAGGGGCACGATCAACTTTTGCATCCCAAAGGCCAGTGAATAGGTTTGTTGAACCTGGTCCTGCGATTGCAAAACAAGCAGCAGGTTTTCCAGTCAATTTTCCGTAAGCCGATGCTGCAAAAGCTGCTGCACCTTCATGTCTGATTCCAAAAAATCTTAAGTTTCCTTTTTCTTCTTGCCTTTTCATAGCATCTGCTACGCCTAGGTTACTGTGACCTACCATTCCGAAAACAGCATTTACTCCCCAATTAACCATGGTTTCTATCATGACATCCGAAACCGTTTCTACATGAGCTTCCTCTTCTTCAATTCCGACATAAATGGCATCTTTTTCTTCCCTTACTTGAAAAGTAGGCACCCCATCATCAAATCCACCTGGAGGTAAACCCGTACAAGGATTGAAATCCCAACCATGCCAAGGGCATCGTAGCATTCCTCCTTCTATTGATCCTTCTCCTAAAGGCCCGCCCTGATGAGGGCAGCGATTCTCTAGTGCAGAAAACTTACCGTCAAAATGCGTTAGACATATTCCATGATGTTCTGCCGTTACTGTCATAACTCTTCCTTCTGGAAGTTGTCCTTTATCTTCAAGCACTTTGTGCCAAACTGTTTTTTTACTCATCTGGATTATTTCTATTGATTGTTTTCTTTTTTCTCTTTTTTACTAAGATTGAACAGCACCCCAATGCTGAAAACACTTTGCGCCAAATCACTTGCTACATATTTGTATTCTGCAAAGGGGAAATACCTGCCGTATTCTAAGTGAAATCCAGCTCCAAGGTTTAAACCCAAGCTTGTTTTTTCTTCATGAATATCTAGCTCTTTTTCCGTTTCAATCGCATAATTAATTCCCAGTAGTGGATAAAATCCAATGGACTCACTTAACTTAAAAATGTAGTGTCCGCTAAATCCATATTCAACTAATTCGCGCTCTAACGCTCCTTCCTTTATTTTAGGGAAATAAGCAAATTCAGGGCCTAAACATATTTTGTGATTTGGAAAAAAGTAGACCCTAATGTTTGGAGCAAATTGTTGAATGTCATCTCCGTAAGAACCACCAGCCCCAAGCATGAATTGGGCATTACTGCTTTGAGTAAAGCCTAAACAAAATAGAATCGGCAGTGCTATTTTTAGTTTTAATTGGTTGATTGTTGTGTTCTTCATTGTCGAAAAGCGTGAATAGCTTCGGTTAAAAAATTAGTAGCACTATCTTCTTTAACTCTCGTTGCACGGAGTGTAGCCGCTTTCCATTCTGCAGTTTGCCATTCTCCAATGCTCAACGCTTTGAAGTTTTTCGTTTCTACAGAATCGTCTCCATTATAACCGCTAACGTAAAAATAAAAATCGTCAATAGCACTATCCGGTACAGCCAGCCCAAACCCAATAGATAATGACTCACTTGCCACCGTATAGGCACCTAAATCAAAATGATGTGGCCAAATTCTTAGGTCTGAAGTTAACTCTTGCTTCTTCAGTACTGTTGCAAAGGAGCTTTGTCCAATATCAAACAAACCTGAAATTCTACTTAATTCAGCTTTGCTTTCTAATTTAAATGTAGAGTCGTCCGATGGAAAAGGGTAGGGTAGTTCGTAATGTAAATGGTAAATGTAAATCATCCCTATATTAGATTTAGCTTGACTCTTGATCCAAGTCTTTACTTCCAAGTGTGATTTCCCGTTCAAGGGAAATTCAATTCTTTTTTCTGGATTCGACCAAATCAATGAAAACGTTTTTAGACTTAAAGACAGTTGATCTCCTTTATCTGACAAGGGCCAAGTAGACAATTCGTGTGAATCTTTAGACCATCCGATATTAGTATGACTATCATCGTCTCTTTTCTTTATAAAACTTATTCCTGCTCCGGCTAAATATTGAGCTGCTAAGTGTACTTGTTTTACCATGTAGTTATGTTTTTAAAATTTTATGCCTGCGTAATTGATTCCTGTTAAGTGATGAATGTCTCTGCTAAAGGTTACTAAATCTTCTTTGTTGAATTTAGTGATGTCATCGTAGCCGCAAGCCCTTGCAATTACTTTCATCAAATCCGTAGAAGCTTCAAAGAAATTTTTCAATTGCATGGCAGAACTGTGAATTTTGATTCTTGCTCGTAAATCTTCTTTCTGCGTGGCAATACCAACTGGACAATTGTTCGTGCTACAAGCTCTCATTCCTAAACAGCCAATGGCTTGCAAAGCGCTGTTCGAAACTGCAATTGCATCTGCACCTAGCATCATCGCTTTTGCAAAATCTTCTGCTATTCGTAAACCGCCAGTAGCAATTAGTTGAACATCATAAACGCCTTGATCGTCTAAAAACTTTCGAGCTCTAGCAATAGCCGGGATGGTTGGTATGTTAATGTTGTTTCTCAATACCGTTGGAGCAGCTCCAGTTCCTCCACCTCTTCCATCTAAAATAATGTAATCTGCTCCTGCTTCTAATGCAAAAGCCATGTCTTTTTCAATGTGACTTGCTGCAAGTTTAAATCCTATAGGCACGCCGCCAGTTACTTCGCGAACTCTGTCTCCAAAATCACGAAAATCTTTTACTCCATGAAAATCAGGGAATGTTGCAGGGGATATAGCAGAAACTCCTTCTTTCAATCCTCTTACTTTTGCAATTTCACCTTGAACTTTACTTCCAGGTAAATGTCCTCCGGTTCCTGTCTTTGCTCCCTGCCCTCCCTTGAAATGAAAGGCTTGGACTTTTTCTAATTTGTCCCAAGAAAATCCAAATTGAGCAGAAGCCAATTCATATAAATATTTGCTATTCGCTGCTTGTTCATCCGGTAACATTCCGCCTTCACCAGAACAAATTCCTGTGCCCGCCATTTCTGCTCCCTTCGAGAGTGCGATTTTTGCTTCACGAGATAACGCTCCAAAACTCATGTCAGAAACAAACAATGGAATGTCCAATTCAAGAGGTTTCTTAGCTCTACTTCCAATTACCACTTTTGTTGCCACCTCTTCATGATCAAGCAAAGGTCTACTTGCCAATTGTGCTGGTAAGAATTGTATGTTTTCCCATTTTGGTAAAGTATCTCGATCAACTCCCATGGATTCTGTAAAACCATGATGCCCAAGGTTTTTTAAACCATTTTTTGCCAACTCTTTAATATAGCCTGTATACGGTTCAGTACTCTCAGGATGTGTGTCAGCATAGGTTCCTAAATATTCATCTCTGTTAAAAGGTTGCGGGCTTTTTACTTCAAACTCCTTAATTTCTGCTTCGTCGACACAAACAAATCCATTCTCAATGTGGGTCGTAAATTTGTGCAAGACTTCTTTATTATTGTACTCGCTTACCCCTGTATCCACTCGATAATCCCAGCCGTGAACCCCGCAAATCAGGTTATGACCATCTATATGACCATCAGACATCATTGCACCTCTATGAAGACATCTACCATATAGAACGGAAATGTCTTCGTCAAACTTTACAATTACTAAATCTGTATTGATGGCTAAGCCATGTTTTGGCTCTTTGTCTGGTATATCTGTTACTTTAATAAGTTGAATTAATTTCATACGTTGCTCGTTTTAGTATTCCTTATTTCTATAGTCCTAGAGTCATATTGAATGACTCCTTCTTTCCTTAAGTTACTCAGTACATTGCTTACCGTTTGTCTCGAAGTATTTGTTAATGAAGCAATATCAGCATGGGATAATAAGTTTTTAGCCTGCATCGTATCATGCACAGTTGTGCCAAAATCATTGATGTAGTCTACTATGTATTCCTTTATCCGAGTTTTACTATCTTTATATAAAAGGTCTGATAAACGTCTTTCTAGTTTTCGAATTCGGAGACCATTGAATTTTAGAAGATCATTCTTTAATGATGGAAACTGTTCCAATATCTGTTGCATTTGTTCTTCTTTAATAAAACAAATCACCCCATCCTCTAATGCAACAGCTTTATCTGCGTCTGGCTTATCATCAAAAAGTGAAAGCTCTCCAAATATATTGCCCTTCTTAATAATGTGCTTTGTTAAATTGCTTTCAGAAGAAACTACTTTGACCGATCCTTCTTTTAAAAAGAAGATTACCTGTTTGTCTTCTTTGTTAAAGTGTAATTCATCTCCTTTTTGAATCGAGGTCATTTCCAATACCTCACATAACTGCATTAGTTTCATTCGATCCATCTTTTTCATAAGATTGAAATCTTCCAAAAACCAAAACTTTGCAATGTGCTTCATTCATTCAAATATAGCTTAACCTTATAGTTATGCAAGTCACAAAAATGACAGTTTGTCGTTTGAAGTAAGTTTTGAGAAAGCATCTCCAGAAGTTAGGAAATGTTTTACCTGTGCTTATTCATGAATCTTTTTGGAGGGACTATAAATATTCCAAAACGAATCAGCGGAGCTTGATTCAATGTGTTTCTAACCAAAGGCTCATCATTGTTGATTACGGTATTTGATTCTGTCAAATCAAACCGAAAGTTGGCTCTCATTCCGGCAGAAACAGTAAACCATAAAAAATCATAGATTTCTCGTTCGTAAGTAACCATGGAAATAAATTCGGAATAAGCCAAGAACAAGTTCTTATCAGTTAATTGATCAAAAGTCAAAACATAGTTGGCTCCATTTAATCGATTTATTAAGTAGAAATAGTTTTTTTCGTTGGGCTGGTACCTAAATTCTGTTTTTAGCGGCAGTAAAGCTTCGAAACCCCATTTTTTATTGAATTGCTTGTTGTAATGAAGAATAGGGTAAAGGGCCAATCGACCGAATCGATAGCTATAGCTTAATCCATATCCCCAGGTTTTTGAGGCACTCACCTTTGTTCCATACAAAGAGGTTACTGACGATCTAAAATAATTGAAAGCTTTACCATCATTAAAATCGCCGTTTAAAGAAAATGATACTCTTGTATAGAAGTAATGTCTTCCTTTAAACCTTTTGTCGAGATAAATTGTTGAGCCAACAGTTCGAAGCGGTTTCTCTTCAAGGTGTCGATGAAATTCACTTTGTAATTGATTCGAATTTTCAAACTCAAACTCTTCGTTCCGATAGTTTAAACCCATGAAGATTTGAGTTTGTTTTTTTAAGATTAGCGGGAATTTTAATTTAATTTCTACAGATTCATTGTGCCTAATCTCTCCATTTTGCTTAGCAATAGAGTCTCTAAACTTTGAAGTAATGCCGTAATCTAAGGTGCTTTGCTGTATTATTGAAATTCCTTTAGGGCGAGACATATTTGCAATGTTTGGAATACAAAATCCATTAATATCGCAAATGCCCATGTTCAGCAATGAATCAATCTTGCTTTGTTGAGCTGAAATTAGCAAGCAGGTAAAAGAGAAAAAGAATAGGAGAGACTTCTTAATCATAAAGGGGAGGCAAAATAACGAAATCTTCAGCTACAAAAAATCCCCATCGCATTACGATGAGGATTCTGTTCACTTGTGACCTCGTAGGGACTCGAACCCCAAATCTCCTCGGCCGTAACGAGGTGCAGTATCCAATTATGCTACGAGGCCATTTTCGTGGGTGCAAAAGTAGAAATTTTGAGTTGATTTAAAACTAAACTGATCGTTTATTTTCTTGAATTATATTGAAATTGCAAGGACTGAATGATGGCTTTAAAAATATGTCATGATCATAGCTAATTTAGTTCGACTTTTACTGTCTCTGCCAGCCGACTAATGTCAATCTTCATTCCATCTTTATCAGGTTGAATTACATTCACAAATTTCTCACCCCATTTCACCTCATTGGCTTTATAAGAAGAACGAGAATAAACCGTTTGAGAAAAAGACTCGTCAAAAGCTTTTATCAATATAATTATTTCAACATCTCTTTCTGCAAGTTCGCTCGCAGTAATTTTATGAAAAGGACTATCTGCATCAATCGGATGAACAATAGTCCAGGTGTATGGTAAAAACGATACTTTATTTCTTCTGTCTCTTATACACATCTGACGCTGCCGACGATCTACTCTGTGTAGAT
>OJDV01000792.1_pt1 | contig 10269 bp, 10 predicted proteins | sample 1592911 | NCBI WGS metagenome assembly OJDV01 (sample SAMN05416860, study PRJEB24817) | seawater metagenome | isolation source: Sea water | place: Canada:Atlantic | collected 2013-11 | reverse complement strand
CGGCAGCGTCAGATGTGTATAAGAGACAGCTGATTTAGAATCTGATAAACTTGCTGTTAAAACTTTAGTGGAACGTTTTCTGATTGCAGCTGGAAGCTATGATGTAGAAGCAATGCCTGAAATGTTTTGCGAAAAAGCTAACATTGGAGGCGCATCTTTTAGAAATGGAAAATGGAATACTTTTACCATGACTTTTGCGGAATTTCTGGAAATATTAAAATCAGAAAGTAACCCAACAAAATATACAGAACCTGTTTCTAAATTTACAATCCATATGGAAAATGGAATGCTAGCATTTGTAAAAGCTGATGCAATTTTAAAAGTAAACGGAGAACCAAAAAACAACAATTTTGACTATTTCACGCTGATTAAAGAAGATGGGGAATGGAAAATATTGAACGGTTCTTATGTATCAGTGCCAATTGAAAAATAGAAAAATCAGTCTTTAATCAATAAACACAGCAGCCAACAACGTGTATAAGCCATACCCTTCGGGATACGGCTCATACACAAGACCGTTGCCATTCATTGTGAAAAACAAAACATATAAAAAAAATGGAAATAATTAAATATATATATACAATGAAACGAGTATTCTTCTGTATTACAATAGCTCTCACTTTTTTTGCTTGTGAGCAGGATTCTGTTATAGAGGATGAAGTAATAATAATTGAAGATCAAGAAGGACCTTTTGATGTTCTAACTAATAACGAATTAGAATTTATTACTAACTTACTGAAAGTTGAACAAGATACGGATGTTATGTGGCCTAGTTTTAATGGTTTGCGAGATATCCCTATTTATATCATTACAGGTAAAAATAAAGGTATTTATATTAATCCAGTCCCTTCTTTAGATTTTCTAAATATTCCTATAGAACATGATATTCAAGGCTTTAGGGACATAGAGCTTTACAGAAATGATTATATACACCAATTTGCAGTATCACACGTACCGCCTGATCAACTTTGGAATTGGCCAATTTATGAAGGTAGGTATATGTTCGTACTTAATTTAAATTATGAAGTGCCAGACAATTTTTATTATCAATATAAAAACAGAAATGGTTATTTTCATGTTGCTGCTTTTTGGCATGAACTACATCATGTATATACATTTAATGTGGATGAGCAATATTATGGCATAGGTAATTATATTCAAGATCTTGATGGTTTATTTCTAACATCAGAAACAATGCCCTACATATTGCTGTTGTATGATGTAATGATAGATACTTATCACGTAAGCGACCAGGAAAGTAAGCGCAAACTTCTTGAGTATTATGTTAGTATTTATGATAAGTTGCTCGAATTAGATCCTACCGAAGACAATTTAATAAGAAAGCATGGTTTTTTACTAGAAAAACGTGAGGGTGTGGCTCGGTATATTGAGGTTTTTGGAACATTAAATTCTTTAGATAATAATACCATTGAAGATCCAACCCATGGATATCAAAACGTAGGAGAGAATGCAATATTTAGACAGGATGTCATTGATGTATATAGTTTTAGAATCTTCTATCATACTGGAGCTGGAGCAGTTTATCTATTGAATAGTCTTGGCTATGAAAATCTAGACCAAGGTTTTTTAATACCGACAAATACTTCCTACGATTTAGCTCGAGATTTTGTAGACTTAAGTGAAGAAGAATTAGAGAATGTTTTAGAAAATGCCAAGGAAGAATATCAATGGAGCGATATAGAAGAGAGAGCGGCTTACTTAGTTAGCCTATTATAGAGAGTATGAATAGTGTTTGGATTATTATTGCGTCAAAATAGAGGTTGAAGATTATTAATCTTAAAAGTAAATATAGAAAACAGCAATCCATCTACTAAACGCATTTTACAAAACAAACTTTAATCGAATAATTTAAAAACTGTAAAACAACGAAATGGCAACACCGCCTATAATTCATTGCGGCTGAATTTCCTATCGGAAATCCAAGCCTTTTTACTAAATTCGTTGCTGTGCCGAAAAATCCTATCGGATTTCTCCGCAACGTAATCATAGCCAAAACCGTTGGCGTTCATTGAAAAAGAGCAATATTATATATAACAGCAATTAGAAAAAATACACATTATTATATTTATAAATTTATAATTAAGAAAATGAAAAAACTAATCCAATTTACATTTGCTATAAGTATTGTAGCAAGTGTTATAGCTTGTGGAAATCAAGGCAAGAAAAATGCAGAAAATTCAGAAACGGCAAGTGAAGTAACTGATGTTGTGAATACGGAAAAGCCAAGTGATGCAGACTTAATGGCATTTAAAGTCTATCATCATATGCGATATATGGTTCAAACTGCTGAACAAGCGGGTGGTACAAATAAGTTATTGCATACAAAAGAGCTTCCAACAGAAGGAAGCGATCCGGTTGTATCTCCTGCATTGGATCATATTTATTCCAAAGTTGTAGTTGACTTAACAGAAGGATCTGTAACTGTTGAATATCCTGAAATTACGAATGATCGTTATTGGTCAATCCATATTACCGACCAGGAGCATTATACCATCTACGATGAGATTCATCCGGTAGGGAAATATACGATTGTCCGTAAAGGGAAAGAGCAAGAAGTTCCTGAAGGTTCAACAGTTATTGAAAGCCCTGGTGATTATCCTCACCTATTTGTAAGAATTCAGGTGAAAAATGCTGAGGATATGTTAAATGCATATGCTATTCAAGAAAAAATTAAATTGGCTAGTGTAAGCAGTAAAGAATTTAAGATTGACAATTATATAAAGCATACCCTCGAAACTCAAGATGTTTATCCACAAAATAAAGAATTATTAGAATCAACTATTAATTTTACTGAAGAAGATTATTTGCGTGTTAGTAAGTACATTGGTGATAATGCTCCAAGATTAGGTTCTAATGGTAATATTGGTAAATTTGGTCAAATTGACAGCAAAGAGGAAGGCAGCAACGATCCAGAAATGCGTGCAGCAGCCATTGTTGGTCATCTTGGTTTTCCTGTGCACCATGCTTTTTATGGGCCATATTTCACGAATTGCAACGATGAAATACTTATGGGTGATAATCCGGAAGTATTCAAGTTTTCTAACAACCCTGAAGGGGTAGAATTATTTTGGTCGGTTACTCGCTATAGTGCAATAACCCGAAATACTATTCCTGGGAAAAATGACTTATTTAATGCCTATAATACCACCCCCGATGAGGAAGGAAATGTGACCATCACATTTAGTATAGAAGATCCAAAGGATGGAACATACTGGATGCCTGTCAATGCAGGGGAACCATACTATTTTTTAGTACGCTATTATAAACCAGATGTAAATAATCTTCCTAAGAAGCCTTGTAATTAAATATTGAAGTAAACAACGAAACGCCAACAAATAAATCATAAATTGAAATTAATTAAAAGGAGAAAAAATGAAAAAAATTAGTTTATTACTTGTGATTAGTCTTGCAATTATACTTTTTGTATCGTGTAATAAAACACAGCCGAAAGATAAAAAAGAAAGAGCTACCAAATTAGAGCTTAAACCTAGCAATATTGCTCTTGCAGAAGGAGTAATAATGCACCCCGAATATGTAAAATCCATTGGTCGGATGGCTTATGTATGGGGATGGCCAATTGTAAATAGTCATAATCGACGCGCAGGCATTACACAAGCACCTAAACCCGGACGTTTAGGCGGAGTAGTTCCTGTAGCCCCATTAAATTATTTAAGCATGCTAACCGACTATGTTGAACCCAACCAAAGTTTTGTCGCTTGTCCCAATCAGGATGTTGTGTACGGAACCCTTTTTGGTGCGCTTAATGTAAGTCCGGTAGTGATACAAGTACCTGATTTTGGCGACCGATTTTGGGTGTACGCTCTTTACGATGCCCGTACTGACCAGTTTGGAGAATTTGGAAAAGCCTATAACACCGAGCCTGGATTTTATTTAATTGTTGGTCCTGATTGGAATGGTAAAAAACCTGAAAATATTAAAGCCGTAGTTCGTTCCAGTACCGAAATGTGTTTTATTGGACCACGCATATTCCTGAACAATACCGACGAAGACCGCAAAGCTGTTTTACCTATTGTTAACCAAATTGATGCCTATCCATTGACTGATTTTACAGGTGAAATGAAAATTAAAGACTGGGCTAATTCCCCATCATTCCCAGCTCCTAAAGTTCAAGGTGAAAGAGCATGGGTAATGCCACAAGCATTTTTCGACCAACTGCCTGCAATAATGGATTCTGTAAAACCAATGCCAGGTGAAGAAGCTTTATACTCCTTAATTCGTCAGGTGCTAAAGGCTGCTAAAACTGCCCCCGCCGTTAAACAAGCGTTGCTAGAAGTAGCAATAACAAGCGAAAAAGAAGTTATTAAACCACTGTTTAGATGGAAATATAATGGAATACCTGCTGGTAATGGATGGAACCGTTCAGTAAATAACGCCCAATGGGGATTAGATTACTTAATGCGTACAAGTACGGCACGCTCTAATATGTTCGATAATCGCCCCAATGAAACTCAGTATTTTTATACCGATAACGACACCAAAGGGCAACAAATGGAAAGTAAGTATAATTACGAAGTAACTATTGCCAAAGGAGAGCTGCCACCAGTAAATGGATTTTGGTCCTTAACCATTTATAACGAACATCACATTTTTAGCCCAAATGAGCGAAACCGGTATTCGTTGGGAACGAAAAATACTGATTTAAAATATAATAATGATGGCTCATTAACTTTTTACGTAAGTAAAAAATCGCCCGCTACTGATATGGAAAGTAATTGGTTGCCAGCACCTGATGGTGAATTTTCACTCTATCTAAGAGCCTATTGGGGGAAAGAAGCAATATTGGATGGTTCGTGGATACCACCTGTTATTAAACTGGTTGAATAAACAACGAAACGCCAACAACGTATATCCAAAATTGCTAAATAGCGGAATGTAGAATATTTATAAAAGAAAAATAAACTAATTTTAAACATCGGAAAATTGCGTTTTCAAACTCGCTACTTTGGTTATACTAAACCGTTATAAACAATACTAAATAAAATGATTAAGCCACCAATAATTATATTTCTGCTTTCTATTATGATTTTCGGTTGCAAGGAGGAAAAAAAACATTCTTTTTCTGTAATCGAAGTTAATGTCACTAATCATCAATTACTGGACAGCTTAATTATTTATGACAAAGATATGTCATGGGAGATCAAGTCTGTTCTTCGATTTAAAGAATCAAATATAGTTATAGATACTATGAATATTCTAGAAAATAAACTTTATCAAATTTATTCATTTTTAGATGGGAAACAGGGTGAATTGGGTGAATTAGTAATTTCCAAAAATAGCAAAATAGCTCTAGCCTTAGATGAGAAGGAACTTTTCGAGTCTATAGATTATTCTGGCAACTTCAAGTTATCTAATAATTTCTTAGCCTATTCTAAAAAATATCAAAACCAATTATCTGAAACGGTTCGCAATGGAATAGAACAAGAGGAGCTTGAAATACTGATTGATGAAAAAGGTGTCTTAATTAATGAAAAAGGGATTTCACTAAACATAGTTGATAGCTTAAGGACTTATGTGAAATTGAAATTTAGTGAATTCTCTGATATTCTTAAACAGAAGAATACAAAATACTTGTATAAAGAATCTTTAGTAAATACAATAGGGAACAACTTTTCTTTCATAGATATTGATAACAATAATATATCTTTAAAAGACTTTCAAGGCAAATACCTTTACATTGATGTTTGGGCTACTTGGTGTAAACCCTGTAAAGTAGAATATGTTTTTCTAAAACAACTAGAGGAACACTTTTCTAATAATAATGATGAACTTCAAATTATCTCCATTAGCACGGATAGAGAATTTGATAAATGGGAGAAGTATATTACTAAAAGTTCAATTGAAGGAATACAACTTTATTCTGGAGCAAAATCAGATTTTGTAAAGTTTTATGATATTGGTGCTCTACCTAGATTCATATTTTTAGATAAAGAAGGTAGAGTTATTAGTCCTGAAGAAATAAGACCATCTAATCCTGAATTATTAAAAAAACTGGAATCAACTGTTTATAACAATGGCTATAATTAATATGGGTTTTGGAGCTTAACCCAAAGTTAAGAGCTTTTAACCAAGACCGCCAAATCTTTTGATTTGGCTTTGAAATAAAAAGATAAAACAAAATAAAAAGTTTTGGCTCAGTATCAGTTCGAAAGTTCACTACTCTCCTACTACCGTACTAACCATAGCCGAGACGTTGGCAACAATTCTTAAAAAACTCAATTAAAAAAATTAAATATAAAGTGAAATCAAAATTAACACGATGGTGGATTTGGCAAATTTGAATGGAAATTGCAACTTGGTCTGTCTCTCGAATGCACGAACAGTAAAATGCAGAATATGTTCTTTAATACCATGACCACCGAACGACAAGATATTAGAATGCCTATGCCTTTAGTAAATCAAATCACAAATCAATATATGCGTTTTAAATGGCTCATTTTAATAGTTCTATTTTATTCTTCAGGGATCAGCGTAAATGCGCAAACTCAACTCGACTCATTGCACGCAATATGGCAAGATAAAGCTCAAGTCGACTCGGTTCGTGCAAAAGCTTACTATAAATATATCTGGGAAGGATTTCTATACTCTAATCCAGATTCTGCCCTTGTTTTGGCAAAAATTCTTGTGGAATATGGGGAGGATCATAAATATCCAAAAGCCAAAAATTTTGGCTATAACATCCAAGGTATTGTATATAAGAATAAAAGTGAGTATTCCAAAGCAATGGAATTTCAAGAAAAGGGTTTAGAGCTTTATAAAAAACAAAATGACAAAAAAAATATTGCCAGTACGCTGCACAATATGGCAATTATTTATAGGAGAACTGGTAATCACACAAAAGCACTTAAGTGTTACAATCAAAGTATCGAAATTAATCGACAGATTAATAACCAAAAAGGTATTGCTAATTCTCTTGCAGGCACTGGTGTCATTTATACTATCCAAGGCAATTACCCAAAAGCAATCAATTGTTATAATAAGGGACTAAGTATTAACGAAGAGCTGGGAGATCAAGGTGGTGTTGCGGATTTTCAAATCAATATTGGTGCGGTCTATTTTGACCAAGGTGACGATACTAAAGCCCTGGAGTATTTTAACAAAGGTTTGAATTTTTATAAAGATCAAGGCAACCAATATAGGCTATCTGAAATCCTAAATAATATTGGACTTATATCGCAAAATCAAGGGGATTACGACCAAGCTTTGAACTATTTTAAACAAAGTAAAGCCATTAATGAGCAACTCGATGATAAAACTGGTGTTGCGAACGACCTAAACTGTATAGGACTTGTTTACAATAATCTTGGTGATGATAAAAAGGCATTGGAGTATTACACTCAGAGCTTAAACATTCAAAAGACGGTCAATGACAAAAATAGCATGGCTAGGTCCAAAATAAATATTGGAGTGGTTTATCTTGCCCAAGACAATTACTCTAAATCCTTAGAAAACTGCCAAAAAGGGTACCAATTGGCCGTATCTATCAATGATCTTTTAGCGCAAAGAGATGCTTGCAAATGTCTGTATGATGCCTTTAAAAAGACACGCCAAGTAAATGAAGCTTTATTCTATTTGGAAAAAAGAAGACTGTTAGATGATAGTCTTAATCTCAAAGAAACCGCAACAAAACTTCAACAAATGGAGTTTAAAAAAGAAATATTAGCGGATAGCTTGGAATTCTCAAAAAAGCGAGCGATCGATAAAATAAAATTAGAAAAATCAGAAAACACCAAGGAAGCATTGATAATAGGTGCTATTTTACTTATGCTTTTAGTTGGTGTTATCTATTACGGTTACCGACAAAAGCAAGCAGCCAACAGGTACTTAAAAGAGCGTAATGCATTCGAAATTGAGAATAAGAAAAAAGCCATGACCTTGTTTAGTCAGCAAGTATCTCCAGAAGTAGCTAAAGAGCTATTATCTGATTCTTACAAATCTGGAGCTAATAAATTACGAGCCTGTATCATGTTTCTTGACATAAGAAATTTTACGCCATTTTCTGAATCAAGAGATGCTGCAGAGATCAACCAATATCAAAATGACGTATTTGGATTTATGATCGATATTATTAGCGAGCATAATGGCATCATAAACCAGTTTATGGGGGATGGATTTTTAGCGTCCTTTGGTGCACCAGCCTCCCCAGGGAATCATAGCCAAAATGCGGTTAATGCGTCCTTAGAAATACTCAAAGAGCTTGAGGACCGCTGCTCATCTGGTCGATTAATCGATACTAAAATTGGTATTGGATTACATACAGGAGAAATCGTAACAGGAAATGTGGGTACTACTGAAAGAAGACAATACTCAGTGACCGGAAACACGGTCATACTAGCATCGCGAATCGAGCAGTTGAATAAGCAGTTTAAATCGGAGTTGCTTTTATCTAAAGAAGTGCTTAATGATCTTAACGACATTGAAAACTACACCTTTGAATCGCTTGGTCCCATACAACTAAAAGGCAGATCAGAGCCTGTTGAAGTCATTAAAATGGTATCAACTTAGTTTAAATTATAACATTTTAAATTCATTCGCATAAAGGTTTGGCTATTAAGCTTCAGAATGAAAAAATTGTTATGGATTCTGGCATAAATTACACAATCGTTCGAGCCTAGTGGTTCAACCAAAATTGGAGCGAAAGCTTCTTTTTAGATCCTATTCTTAAAGGAGAAGTGGCATTACCAATGTCTGATGTTTTAATTCCATTTGTAGTTGCAAATGATATTGCAGAAGTAGCTGCAACTGTATTACTAGATGATACTTATAATGTTGAAATTATTGAGTTAACTGGTCCAGAATTAATCACGTTTAAAGATATTGTGAATATCATTTAAAGGGTTAGCAACAGAAAATTAAACTTCTATGACATCACATTAGAACAGTATATTGATAGTATGAAGCAAATGCAAATACCTTATGATGTCGTTTGGCTAATCGAGTATTTATTTAGTCATGTTTTAACCAATCCTAAGAATCAACTGGTAGTTAATGCTATTGAACGAGTTCTAGGTAGAAAAGCAAAAACATTTTTAGAATATGCACAAGAAACTGTTGACACTGGGATTTGGAGTCAAGTTGAAGTCCAATAACAATTGCCAACAAAGTGCATAAGTAATAGCGACTTAAATTAAGAATGAAGTCGCTTTTCTTTTTTTATTTTGTAATTTCATTTCCGAAAAGTATAGCATATAAAGCTCGCTACTAATCATGCACAAAGACGTTCAAGAAGCATTGGCTCAAGCACCTGATACACCCGATTCACTCTTAGATGAAGATGCAGAATTAGATAGTAATGGCTACCCATTTCCGCTTTTCCTGTTGATACTATTTGCAAGTGGATGGTTTATCAAACCCAATTATTTTGTGATGTCTACTAAAAATCACTCATTGAAGCAGATTAAAAATCAATTACGTGTTGCAAAAAGACGAATTCCTCTGCTTATTGTTTTTTGGATTGCGGCCAGCGTTCTGTTTCCGTACTGGGTTACAGCTCTAATCTTTATGGTTTGGATAACTATAATTGCTCCTCAGGTATACAAACTTTATAGGTGGCAGCAATTCAACAACGAATTTGGGCAAGCAATGGACAACTAAAGAATACAAGAGTAATACAAGCTCTACATCTTGCTTTAGACACCAGTTTAATAGAGGCTCCAGACATTGAAGGTTTCGATAACAGCATGTTCGCTGGAAAATTCTATTACCAAACAATTTTTGAGAGTGATTCTTTAATAAAGAAACTAATTGTTCAAGAGCATGAAGTTAACGACTTCACCTATTTTATGAATATGGAAGAGAGACCATTCTTACTTGATTCTTCATATGTAACTATTGATTTAACCTCTGGACTCCCTATTGAAGTAAACAGCAAACGAATTGTAACTCTAGGAAACAGAACAAAAGAAATACGAATATTTATAAAAACTGCGCCTAACAAAGAATAAAATTAATGCTAGCAGGCGCATTGCAAACTTGGGGTGTACGCTTTTGCATTCGACATTCAAGTCCTTTCGGACGTTGAAGTCTTAGAAATCGTACTATTTTTATTTAAACGTTATATGCAAGCCCACGGCATATCTAAACGAGAGCTAAATACTTTTCTTGATTACTAAACCTTTTAGCTTTTTAATCATTTATTATATTTATTTCCGATTTAATATATTTTTCATTTTATAGCATTAAATTTGAAGTATACATCATTTATAACTCTGTCTCTTATACACATCTGAC
>OJDV01000790.1_pt1 | contig 10279 bp, 7 predicted proteins | sample 1592911 | NCBI WGS metagenome assembly OJDV01 (sample SAMN05416860, study PRJEB24817) | seawater metagenome | isolation source: Sea water | place: Canada:Atlantic | collected 2013-11 | reverse complement strand
TACACAGAGTAGATCGTCGGCAGCGTCAGATGTGTATAAGAGACAGGTATACAAATCCATAGTTAAATATATGTTAAAACCTCAATCATCTCGGTTTATTTTTCAATATAGTGTCCATTATTAAACTCAATAATCCAGCGATAAAACCCAATAAATGCGCCGCTTTAAGTGGTTGCCAATTCATTGAATGCAATTGTGAAGCATGTGGTGAAATGACAAAAACATGTGAAATAAGAATAACAAGAATTAATAAAGCTGATTTGAAATGTCTTTTGATTAATAATTGAAAAAAATACGCACCAGGTATGGCGTAAATCAACCCAGAAAGACCTGCATAAATCTGTATGGAAAAAATAAGCAGGTATAAGTCAATTAATATAATCGCTACAATAAAAACTTGGACTTGTTTTTTAAGAGATATGGGAAACAAATAAATCAATATCGCAAATGCCAAAAGGTTACCGATTAAATGATACCTGTCTGTGTGCACAAAATGCGCGCTCAATAGGCGCCAAATTTGAAGCTTGTGTTGGCTATTAAATACTAAGTTTTCATCTGCATACGAAAAAAATAGGGCCACTATCAAACAAACAGTAGCCACTATTAAGAAAAAATAAACGTTTTTATACAATGCTTTTAGAACGATTTTTAAAACCTTTAAAACCTGCAATAAACACCAATAATACAAGAAGACCATAAGAGAATGATCCTGAATACCCTTCTCTGTGCTTGACTTTGATTGTGTCATTTGGATCTTTGGCACGCAGCCTTTGTTCAAATTGATCCAAGGCTGGATTTAAATTGGTCTGCATTTGGTCCATTGCGATTTTGAATCCAAAATTCTGCTTTTCTCTGTATTTTTGTTGTTTGTACCCTTCAGCTACTTTACCATTATTGCTACTGGTACCAGCTGCTCTAAACAGTATACTACGACTTTCGATGTCAATCACTGCCAAATCAATTAAGGTGTTAACGTCATAACCTGTTCCCTTGAAGATATAAGCGCCAACTATGGTTAAATAACTCAATGCCATAATATTGTCTTTGCTATTAACGACTTGGTCATAAGAAACCAACGCAACAACATCTAATTGGTACAAATTTTTAATTTGTTCTAAAGTTGAAAAACCTTGTGACCTTTGTAGGTATATTTCTGGGATAATTATTATTTCATCGACATAAACTTTGGACTTAAATGAAGCTTTAACATTTTCTAGTAAATCATTTTTTGTTGCTAAGCTTATTGTTGTGTTATCACTCTGTTCTGGGATAAAAGCCAAACCAACCTTTAATGGAAGGTTGAGTACAGGGTTTAATTTATCCTTTAATGGTGGATTGCCTTTTGGATATAGGAATTGAACCAAACTGGTTGAACGTGTATGCCTGGGATGGTAGTCGCCAAACATGGCACATCCATTTAAAGTCAAAATTGCCAATAAAAAAACCATTCTTGTTATCATAATTGCCTCTGTTATTTTAATAGTGGCTTAATAATGAACAAGAATGATTGTTATTGCTAACTTAGATTAACAATGTCGACAATAGGTAACTTTAAGTTTTAATTTTTAATACTTTTCATCCAAATTCATGTCCTTTGATTTAACCTGGTCAATAATTGGATTATTTAATGAATCATTTTGTATACCTATGTCTTCATCCAAAACTATTTCTGACGGGTCAGGAATGTGAATGTTTTTAGGCTTTTTGAATCTATCCAAAATCACATACCAGACTGGAATCAATATCAAGGTAATGACAGTGGCGAATAAAATACCGAAGGCCAATGATATGGCCATAGGAATAATGACCTGTGCTTGTAGTGATTTTTCCAATAACATCGGTACCAATCCAAAGAATGTGGTTAAAGATGTTAACAATATGGCTCGAAATCTGCGTGTGCCCGCTGCTTTTGCGGCTTCAATTGTTGAGTGCCCTGCTGCTTTGAATTTATTGATAAAATCTACCATCACTAAAGAATCGTTGACCACTACACCACCCAAAGCGATAACCCCAAATAATGAAATCATACTCATGGTGTAACCCGTAATCCAATGGCCAACTATGGCTCCAGTGATACCAAAAGGAATAACCATCATAATGATGAGAGGTTGTGTATAAGATTTTAATGGGATCGCCATCAACATATAGATGAATAGCATGGCCACTAAAAACCCTTTACCCATAGCGATGCCTAATTCTGCCATCTCTTTGGCTATGCCATCTGAAGCAGTTTTAACTGATGTATATTTATTTTTTGTTAAATTATCAACAAAACCGCCTTTTTGTTTGAGTTCAGACATAATCGCGTTGGGGTCCGCTACTTTTAAATCGGCATCACCTGTTATGGTACTGGATCTTTTGCGATCGATGCGAATCAAAACATCACTGGCTTTACCAATCGATACATTGGCGACACTGGTGATTGGAATCGCCGTGCCATCTTGCAATCGAATCCGCATATTGTCCAAAGTGGCCATGGTCTCACGTTCTGACAATGGGTATTTCAGCATGACTTTTACTTCATCAATTTCTCTTTGTAGGCGTTGAATTTCTTCACCATAAAACGCTTGTCGTACTTGTTTGGCTAAGTCTCTTTGTGATAAGCCAAGGTTGCGCCCACGCGGTTTCAAGCTTAATTGTACTTCATCTTTGCCTTCTTTCATGGAATTTCTGATGTCAGAAACGCCATTGTACTCTTTGATTTTATCAGCCAATTCCGCCGATGCTAATTTCAATTCATCAACATTATCTGAGGTTAATTTGAATGCAATTTCTGGGCCATCTCCTGGACCAACCAATGAACCAAAAGCCAATACTTCGGTGCCTATAAGTTCGCCTGTTCTTTCTTTCCAGATTTTTAGGACTTCATCACCATTAAGAATCTTATCGTCATCTTTAACCAATTCTAAAGTAATACTGCCATCTAATTGATTTTGTTTTGATAACAGTAGGTGTTGCACCACTTGACCACTTTCAAATCCACGTTTTTGTGAATATTCTTTATCTATTTCTATGATGATTTTTTCAAGCTGTGCTAATGCCGCTTCTGTATCTGAATCAGATGTGCCTTCCGTCATTTTTACTTGAGCGAATACAAAATCAGCCGTAAATGATGGATTCATCACAAAACGAACCACACCATTAGTTAGCATCGAAATCGACAATATAAAAATACAAACAAAAATTAATGTAGACAAATATGGGCGATTAACGGCCTTGTTTAACAAAGGCTGATAACGGTTTTTAATGAAGTGATCAAGGAAATAGTTTACTTTTCTTTGAATGCGTAAGAATAAGCCTGGTTTATCAGTGCCAACATCATTGAGTTTCATGTGTGCTAAATGAGCAGGCAATATTAGTTTTGATTCGACCAAAGAAAATAATAAATTAAGAATAACAACCCAACCAATGGCCTCAAAGAATGTGCCAAACATAGTACCTACAAACAGCAGAGGAACAAAAGCGGCTATGGTAGTTAACACACCAAATGTGGCAGGCAAGGCTACTTTTTGTGCTCCCTTAACGACATTTTCAATCGTATGGCCATTGTGCTGGATTTCGTTGTAGGCACTCTCACCAATGACAATGGCATCATCCACAACAATTCCTAAGACCAAAATAAATCCAAACAGGCTCAACATATTAATGGTAACACCAACATATCCCATCACAAGAAATGTTCCTAAAAATGCCACTGGTAATCCAATCATCACCCAGAAAGCCACTTTTAAGCGCAAAAACAATGACAAAATTATCAGCACTAACAATCCACCTAACATTAAGTTTTTAGTCATTAAATCTATGCGTCCATTAACATAATGGGATATATCAGACCACTGAGCCATGTTAACATTATCAGGCAATTCAGCTTGTTTTGAAGCGACATAGGCTTTTATTTTTGTGGTCACATCAATAATATCATCATCACCTATGGCATTAACTTGAATGGATATGGCACGAGAACCATCAAATGTAGCAAAGCGCGAAGATTCAACAAAACCATCAGTAATGGTGGCAATGTCTCCAAGTGTTAAGTTACTGCCATCTGAATAACTGCGAATAATTATTTTTCTAAAATCTTCCTGGGTGTCAGCTTGGCCCAAGGCACGAACCAACACATCACCTTTCTTTGATTTAATTGAACCTGCTGGTAAATCCAAAGATGAAGAACGAATAGCCAATGCAATTTCATCAAAGGTTAATTGGTATTTTCGGAGTGTTTGCTCGCTAACTTCAATACGCACTTCTAGGTCATTAGCACCAACGACTGTGGCCGATGATATGCCAGGAATATCAATGATTTCATCGCGAACATCAAAGGCATATGAGCGCAATTGCTTCTCAGGAACACCACCATATAGTGAAACAAATATGGCCTGCATTTTGAACTCAATTTGACTAATTGTCGGTTTTTCCACCTGTTCAGGAAATGATATAATGCCATCGATTTTATTTTTCACATCATTGGTTACATCACCCAAATCAAAGGCATCATCCACCTCAATAATAGTTTGGCCTATATTCTCAGAGGCCGTACAGGTAACTTTATCAATGCCATTAATCCCTGTTAACGCTTGTTCTACTTTTAAACAAACACCTTCTTCTACTTCAACCGGTGCCGCACCCGGAAATGCCACCGATACAGAAATCATGTTGATATCAGTCGAAGGAAACATCTCTTTACGTATGGACGATACAGAAAATAATCCAACTAAAACGATGAATGCCATTAATAAATTTGCAGCAACAGGATTAACTGCAAACCAATAAATTAGCCCTTTGCGCCAGTTTTGTATTTCATTCATGTTCTTAACCTTCTTTAGTTTTGGATAAGATAGCTACATTTTTATTTTCAAGTTTGAGTTGTGAACCCACCTTAATATTGGGCAGTTGAGTGGTGATTACCTTGTCGCTGGCTTTCAAGCCTTCTGAAATAAACAAACTATCATCGTTAGAATAAACAACTTTTACATCTTGAATATTCAACTTTAATTCTGAATCAAGCAATTTAATCCGATTATTGAGCAACATAAATTCTCGGTTAATTGGAAAAACACCCACTAAATTTTTTCCTGCAAATTCAACTGTCACAAATGTATTAAACCTTAATGCCATTTCTTGTTGTGTGAATGGTTGTTCTATTTCGATGACCACATAATTCATCAAGGTACGTGAGTCACGTTGGGCTTCAATTTGTTTAACTTTGCCTATCCATTGAATGTCTTTTAATTCTTCACTATTGATACTAACTTGTGTATTTTCAGATGAATCACTCAAACCGCTTTGTATGAGTTGTTCATCTGATAATGACACACGAATCTCAGCCACTTCTGTGGATGCAATTGTTGCCAATGACATACCCGTATTGACAAATTGCCCTACATCAACACCTTTACTGAATATGACACCATCAAACGGCGCTATAATTTTTGTTTTATCTAAGTTTCTTTGTGCCAGGTTTAAGTCAGCCTTCGCGCCATCTAATGCAGCCTTAGCACTGGCTACTTGTGGTAAATTAAGATTTAATGCTGATGGCTCACCTTTTTTACCATATTTTTTCCAATCATTTCGTGCTAAATCTGACTTTGCTTGCTCTAAATATAAACTGGCTTGAGCAGACGATACATTTGCTTTGGCTCTTGTGATGGACAACTCATAATCTTTGGGATCAACCTTAACCAACACATCACCCTTTTTAAATTTTCCACCATTACTGAAGTTTTCCGAAACTGAAATAACTTTCCCTGCTATTTCTGATGCAAAACTAATACTGGTCTGTGGCATCACCATGCCTTCAGTTTTAATAGGAATATTATAATCAATGGGATCAATAGAAATAACCTCAACCACTGGAATGATAATTTCATCATCCTTTTCTTGTTCTACAGGCTTAAACTTGTTCATAAAAACAACTAAAATAAGCGTTACTCCAATAACAACAATAACAGGTAATATGAGTCTTCTTTTTTTATTTTCTTGAGCGCCCATTGGAGGCAAGGTGTGTGTTTGATTTGACATAGCAATATTTATCTATTTTGGGTGTGAAATTTTTGCGTCATTATAATATGTATATTACTTGTATTAAATAGACCAAAAGTCATTTATTTGATGATTCAGTGTATCACAAGCATCTTGGGCTGCTTTGACAAAGGTATCTTGCTTATCACCGGCATAAATAATGCCTCTGGAACTGGAGATTATTAGTCCTGAACGATCATGTTTTTGATTCAATCCACTGGATAAAGTGGCTTCAACATCACCACCTTGAGCTCCTATTCCTGGAATTAGCAAGGGCATTTCACCAACGATTGTACGAATTTCTGCCAATTCTTGTGGGTATGTTGCACCAACTACTAATAGAACATTTTCATTTTCATTCCAATGATCAGTGGCATTGTATGCCACTTGTTGAAACAGTGTGTTGCCATTTTTCAACTGAAGGTTCTGGAACTCATTGGATCCTTTGTTGGATGTTTTACACAGCACTATCACTCCCTTATCTTTGTAGTCTAAAAAAGGTTGTAAAGTATCATGGCCCATATAAGGATTGATGGTCACTGCATCGGCCTGGTATTTTTCAAAAGCCTCTTTGGCATATTGTTCTGCAGTTGTTCCGATATCACCACGCTTGGCATCAAGAATCACAACAACATCGGGGTAATTTTTATGAATATATGAAATTATCTGCATCAACTCTTCTTCAGCTGATAGTGCTGAAAAATAGGCAATTTGTGGTTTAAATGCACACACTTTATCTGCCACAGCATCTACAATGCTTTTTAACCAAGTTGACAAGTCTAAGCCAAGTGATCTGATCTTATCCATATTAGGATCTAAACCCACACAAAGAAGAGACTTATTTTTTTGTTGGCAGGCATAGAGATTTTTAATAAATTTATTCATACTTGAAATTTAATCTTAAAGACTCTATTTTAACTGAACCCGAACGATTTTTATATGTCCATTATTGCTATGAAACAATTTATTTTAATATACTGCTTAATATTCTCTGCATTCTCGTTTGCAGGCTTACCAACAGAAGTCAATGGAGTTAAGATTCCTTCACTGGCTCCTATTTTAGAAAATGTCACTCCCGCAGTGGTGAATATCCATTCAACAAGCCGACAAAGAGTCAATAACCGCAATCAATCATTTTACAATTGGTTTTATGGATTGCCGAATGTCCCTCAAGAGCGCGTAACCCAATCACTTGGTTCAGGTGTTATTGTGGATGCCAAAAATGGTTATATATTAACAAACAACCATGTTATTGAAGGATCAGATGACATTCAAGTGTCTTTACAAGATGGCCGTAGCCTATCTGCAAAACTTATTGGTACCGATGAAGGCACTGACATGGCGGTTATTCAAATTGATTCAACTGACCTATTTGAGCTAAATTTAGTGGATTCAACAAATATGCGTGTGGGTGATTTCGTTGTTGCTGTTGGCAACCCATTTGGGTTAGGCCAAACTGTTACATCGGGTATTATCAGCGCATTAGGGCGAACTAATTTACAAGGATTAGGATACCAAAATTTTATTCAAACAGATGCTTCAATCAACCCTGGTAATTCAGGAGGGGCATTGATTAATTTAAAAGGCGAATTGGTTGGAATAAATACCGCCATATATTCTCCCAGTGGAGGAAATGTTGGCATCGGCTTTGCGATTCCATCCTCTTTGGCACAGCGGATCATGAATCAATTGGTACAATTTGGCCAAGTCAGGCGCGGATCATTGGGACTCGAAGTACAAGACATTACAGCCAATTTAGCCCGTGCCTTTAATTTAGATCAAAACAGCGGCGTTATTATCACAGACATTGAACCCAACTCACCTGCTGAAACTGCTGGACTTAAAACTGGCGATATCATTTCACATTTAAACAATAGCCGAATAAAAAACCAACACGATTTTGATAACCAAGAAGGTTTATTCGAACTCAATACCCAAATTGATATTACCTATATACGTAATGATAAACAAAAGAGTACAAAGACTAGAATAAGTACATTTGATCGAAAAGAAATGCAAGGCAAAGAATTACATATCAAATTAACTGGAGCTCATTTCATAAATTTACCTGTCAGACTAAAAGACAGTTATCGAGGTGTATTATTAGATAAAATCAAACGCGGCTCACAGGCATGGCAACAAGGTTTAAGAAGTGGGGATTTGATAACAGGCATCAATAAAAACAAAATATCTAACCTGAAACAATTTAAAATTTTGTTGGATAAATCAAACAGCAAACCAGTTTTAAACATCTATCGCAATTATAGAAATTATCTTTTAGTACTTGAATAGGCTTAATGTAATAGACATTGAGTTGATAAAAATTTATTATAGTAATGTTTTATCAACTCAATTTCATAAGTGTCAAATTCACAAGTAAACCACATATTTGAATGCTGTAAAAAAGGGCATACTCAACAATTGATCGATGCTCTTGAGAGTATAGATGATAACCATATTGTTGATGATCGGCAAAATTCTGTGTTAGTCACAGCATTGAAATATGGCCTCTGGGAAACAGCCCAATCCCTAATTGACAATAATTTCATCTACTCCCACCCCAACAAACCTGCATTAATTGCTGCTTGTCAGTGTAAAAAAGATGATCCCAAAGGCATTCAACTGGTGTTGAATTTAAACACCAATATTGATACCAATGACCAGCAAAACCGAACTGCTATTATGACAGTTAGCCTATTGGGTCATGTGAAAAAAGCCAAGGTATTAATCCAACAAAATGCCAATATTTCTTTACAAGATCTGCATGGCAATACCGCTTTAATGGATGCTGTTCAATCAAATAAAAAACGCATGGTTCAATTAATGCTTGAACAGAAACCAGATGTTGATCAAACCAACAATCAAGATGAGACGGCACTTATCATCGAACTCAAACAAAAGTCTCCCACAGAAGATATTGTGACACAACTATTAGAAGCCGGTAGTAATCCAGAATTGGTAGATAGTAATCAAAAGTCTGCATGGTTGTTGGCCAAACAAAAACACCCTAAGATGGCTCGACTAATTGAGATTCATTTAAATAATGTTAACCAAATCGAACTCCCACTTTTCTCAAACGACTATCAATCTCCAGAAGAGAGTCAACCCAATAAAAATCATAAAAGCATCACAGATAATGATTTGAAAGTTCAAGAAGCACCAGAAGAACGCCAGCAAAATATGGTATCTGATAGAATTGAACCCAGTATAGATATTAAACCTAATATAGATTTAGAAAACAATTCAGAGCAATCTGAGATTAAACAAAGCCCGATTGCTTTACAAAAAAAAGACAGCCTTGAAGAACCAATTAAACCAAAAGAAAATAAATCTTTTTTATTTAATAAAAAAATAAAAAAATCCAATATGCAAGAATGGTTTCATGCAGCCAAAACAGGTAATCTTGGCGGACTTAATCGAATGATAATCGATGGCATTGATATTAATTCTACCGATGATAAGGGTTGTACTGCCTTGATTCGTGCATGTGGACACTCGCGGCGCGCTGTTGTGTCCTTTTTATTACAACAAAATGCCAATATTGAAGCCCGTTCTAACAATGGAAGTACTGCGCTGTCATCAAGTATTATCGGAAATTGTCGCCGAGTAGCTGGTTTATTAATTGATAAAGGTGCTGACATAAATGCTTTAGGTCCATCTGATTATAGTTATGTAACCATAGCCGCTGCACAATGGAACGATGCCATGCTCAGCATACTCTATCGAAATGGTGCTGACATATTCGTCCTGAATAAGTCCAATCAAACTCTGTTACATATCATTGCATTGGCTGCTGAATACTACAACAATGTCAACAATGCCAAAACATCTATTCAATACCTGCTTGAACATGGCATGGATATTAATTCAACAGACATCAATGGAGATTCTGCATTAATGATCTTATGCGGTACACATAAAAGTAATTATAAAGTTGATGACAGAAACATTGCATCCATTGCTCATAGCCTGATTAAAATGGGAGCAGCTGCTGCGATTACAAATAAAGCAGGTAAATCTGCATTAGATGCCTGTAAGTCACATAAGTTACAACAAACAAAAGGTGTCTTAATGAACGCGTTAGCATGGAATGATGGATAACTATGTCATTGACTGCTGCGCAAATAAATAAGATATTTATTCAACACCATGCATTAGTTATTAAAGCTGTGGGCGTATTAAGACCAGAAGTAAAAGGCGTCACTGCTGATGATGTAGAACAAGAAGTCAGTATTAGATCTGTCTCTTATACACATCTCCG
>OJDV01000789.1_pt1 | contig 10281 bp, 10 predicted proteins | sample 1592911 | NCBI WGS metagenome assembly OJDV01 (sample SAMN05416860, study PRJEB24817) | seawater metagenome | isolation source: Sea water | place: Canada:Atlantic | collected 2013-11 | reverse complement strand
GATTTCTGCCTGTCTCGTGGGCTCGGAGATGTGTATAAGAGACAGCCATTATATCATAAGTAAAGTAGGTTCTAAATTTTCATATTCTAGCCCAAGAATAAAAATTAGCAAAAAACTAGTACGTGTTATTCATTTTATATTACTCTTTAATTTTATTTTATTTATTTGGGGAGTACAACAGTCCGAACTCATGTATTTTATCACCTCCTTGTTAACTGTTTTAGGAATTGCCTTTTTTGCTCAATGGTCCATTATATCTAATATTACATCGTCTCTTATTATATTCTTCAATCATCCTGTAAAAATTGGTGACCCCATAGTTATTATGGACAAGGATTATAATATTGATGGTGAGATTAATGATATAGGCATCTTCTTTTTAACCATAAAAACCAAAGAAGGTGATACTATTACCATTCCTAATAATGTTTTTATTCAAAAAATGATTAAAAAGAAAGAATCCTAATTTTCTATATGAAACAAATCTCAATTTTCCTTATTGTTCTTTTGTTTATTGGTTGTTCCTCATTACCTAAAAAGCAACCATCAATAGCGTTAGTATTTTTAGATGAATTTGTTTTCCCTAATAACAAAACCCTAGACCATTCTAAAATTGGAGGTCTTTCTGGAATAGATTATGAAAACGGGGTTTATTACATTGTGGTTGATGATTCTCAAGAACCTCGTTATTATAAAGCCGATATTAATATTCAAAATGATTCTATTTTAGATATTAATTTCACAGATGTCGTTATTTTAAAAGGCGATCCATTTTACCAACACAATGCCTTGGATTTAGAATCTATTATTGCAGATACAGAAAACAATAAAGTGTTAATGGTCAGTGAAGGATCTATTGAAAACAATAAAAACCCTCTTTTTTTTTCAACCGACAAAAAGGGTGCGTTTTTGTATAATTTTGAATTGCCCAATAAATTTTTAGCTACTGCCAATCCACAACCCATACACAATAAAACTTTAGAGGGTTTAAGTCATAGTTATAATAAAAAAGGATATTGGACCGCTTTCGAATTGCCTTTACCTATGGATGGCACGGAGCCCAAATATCAAGAAGCAAATTCTCCTGTTAGATTTACGTATTTTGATAAAAAAAGTAAAAAAGCTACAAAGGAGTATGTTTATCAATTATCTCCTATTACAAAACCCAATAAAGGAGATTTTAATTTAAACGGAGTTACCGATATTTTAGAATTTAAAAACAATCATTTTTTAGTAATTGAAAGAACTTATCAAAGTGATTATGGAGCTTACGGAAATACTGTAAATATTTATCATGCTTATGCAGGTGAAACTACTACGAATTCTATACAAATAAATTCATTAGAAACCACTTCTTATATTCCCTTAAAAAAGGAATTAATTTTCGAATTTGACACTATAAAAGATAAGCTTACTGAAGGAATTGTTGATAATATTGAAGGCATCACTTTTGGCCCTAAACTCAACAATGGAAATCAATCTTTGATATTAGTATCTGATGATAATTTTCAACTATATGGTAAGCAACTTAATCAGTTTATTTTACTCGAAATAAAAGATTAATATTTTTATTAGAAGCTATCATTTATCATATTTTTAGGCTTTTAGATTTATTACATTTGACTCTATAAATGTAAAAACAGTTAAGTCTTTTGTGGAAAATCATAAAGTAAAAAGCTATCATTCAGACGCTAAGAACACCATACAACACGAAGGGGTTATTACAAAAATAACCAACCAGAAAGTTACGGTATCTTTAAATGGAAATATTAATTGTGAAGGATGTAATGCCAAAACAATTTGTGGTTCTACGGAGTCCAGTCAAAAAGAAATAGAAGTTTTAACATCAAACCCTTCTTTTCAATTGAATGATCCTGTAGAGGTTATCATAAGCAAAGATTTAGGCATGAAAGCAGTATTTTGGGCTTATGTTCTTCCTTTTATTTTAGTGATTTCTGTCCTTATGTTTTCCTCTCTTCTTGTAAAAGAATGGATTGCAGGATTGCTTTCAATTTTTGTTCTTCTCCCCTACTACTTACTTCTTTTTGCATTTAAAAAAGAATTTGTAAAATCATTTAAATTTTCAATACTAAAAATATCGTAATGATTATTTCAATTATATATAGCGCCCTTTTATTAGCAGCCATTGGAGTTGTTGCAGCGATAATTCTGTATGTAGTTTCTAAGAAATTCTATGTATATGAAGATCCGTTAATCGCAGAAGTTGAAGACATCCTTCCTGCTGCAAACTGTGCTGGTTGTGGTTCTCCAGGTTGTAAAGCTTTTGCTGAAAAACTTGTTGCTACCGAAGATATTTCAGAATTATTTTGCCCTGTAGGCGGTAATGATGTGATGAAAATAGTTTCTGAGGTCTTAGGCAAAAAAGTTGCCGAAAAAGATCCTACAGTAGCTGTTTTACGTTGCCAAGGTGCTTGTGATGTGAGACCTAAAACCACCGAATATCAAGGTCCTAGAACTTGTTCAATTTCGGCAATGGTTTATGGAGGTGAAACCGATTGTCAATACGGATGTTTAGGGGATGGCGATTGTGTAAATGTTTGTGATTTTGGTGCCATGTATATGGACGAAAAAACAGGCTTGCCAGTTATAGACACCGATAAATGTACTTCTTGTGGTGCTTGTGTAAAAGCTTGTCCAAGACACATTTTAGAGATGCGTCCTAAAAACAAAAGAGATCTTAAAATATTTATTGGTTGTCTTAACGAAGATAAAGCAGGTCCCGCTAAAAAAGCGTGTTCTGTAGCTTGTATTGGATGTTCTAAGTGTTTAGATATTTGTCCAAAAGACGCTGTTATCATGGATAATAACTTGGCTTATATAGATCCTATAGCTTGTACTTTATGTAGAAAATGTGTTGCGGTATGTCCTACAGATTCCATTATTGAAACCAATTTTCCACCTAAAAAAGTAAAAGTGCCAAAAGTGAAACCCGTGGTTAAAGAAAAAGTGAAATCTACTAAAATAGAAACAGATGCTTAAGACATTTCCAATGGGCGGGATCCATCCGAAAGAGAATAAATTAACTTCTTCTAAAGAAATTAAAAGATTGTCTCCTCCAAAAGTGGTCTATGTTCCTATCGCTCAGCACATCGGTATTCCTTCAGAAATTATAGTCGAACGAAAGGATAAAGTAAAAAAAGGTCAGGTAATCGCAAAGTCAGGTGGTTATGTTTCCTCCAATATTCATACTCCTGTTACTGGAACAGTTACTAAATTAGATATGCTCATTGATAGCAGTGGCTATAAAAAACAGTGTATTGTTATTAGAACAGATCAAAAAGACGAATCCAATTTTGAAACAACCGAGTTTGAATTAATTAATAAAATCAAACAAACTCCTCAAGAGATTATTCAGCATATTTCAGATTATGGAATTGTTGGTTTAGGGGGAGCAACATTTCCTTCCCATGTAAAACTAAATGTAAAAGAGGATATAAAAATTGATTGTTTGCTAATTAATGGTGTAGAATGCGAGCCTTATTTAACTGCCGATCACAGATTAATGCTAGAAAAAGCAGAAGAAATTATTGTTGGTATTCAAATATTAATGCACGCTCTTCATATAGAGAGTGCAATCATAGGTATTGAAAATAATAAAAAAGATGCGATTAAAGTTTTAGCAAAAGCTTGCAAAAATGACAAACGAATAAGAGTAGCCGCTTTAGAAGTAAAGTATCCACAAGGAAGTGAAAAGCAATTGATTAAAGCCATCTTAAAAAGAGAGGTCCCTATTAAAGGACTTCCTATGGATGTAGGCGTGATTGTACATAATGTGGGAACTATTTATGCCATTTATCAAGCCATACAGCATAAGCAACCTCTTACTGAACGTGTAGTAACAGTAACTGGAAAACATATAAATGAAGCTTCCAACTTTTGGGTAAAAATTGGAACACCCATTAAAGATCTTATTGAAGAAGTTGGTGGATTACCAGAAGGAACCAGAAAAATAATTAACGGTGGACCTATGATGGGAAAAGCCATTAAAAACACCGATGTTCCCATTACAAAAGGTACTTCCGGAATTTTAGTAATTTCAAAAGACGAAGCTAGTAGAAAAGAAGCTAAAAACTGTATTCGATGTAGTGAATGTGTTTTTGTTTGCCCAATGGGATTAGAGCCTCATTTACTAATGAATCTTTCAGAAAAGGGCTTTTATGAAAGAGCTTCAGCAGAAGATATTTCAACCTGTATCGAATGTGGATCTTGCAGTTATGTGTGCCCATCTCATCGCCCATTATTAGATTATATCCGATTTGGAAAAAGTATTGTTAAAAAAATAGAAACAGAAAAAAACTAAGATGTCATATCAAAAAATTGTCATATCAGCATCGCCTCACGTACATTCCGACAGGACTTCAAAAAAAATCATGTACGATGTAGTAATTGCGCTTATCCCAGCATTTTTAGTTTCACTTTATGTGTTTGGATTTGCTGCTTTAATTGTTACTTCAATAGCGATAATCTCTTGTTTGGTTTTTGAATATTTAATTCAAAAATTCATTTTAAAATCAGAAATCACCATAACCGATGGTTCTGCATTGATAACAGGAATTCTTTTAGCGTTTAACGTTCCTTCCAACCTTCCCATTTGGATGATTATTGTAGGGAGTTTAATTGCAATTGCGGTTGCAAAATTATCTTTTGGAGGTTTAGGGTTTAATATTTTCAATCCTGCTCTTGTAGGTCGTGTATTCTTATTAGTCTGTTTCCCTATACAAATGACACTTTGGCCAACACCAGTAGTCAATAATACGACTCTAGTTGATGCTATAACAGGTGAAACCACTTTAGGGATTATAAAAGAAGGTTTATTATATGGAGAAACGATGACTACAATAAGTACTCAAATTCCTTCCACAATAGAACTTTTATTGGGAAGCACCAGTGGTTCTTTAGGTGAAATGTCTGCCATTGCCATAATATTAGGAGGACTCTATTTATTATATAGAAAAGTAATTACTTGGCATATTCCAATAACCGTATTAGCAACGATGTTTGCTTTTACTGGTATCTTTTGGCTGATGAATCCAGAATCGTATGCAAGTCCAATAATTCATATTTTATCTGGTGGGGCTTTATTAGGTGCTTTCTTTATGGCAACCGATTTAGTAACGAGTCCAATGACAAAAAAAGGAATGATACTCTTTGCCGTAGGAATAGCATTAATAACAGTGATTATTAGATATTATGGAGCCTACCCTGAAGGAATTTCATTTGCTATATTAATTATGAATGCATTTGTCCCTTTAATAAACACCTATTTTAAACCTAGACGATTTGGTAGTAAGATCAAATCTAAAATTATATAACCATGAGTAAAAAAGAATCTACATTCTTAACCATGACACTTTCACTATTAATAATCACATTAATAGCGGGAATCTCATTAGGTTTTATAAATGACATCACTAAAGGGCCAAAAGCCAAGGCTAAATTAGAGCGAAAAGTAAATGCTTTAAAACAAGTATTGCCAGGTTTTAACAATGATCTTGTGAATGAAGTTAAGCTCATTAAGTTAGAAAACGTAAAAGACAGCACCGAAATATATCAAGCAACATTTGATGGAGAAAAATCAGGAACTGCAATTATCGGTTCTACTGAAAAAGGTTTTAGTGGCTTGATAAAAATTATGGTAGGTTTTAAACCGGATGGAAGTATAAATAACATTTCGGTTTTAGAACAAAAGGAAACACCTGGACTGGGAACCAAAATAAAAGATGAAAAATTCCTGAAACAATTTAGAGGTAAAAACCCTTCTTCTTTCGATTTAAAAACCAAAAAAGATGGAGGTCAAGTAGATGCATTAACGGGTGCTACTATTACCACCAGAGCATTTGGCGAAGCAACTCAACAAGCATACGATGTTTTTACAAATAATAACAACTAAAAGACATGGCTGTACAAATTAATCAAAAGCAAAACTTCTTAAAAGGCATCATTAAAGACAATCCTGTTTTTGTAATGCTTTTAGGGATGTGTCCAACATTAGGTGTAACTTCATCTGCCTTCAATGGATTGGGAATGGGAATCGCAACTTTATTTGTTTTATTAATGTCCAATATCGTGGTTACCTTAATAAAATCTCAAATACCAAGTAAAGTAAGAATACCAGCATTTATTATAGTAATCGCTTCTTTTGTAACCATTACTGAAATGGTATTAGAAGCTTTTATTCCTTTTTTATATGAACAATTAGGAATTTTTATTCCTTTAATTGTAGTGAACTGTTTAATACTAGGAAGAGCTGAAGCATTTGCATCTAAAAATACACTTACATCATCCATTGTTGATGCTTTGGGTATGGGTATTGGATTTACTATAGCACTTACCGCTTTAGGTGCTATTAGAGAAATTCTTGGTTCTGGTAGTCTGTTTGATTTTAGATTTCTACCTGAAGATGCCAACACTTTTATCCTATTTATCTTACCCCCTGGAGCCTTTATAGCACTCGCTTATTTATCTGTTGTTTTTAACAAACTAACTTCTAAAACAAACTAAAATGGAATACATTATCATACTAATAGCAGCCGTTTTTGTAAATAATATTGTGCTATCACAGTTTTTAGGGATTTGTCCTTTTTTAGGAGTTTCAAATAAAGTTTCCACTTCTATTGGAATGTCTGGTGCCGTTTTATTTGTAATGACCCTAGCTACCTTAGCTACTTATTTATTATATGAATTTGTCCTTGTTCCAACCGGATTAGATTATTTACGAACCATCACTTTTATTTTAGTAATTGCTTCTTTGGTGCAAATGCTTGAAATTATTTTAAAGAAAGTAAGTCCACCTCTTTATCAAGCATTAGGTGTTTTTTTACCACTTATCACCACCAACTGCGCGGTATTAGGGGTTGCTATTTTAGCATTAGGTTTAGAAAATGCAAGTTTGCTAAAAGCAGTATTCTTTGCAATTGCCAACTCTATAGGTTTTGCATTAGCTTTAATACTATTCGCAAGCATTCGAGAGCATCTCGAACTTGCCAACTTACCAAAAGGAATGAAAGGTGTGCCTATAAACCTATTGGTAGCAGGACTGCTTTCTTTAGCATTTTTAGGATTTACAGGATTGGTATAATAAAAAAGCATCCCACTTTCGTGAGATGCCAATTAATAAACAATTTTTCTTTTTCAATTAATCGTTTAAATAAACTCCTCCTGGTATAATTCCAGTTTCAATACTTTTTATTTCTAAAGTTGATGATAGATCAAATATTTTCAATGTTCCATTACTTGCAAAATCTCCTGCATCGGTAGCATAAAGCTTTCCGTCAATAGCAGTCATAGAATAAAAGAATCCTGAAAGAATACTTGTTGTTGGTAATGAAGTGCTATTTTCTTCTTTACTAAATACTTCGCCATCCAAATTATAAATTAGATCAGATCCATTATTTGTTAGACTTGATGGGTGATTGGTCGTTAAAAAATCGAAACCTTGCACAATTGTGTTATTATTTGTTTCAACCTTCACTAATTGACCAGCTGTTTCATTTCCAGTAAATGAAGGATTTCCTCCACAAAGTACCCAAATATCATTATTAGAAACTACCATAGAATTTGGCACATCTCCAACTAGTATTGTAGTCTCCACCATATTAGCTGTCACATCAATAACTGATAAAATATTATTTTGACCATAACCTCCTTGGTGAGCAACATATAAATCGTTATTTGCAAACACTAATTTTTCAGGTCCAAAAGCAACTGGTATGCTTGAAGTTACTGTATTGGTAGCTAAGTTAATTACAGCAACAAAATCATCATCATTGTTAAAAGGATCTCCCCAATTAGTTACATAACCGGTACTTCCGTTCGCTACAAAATATCTTGGATTGTCTAAACCTTCAGTGATCGTTGCAATGCTTTCAAAAGTATAACGATTAACCACTTCAATTTTATGCGAGTTATTTATGACGATGTATGCATTGTCATCGTTAAAACCCATTGATTGTACGATACTTCCTAAATCTGAATCGTTTACTTGATTAAAAACTTGATGGTCTACTGTTTCGTAATCTTCAGAAACAAACGAAATGGTTCCAGATCCGTTTTGAAAAGGTCCTTCATTGGTAATAAAGAATCCGTATTCGTAATCCCCTAAAGGTAGTATAATGTCATCATCATCTTGAGTACAAGAAGCAACTAACAAGGCAGCAACAAATACATAAGTAATACTTTTTAATAGTTTCATAGTTTTTTTTTAAAAGTTAAAATTTATAAAAGTTTGTATATTTCTATTTGGCATAGGCCGGTAGGCAACACTTTCGTAATAGGTATTAAAAATGTTGTTAATTTTAATTCCCAGTTTTATAGGAAATGATTTTTCATTTAGACAATATCCCAACCCTAAATTTGAAACTGAATACGCTTCTAAAATGCCCTTATTATCAGTGGTAGTAAACACTTCTCCATTAAACAAAAGCTGATAATAAGCTGTAAACTTTCTGAAATCATAATTAATAGTTCCTGTTGCCTTATGGTAAGGAACGTAAATTAATTGCTTGTTTTTTTCTAAGTCTATAGCAGAAGTATAAGCATAATTTAACAGTACTTTTAAATGGTGTTCTTTAAATGTCTTAGTATAATCACCAAATAATTCAAGCCCATAATTTTCAGTTTTAGAAATATTTAAAGGAGTAAATAGTCCATCTTCACTAGGTTGCCATTTAATCAAATCTTTAGAAGCAATGTAAAACCCGTTAACTTTCAATTGAAATTTATTCCAATTAAAATGATTGCTAATTTCTGCTTGATAGGAAGTTTCTGGATTTAAATTTTCATTCCCACCTGTATTCCAATATAAATCGTTAAAAGTAGGAACTCTATAGTTTTTAGAAGCATTCGCTTTTAAAGTATACTTGCCATTAATTTTATATTTTACATCCAAGGATGCTAAAAATGGGTTTTCAAAATCATTCAAAAACTCTTGTCTTAAATTAATTCCATAACTTAACTTCTGACTGACTTGGTGTTTCCATAACAATACAGTTGCTAAGGTATTTCGGTCGTTTGCTCCAATATTACTTCCTTCAGAATTTATATAAGTATAATTTAATATGGAGCTTATTTTTATAGAATTACTGATGGAATATTCCAATTGATAATCTCCTAAAACAGTGTTAGAATTTCCTTCAAAAAACAAATCATCCTCAGGGTTTGGATAATAACGGTATCTTTCAAAAGTATGAGCCCCTTTAATAATATTCCTCCATTTATCAGACGTGGTGTTCCAGGTAATTAAATTACGAGTCGTGACATCTTTATATTGATCCTTTGACTGGGATGTAAGGGTTCCTGAAAAATTACGGTTGCCTAAAAAGTAATTGGAGTTCCAAGTAAGATTGCTGTTTTTAAAATTCAAACCCCCATTTGCTGAAACATTGAATTTATTGAACATTCCGTTTTCGTTTTTACGATCTAAACCAACAAATTCATAATCGTTTTCAGAGGAAATAAAATCGATCCCCAAATCAATATATGCTTTATCGTTTGAATACCTGCTTTTAAAAATCCCCCCAAGGCTTGAAAAACTTCCATAGGACAATCTCAATTCTGAACTTTCTATTTCTTTAAAATCGATGGTGTTATTTAAATGAATACTTCCTCCAACTGCTCCGCTTCCATATTGCGTACTCCCACCTCCACTTCTAATAATTATATTATTGAAGGAATTTGGAGAGATGGTGTTAAAATCGGTTTGCCCAGAGAGGTTCGAATTAATTGGAATTCCATTCCAAATAACTGCCGTTTGAGAAGCATTGGTTCCTCTAAAAGAAGGTGAAGAAACCATACCATATCCATTTTCTTTAAAATATATCGTTGAGTTTTGATTGATTACATTGGTCAATGAACTAGCATCTCGTTTGATTATAGTATCTGATAATTGGCTAAGCTCAAAACCTTCCGAATAATCCTCTAGCTTAGAATCTATAAGCAACACTTCATTTAAATGTTGGATAGAATCTAACTGAGCATACATAGATGCAGTTACATTAATAAGTAATATAAAAAGTAATAGTTTTTTCATATTCACTTGCTTTTATCCCGAAAGCTCGATCGTTTAATTAGTGAATAGGCAGGTCTCCTGGCTTGTCATTTGTACAACCTTCCCGCATAAGCAGTGGTTATAAAGAGGTACATTTTCGAAAATAATATTCGAAATGACTTACAGTTGCGGGAACAGCTTCGGTATTTAACCGAATTCCCTTTTAAGCTGTCTCTTATACACATCTGACGCTGCCGACGATCTACTCTGTGTAG
>OJDV01000788.1_pt1 | contig 10283 bp, 8 predicted proteins | sample 1592911 | NCBI WGS metagenome assembly OJDV01 (sample SAMN05416860, study PRJEB24817) | seawater metagenome | isolation source: Sea water | place: Canada:Atlantic | collected 2013-11 | reverse complement strand
TCTACACAGAGTAGATCGTCGGCAGCGTCAGATGTGTATAAGAGACAGGACTTACGACAATATCACCATGCGAAATTTTCTTTTGATCCCCTTAATTTTATTCTCATTCCTCTCAAACGGACAAAATTGGACAACGAGTACATTCCCCGGCAATGCCAACATTATGGATATATCATTCAGCCCCGACTCAACAGGGTGGGCAGTTTCATTTGTACCTCCAGGAATTTATAAATCAACGGACTATGGTCAAACTTGGCGATGGAATAAAACTCTTCCAGTAACTTTAACAAAAGCAATTCATTTCATAAGTGACAGTATTGGCTTCATTGGAGCATTGAATGGTAATTTACCTATTATTTACAAAACAATTGACAAAGGACTGACTTGGACGCAGTCTTCTATTTCAGGTGGCTTTGGCAGTTCTATTAATTCCATCCAATTTATTAACACAACTGACGGGTATGCGTTTGGAAACTGGGGATCACTTTTCTTGACTACTAACGGAGGATCCAATTGGACTGTGCAACCTTCTAACTTATTTTCTAACCACATTTGGACTGGCTTTGTGTTTGGTGCTCATGATTTGTTGCTTGCATCGGACAACTTGTATCGAAGAACACCTACTGCAAATTGGAGCACTCCATATTTAGGTCAAACCTCAGATATAGATTTTGTAAGTAATATAGTTGGGTATGCTATTACTGACTCTTCCTTTATAAAAACTACGAATAGAGGTGTTAGTTGGACAGTTATTTCAAATAACCCATTACCAAATACTTCAGTTAAAAGTTTAGTTGCCATAGACACAAATGAAATTTATATTGCTGGCAATCAAAATCGAATTTATAAATCATTGAACGGCGGTCTCACTTGGAATCTAGAACTACCAATAAATAATAGCCAAAGAATAATAGCGCTTACAAAGTTTGGACCGGACGTTTGGGCGGCTGGATCCAATGGTCAAATCTTTAAAAAACAAAGAACAACTGTCGGGGTAGATGAAAACACGCTAAAACCAGCTGAGTTTAACATTTATCCAAACCCTTTTATCAAAAATATAAGAATAGACGGCTCGTCTAACCAAGAAAAACAGATTTCAATTTTCAGTCAAACAGGTTCTTTATTGAAAACAATAAAAACAAAAAGCTCTCTTTTTAATTTAAGTGATTTAAAGGATGGAATCTACTTTATAAGAATCGAGTCAGGAAATCATTCAGTTACTAAAAAACTAATCAAAATAACACCATAAGGATTTATACAAGTCACTCACTTATCCATTAAGCATTTAAGACCCATAAATGTCTGGAAAGAGAAGTGTGACAACCATCAAAAATTTAAGTTCAACCTAAGCGCTCCAATTCTTTCAAATCGATGTTCATTATACTCTTTTTGGTAAGTTGAATTTGTATTCCAAGTTAAATTATGAACTTCTGCTGTAGAGTTTTACTTCAAGAATCTCCATCTCGACTCTAATCCAATAGAAATATTGGATGTAACTAAAAATTCCACACCAATCGAAGGCATCACTCCAAATCCAATAGCATCGGTTTCTGTCTCAGAAGATTCCGCTGTCATTCCATGTACAGAAAAACTATCATTAAAACTTTTGATGAACACAAAATCTGATGCAGCGTACAATTTAAAAAATCCTTTTGTTACCATCCCTTTTGATACACCTACACGCAACATACCCTCCTGGAGTTCATACGACAAGTAACCTCTATCTCTGCATTCAGGACAAGGTTTTGATTTAAATTTTTCCTCTACATACTCCACTCCAATAAGGATTGTCAAAAATTTTATATGCCGCTCTAAAGTAACTCCAGCAAATAAATTTGGAGAAAATTCTTTAAAATTGATTGGACTAGGATCATTCAGTAAAATTATTCCTGCTATCCATTTTTTATCAAATCTATTGTCTTTTTTATTTTGGCAAAAAGCAAAAGTAAATTGTAAGATAATTAACAAGAAAATACAGGCTTTTAACATATCTAGCTCAATTAAAGATTTGATACAACATTCTATATATCGATTAACCTTGAATTCTATCGCTTTGCCATTGGATTTGCCAAATTCTTGTAATCAATTAATTCCATGCGCACAGAACCAATTAATATTTTAGCTCTTGCCAAAACAGGAATCTTGTTTTCATCGTTAGTAATGTAAACCGTTAAGTCATCGTCTTTTTTAAAAACTCTCCCCTCTTGAACTACAGGATGGAATACCATGCATTCAAACTTTCCAGCATTCACTCGAACCGTTTTTATACCTGTATATCTTATTTTGATAGGATAAACCTCTCCATCAACAAAAGATTCAAATTCAAAAACTTGATCTTTCTTCGCATTGCTAAAATCAATGGTTCTTGCATAGTAGAAGGAAGAAATCATGTCTTGCACGCCATGAGGCACTTTGTATTCTTTCTTTTTTTGAACATACTCTACTTTCCCTTGATTTTGGAAAAACTTATAGTCTTGCTCCTTCTTATAGCCCCCTTCTTCAATTCGGCGAACAAACAACCAAGGAAAAATTCCTTCTTCATCTAAATAGGTTTCGTATTTGTCGCGCACCTTAAAAAACCAATCGAACGCTGAAATGCTATAGCCTCTGCCCACAATATGCAAAATTTCTCGGCCTTGAATTTTCTTTTTAACCTTCTTAACTTCTAAAGTTGCTTCCCCAGCATTCATTATGCCATAGGCCAACTTGTATTTTAAAAACTCCCCGTCTTTAAACGCCTTATTTTCAACTTCTCTAAATTCAAAAGTTTCTTCGACTGACGGTTCATCGTTGTTCTTTGTTTTAGCTTCTTGTTGAGCATGAGCTGCAACGCTTAATGTAAAAAAGCAAAGGACACTGAAAAGCGAAATCAATTTTTTCATGATGATTGTTTTCATTGTACCATTCAAAGAATATGCCATACCTCCTTTAATTAACTAAGGTTCTCAAATTTAGAACTTAAATCCCACAATACAACGCCGGCACTTACTGATATATTGAGTGAATGTTTTGTTCCTTTTTGTGGAATTTCAATTACCGCATCACTTTTATCAATAATATCTTGTTCTACACCATATACTTCATGGCCGAAAACCAACGCTAGCTTATCCCCCAATTTAACTTCAAAATTATTTAGCATTATACTGCCTTCGGTTTGTTCAATGGATAAGACCGTATAGCCTTCTTCCTTTAAAAGGTCCACTGCAGAATCAGTTTTTTCAAAATATTTCCAATCCACCGATTCTGTTGCTCCAAGTGCCGTTTTGTTAATTTCTCTATGTGGTGGCTGAGCTGTGATTCCACATAAATAAATTCCTTCAATTGCCATTGCATCTGCGGTTCTAAAAACCGAACCAATATTATTCAGGCTTCGAATGTTGTCTAAAACAACTATAATCGGTGTTTTAGTTGCTTTTTTGAAACTTTCAAGGTCAATTCGACCCAACTCTTCGTTGGCTAATTTTCGATTCATGCTGTAGTTTATTTGTGAAAAACTATTGATAAGTAGGAAGCAACAAAAGTAGCACCAGCAAAGCGATCTTATTACTTTTAGAGTTCTAAAAAAATGTAGTGAGTAAGAAAGCAAAAACCGCCAAGACCCCAACCGTCACCCCGCTGATGAAGCAGTTCAATCAGATTAAGGCGAAATACCCTGATGCGGTATTGCTTTTTAGGGTTGGTGATTTTTACGAAACCTTTGGTGACGACGCAGTTAAATCTGCGAAAACCCTTGGAATTACACTTACAAAAAGACATAACGGCTCCGCAAATGAAATTGCTTTAGCAGGATTTCCACACCATTCCATCAATACGTATTTACCAAAATTGGTAAGAGCTGGTTTCAGAGTAGCCATTTGCGACCAATTAGAAGATCCAAAACAGACCAAAAACATTGTCAAAAGGGGCGTTACGGAACTGGTAACTCCAGGAGTATCCTACAACGACGAAGTCCTTTCTCAAAAATCAAATAATTTTTTAGCTGCTGTTCATTTTGCGCACGGAAAACAAAATAATGGATTGCTTGGGGTTTCTTTTCTAGACATTTCTACTGGAGAATTTCTAGTAGCAGAAGGAAACAATGAACACATCGACAAACTATTACAGAGTTTTCAGCCAAGTGAAGTGCTATTTCAAAAACAGTATAAAAAAGAATTCGAAGCTCAATTTGGAACAGGCTTTTTCACGTATCAACTTGACGATTGGGTGTTCACCAAAGAATTTGGTGAAGAGAACTTATTAAAACATTTCGAAACAAAATCGTTGAAAGGTTTTGGTGTTGAAGATTTGAATGCAGGAATTGTAGCTGCAGGTGCGGCGTTACATTACTTGGCAGATACCAGACATGACAAACTCAAACACATTAATAAAATTGCAAGAATAGACGCCAACAATTACGTTTGGCTTGATCGGTTTACCATTCGAAATTTAGAATTGATGTATTCTTCAAATGAAGGAGCAACAACGCTTTTGGACGTTATGGATGAAACCATTTCTCCCATGGGCGCTCGTATGATGAGACGGTGGATTGCCTTACCATTAAAAGATATCAAACCTATTCAAGAGCGACTTTCTGCAGTTGAATATTTGCTAAAAGAAAATGAAATTTCGAAAGTCTTAGGACAACCTATTTCTCAAATTGGTGATTTAGAACGACTTATTTCCAAAGTTTCAACTGGGAGAATAAATCCAAGGGAATTGAAGCATCTCTCCTCTGCTATGGCATCGCTAGCTCCTATTAAAGAATGTGCTCAAAATGCAAAAAACAGCAGTTTAAATCGCATCGCTGAACAGATAAATTTATGCGAATCTCTTGTGGAGAAGATTCACAATCAACTGGATGAAGAACCACCAGTTCTAGTCCAAAAAGGCAATGTAATTGCCAATGGAGTAAATAAAGAGCTGGATGAATTAAGGAAACTTCAAACAGGAGGGAAACAAATGTTGCTGGATATGCAACAAAGAGAAATTGCAGCAACGGGAATTTCTTCGCTCAAGATAGCATTCAATAATGTTTTTGGTTACTATATTGAGGTTAGAAATTCACACAAAGACAAGGTTCCAGATGAGTGGATAAGAAAACAAACGTTGGTCAATGCCGAACGTTACATTACCGAAGAACTGAAACAATATGAAACAAAAATTCTTGGTGCAGAAGAAAAAATAGGTGCTTTAGAAGCCCAACTATATCAAGTTTTGGTGCAAGAAACGGCCGAATACATTCTACCCATTCAACTAAATGCCAGCTTAATTGCACAGCTAGATTGCTTCTTATCTTTTGCCACCTTAGCGGAAGCTCGTAATTATGTAAAACCAGAAGTAAACGAAAGCTTAGCCATTGAAATTCAAGCTGGTCGTCATCCAGTAATTGAGCAACAATTAAATGCTGGCGAAGAATATATTTCCAACGACATTTATCTAAACAACAAAAACCAGCAAATCATTATGATTACTGGTCCCAACATGTCGGGTAAATCTGCACTATTAAGACAAACAGCCTTAATTACACTCATGGCGCAAGTCGGTAGTTTTGTGCCCGCTACGCATGCTAAAATTGGGCTAGTAGACAAAATTTTCACTAGAGTCGGCGCTTCTGACAACATCTCTTCAGGAGAATCTACCTTTATGGTAGAAATGAATGAGACAGCAAGTATTTTGAATAACATTTCCGAACGAAGTCTTATTTTACTTGATGAAATTGGAAGGGGAACGAGTACTTACGATGGAATTTCAATTGCTTGGGCGATAGCAGAATATCTACATGAAAATAAAATAGCTGCACCAAAGACCTTATTTGCTACCCATTATCATGAGTTAAATGAAATGACAAAAAGCTTTCCAAAGGTAAAAAACTTTAACGTTTCTGTGAAGGAAATTGGAAAGAAGATAATATTCATGAGAAAGCTAGTTGCTGGAGGCTCCAATCACAGCTTTGGAATTCACGTAGCAAAAATGGCGGGAATGCCAGCAACATTAATTCGTAGAGCAAATCAATTGCTTGTCGAATTGGAAAAAAAGAACAACGCAGAAGAAAACAAAGAAAAGATTCAAAAATTAGGTAAAGAAGTAGAAGATGAATTTCAGCTTAGTTTTTTCCAACTTGACGACCCCGTTTTAGAAAACATAAAAGAAGAGTTGACCAAAATTGACATCAATACGCTTACTCCGGTAGAAGCACTAATGAAGCTAAATGAAATTAAAAATTTGGTTGGGGGAAATTGATTTCTTAGTAATATACTAGCAATAATACTTTACCAATTATACCCTGCCGACCATTCATAGAAACTACGAATCTTGTTTTTATTTTCTTTGATCCAAAATTCGACTTGCTCATCGTTTTGATTTGAGAATACTAAATAAGCCAAGACTTTGTCGAATTTCTTATTTGTTAACGCTATGAAATAAGGTGCCAAAAATTCCCAATAAAAACCGGAATTGCCTTTTTTAGACTCACCCAATACGGTAAACATAGCGTTCAATTTTCTTTCAAATTGCTCAACCACTGCTATCTCTTTCTGATTTTCTCCCAAATCCAGTGCACTTTGCATGGAAAGCATTAATTCAATGCTTCTAAAATCGCTTTCACTTTTACCTTCACTTCCCAATTCCTCCAGACTTTCAGAGGGCAAACTTATTGATATTGAATACCCCCCAGTATTTTCAACATTTGAAAAAACTAACTCTTGAACAGAATCAAAGTTTTCTTTCGCCCTCCTGCTATCCGGCTCAATAGCGTGAAATCTCAAATAGCTTAATAATGCAGGAATTTTTTGCTTTTTCATGGCCAACATCCTGCCCAAAGCCAAGAATGAACTACTGTGATTTGGTCTGGCTTGAACCGATTGTTGGAAAGCCTCTATGGCTCCATCCCAATCACTTATTCCACCCATAGTTACACCTTTATTATACTGCAAAGAATAAAAACCTGGATGCTCTTGCAGTCCTTTATCGTATATTTTAATAGCATCCTTTGGCTTACCTGAAAGGTCCAAAGCATTGCCATATGTAGTGTAAATCAACTTTAATGGCTCCTTGTCTTTTGTTTTTATTTTCAAAGCTTTCTTACATGTTGATATTGCTTTCTTATATTCCTTCAATCCCATTTGTGAATAGGCCTTTTCGGCTAGAGCATGCATATTCTCATGATCAGACAAAAGCACTTTGTTGTACGTTGCAATTGCTTCTTTGTATTTTCCTTGTTCGTGGAGTTTTACTCCTTCTTCAATTAGTGTTTTATCGCCAGCTTGAGAGTAAAGTAGTGATGTGCTAGAAAACAGCACTATAAGGACAAGTATTTTTAGCATATTCGTAATCGTAAAATAGGATATACAAAAATTAAGAAAATATTTCAATTTAATAACAGATTATCAAAAAAGTAGCTAATTTTTAAATCAGTTAACCATTAAGTTGCAACCTCTTAAGTCTGAAACGTCCAAACGGCCTAGTATTTCGAACTGATTATCGGATACTTCCCTACCTAAATCATCTGTTCGAATAAACGCACAAGAAGAAATGTTAGCAAGATCAATGATATTCATTGCTCCAGATTGACCAGCTGAAACCAACTGAAATGGGTCATCTGGTTCCCTAATTAGAATCTTCATCCATGGAGGTGATTCAAAAACACCTTTGCCTTTAGAATAAGCTTGCGACAGCAATTCAGTCATTCCATATTCTGAATGTATGAGGTTAACGCCAAAATATTTTGATAGAATGAAATGTAATTCCTCGCGAACTAACTCTTTCCTCCTGCCCTTCATGCCTCCTGTTTCCATTACTATCAGGTTTTCGTTCGATTCAAGTTTATAACATTCGGCAAAATCAAGAAGCGCAAAAGACACACCGATGAGCAATACTTTTGTTTTGGTGCCTGCCAATTCAACTAAAATCTCATGTAACTCCTTTTGATTATTCAAAAAGAATCCGCTTTTAGGGTGTTTGCTTTTTTCTATGAAATCGTTCACCATATAAATAAGCGAAGAGCCTTGCCTTTCGAGATATGATGGTAATAATCCTAAAACACAATAGTCCTCTATTTTATCATAAAAATGCTCAAACCCAAATCGAAAACTCCTTTCATATAATTCCAGGTTCTTGACAAAATGTCTACTTATTTGATTACCTGTCGTTCCGCTGCTAGTAAAGATAGCTTCAGCCTCAAATTTCCCACCTTTCAATTCATGTGATTTAAATGCAGAAATGGGCAAAAATGGGATTTCAGTGTATTTCTTTACTTTCTCTGTTTTCACATTAATCAAATCGCAATAAGCCCTATAGCCTTGATTGTTATTGTATTGAAATTGAAATAATTCCAGGCATAAATCGTTAAATGATACCATTGACGTAGCAAATAGCTTTTTTCCAAAAGATGAATAAAATGATGCGATTGTAGAACTCAATGGGAAAGAATTATTCTGTTTAATTTTAAAGCATGAAAAGTTTTGTAAAAATAGGAATTGGTATGCTTTTTTTATCTGGTCTATTGGCCTGTCAAGAAGATAAAAACTTTCCAGATGTTCCTGAGCTTTTCTATCGGGATTTTCAGATCGTTGAAACAAACCAAGACCGAGGTCCTATTGCCATTTGGAAACTTGGCTTCACTGATGGAGATGGGAATATTGGGGTGCAAAATGATAAAGATTCAAATAACTTTATAGTAATAGGCTATCATTTTGTAGATGGAAAAGTAATTCCCTTGCCAAAACTGCAAGACTATCGTATCCCTGCCTCTGAGAATGTATCTTCTAGAAATGGGATTGAAGGGGAATTCAAATTTGAATTAGAACTAAACCCATATAAAAGCTCAGGTATTGATAGCATGTACTTAGAAGGTTATGTTATTGACCGGGCTTTTAATCAAAGTAATAGCATCCAAACGCCTGTCTTTTTAGAATAATTAAATATCGAATTACTCTACTATATTTTATAACGTTTTTAACAGTTAATCTGTATTATGCAGCTTAAGGCGTAAAAGCACGTGGAGAGACATGAATTTCCTCAAGTAAAGTATTTTTTTTCATTGATAAAACACAAGAAACCATCTCCGCAATATCTTCTGGCTGAATCATCTCAGATCGTTTCACATCGATTTCATCCCATGACGAAGTATTTACTGATCCGGGATAAATAGCAGAGACTTTTTTGTTAGTGCTTTTAAGTTCTTCACGCAAAGCATCATTCCACCCTTTAAATGCATGTTTACTTATTGAGTAATCTGCTGCAAAACTTGCAGACTTTAAGCTCATTACCGAAGCAATGTTTATAATATTATGCAAACGTTCCTTCGTATCTTGTTTAAGAATTTCCTGTGTTAAAGCAATTGCACTGTACAAATTAACATTCATCTGATCTTTTAATCTACTTAAATCTATCGCCGCAGCATTTTGCATAGAATACTCTCCAAGGTTATTTACCAGGACACTAGCATTTTTAAAAATAGAAGTATTTTCTGCTAATTTACTCACAACATTCCCTTTAGCCAGGTCGATTGATAGGGTTTCAACAATAATGTTCGGCTTGCTTAATTCTGTTGCACATTGTTCTAAGTCCTCTTTATTTCTTGCTAGAAGCACTACATCATACCCGAGTAAAACTAATTTCTCCGCTATGGCTTTCCCAATCCCCCTTGTTGCTCCCGATATAACTGCTTTCATTTTTCAAAAATAATGCAAATTACCCAATCTCCTTTACCTATTTTTGACCGACTTTCAAATGATTAGGCAAAAGAAAATATTAGTTGCTCCATTGAATTGGGGATTAGGGCATGCTACAAGATGTGTCCCAATAATTAGAGAACTGCAAAAACAAAAAGCCGTTGTTATTATTGGTGGAGACGGAATGGCTCTTGCGTACTTACAGGCCGAGTTTCCTGAATTGCAAAGTATTTCTATACCAGACTTAAAAGTTCGTTACCCTAAAAGTGGTGGGTTCTTACTTTATTTCGCAATCCGTATTCCTCGATTATTTGCTCACGTTAGAAAAGAGAATTTATTACTTCGAAAATTAGTGAGGCAACATGAAATTGACGGTATCATTTCAGATAATCGATATGGTTTATATCATAAACAGAAACCATCAGTGCTAATAACACATCAACTATTCATAGAAACACCAACCTTCAAGAAAACGGTACACTCCATTGTTAAAAAACTAATTGCAAAATTTAGTTTTTGCTGGGTGCCGGACACAGGAAATTCTAAGAATTTAAGTGGCCGTCTATCACATTCAGAAAACCCCATTTCAAAAGTAAAATTCATTGGACCTGTCTCTTATACACATCTCCGAGC
>OJDV01000787.1_pt1 | contig 10331 bp, 12 predicted proteins | sample 1592911 | NCBI WGS metagenome assembly OJDV01 (sample SAMN05416860, study PRJEB24817) | seawater metagenome | isolation source: Sea water | place: Canada:Atlantic | collected 2013-11 | reverse complement strand
AATAGTGATAATAGTAGTAATAGTGATAATAGTAGTAATAGTGATAATAGTAGTAATAGTGATAATAGTAATGATAGTGATAATAGTAATGATAGTAGTAGTGATACTTATAATAGTAAAAATAGTGATAGTGGTAGAGAAAATAATGTAAATATTAATAATAAATTTTATGATGATACTGATTCATCTAACAAATTATCAGATAATGATTATAATAATACTATTAGCGTTCATACAGATGAAAATAATTATGATAATACAGATAGTATTCATACAGATAATAAAGAAGAAAATAAATTTACTATTAGTGATAATGAAGATAATAAAGATAAGGAAAATAATGAAGATAAACAAAATAATGAAAATGAAAAAAAAAGTATTAAATTTGAAAAAGTAAATAAAAAAACTGATTATAAATGTAATAAATGTGGTAAAGAATATAAATATGAAAAAACATTAAATAATCATAAAGATAAATGTAAAAATAATTAATTATATTATTTTTAAAAAATTAAAAAAGAATTTATAGACATCCACGATTTGATGAATAAATATCAGGGTTAATAGATGAATTTTGCCAAGGGGATACAACAGTTTTAGGATTGGGAATATCACCTCTAATATCTCTTGAAGAATTTCTTGAATTTCCCATAGTTGATGATACAGGAATTGATCTTTGAACTGGAATTAAATTAGGATTATCAACAGAAACAGGATTTTCAAGAATTTGGAAACCTTTTTCTAATGAAGAATCAGTTTTATTGCTATTTGGCAAATAATTATTTGAATTAAACATATTCATTAATTTTTCTTGTTGTGATTTTGATTTATGACTAAAATCACCTAAATTTGCAGGACCAAAATCTCCAGATGAACCAGGGTTAGGACCAAAGTTTGAATTATCACTGAATTCACTGTTTTGGAAAACTAAAGCTTGATCGAACATACCATCTAACTTATCTTGTGATGGTTGGCTCATTCCATCTCCATTAAAATCCATTCTATAGTTTGAATCAGCATAACTTACCTTTCTATAATTTTTAGCATGATCCACACTATCTGTTTTACTTCTAAATAATTTAGCTCTTTCTGAATTATCAGGAATATCATTTCCAGTATTCACTTCTCTAATTAATGATTGAAGAGAAGATTGATCCACACCAGCAAGTTCATCTCTATTTCTATTAATATCATTCAATAAAGGATTAGCAAAAGTATTATTTTCAACACTTGTTTGGTCGTTAATAACACCAGCTAAATCTTCTTCATAGGTATTATCAGGAGTTCCAAGTCTCATACCATCTACTTCATTCATTTCATCAGCCATCATTTCTTCATCACTTTTATTTTCACTAACTTCAAAATTATCTACAGCATATCCAGGAAAATAAAATAAAACTATAATAATTATTAATAAAACCACTAAACAACTATTATCCATTTGATTTATATATTATGTTTATAAAATTTTATAGAAAAAAAAATATATAAATTATAATATTATATGAATAGTATAACTACATTATCCTTAAATACCGTTTTTGGAGGAAATGATAATCAACAACCCAATATGTTAGAAGAATTTAATAAGCATTCCAGTGAAATTTTACATATTAAATCAGATTTTAATAAAAAAGACCTCAGTGGTAATACTCTCTTACATAATTTTGTTAGATGTTCTTTGAAAGATGATAAATGTAAAGAATTATTAAAAGAACTTCTACTTGAATACGATTATAAAGATGAAATTAAAAATGAAATTAATATTCAAGATAGTGAAGGTAAAACAGCTTTATTCTTAGCTGTTGAAGGTGGTGAATATGGAATTGCCGAACTTTTAGAAATTCATTATGGAGCTGATAAATCTATTGAAACTAAAAATGGTAAAACTATTGAAACCGAACAACTACCTGATGGAAATAAATCTGATGAAGTTAAACCTGTAAAACAAGAAATGGTTAAAAATGATGATAATAATGTTCCTCAAACATTACAATCTATTTTTAATAGAAATACTATTGAAGAACATATTTCAATTACTCCTTCTATTTTTGATAAAATGGATAATTTATTTAATCAAAATGGTGGTGATAATGAATTTAATTCATTAAGTGAATTAATTAATAATATTCAATCTGGTGGAAAAAGTTATTCATCAAAAAATTATGTTAGAGGAACCAGAGATTTAAATTTAAATACTGTAAGTGAAAATGATAGTGTTTTATCTGATAGTGATAATACTATTGGTGGAGACTTAGCTGAACTTATGGAAAGCAGAAGCGATTTAGAACATAAGAAATTTGAAAATAAATTACATTCTATGCTTGAAATGAATGAAATTGTTATTAATGATAGAACAATTGAAGATAGCGTACAAAATATGCGTATCATTAAACGCTTCCTTTATAAAAAAGTTAAAGATGAAAACCCATCACTTAACTCAAGAGAAAAAATGATTATTCTTAATAAAATGGAAGATGAAGAAATTAAAGAAACTTTAAGTTCAATCTCCTCTTTTGATGATTTAATTTCATTAGACGAAAATCTTAAAGAAGAATATTCTAAAAAACAAAATGAAAGAAAATTAGAACAAAAAGTTATGGAGTCTGAAAGTTTAGATAGTTTAGAAGTTACTGAATTAAAACCCAAAAAGAAAGAAACTAAAAAGAAAGAAACCAAAAAGAAAGAAACCAAAAAGAAAGATACTAAAAAGAAAGATACTAAAAAATCTAAAGAAACTAAGAAAAAAACAAAAAAATAAATTATAGATAATATTTAATGTCATTAACTAAAAAAATTTTAGAAAAACTTCAAAATGAAATTTCTAAAGAAGATTTAAATACTTTATTATTTTCACCTATTTATAATTGTATTTATCCTTATTATTATATGATAATAGTATTATTTGTTTTAATATTACTATTATTAATATTAATTTTATTTATTTTAATATTCAAAAAATAATATTTTTTTTATTTTAAATTATAATTAAAAAAATTATCATTTAATTATTATAAAATGTCAGGTGGTTCTATTATTTTAGTATCTTATGGAGAAGAAAATATGTTTTTAAGTTATCAACCACAGATTTCATATTTTAAAATTATATACAGGCGATATACTAATTTTTCAATTGAAACTATTTTAACTGATTTCCTTAATGTTCCTAATTTTAATAATGTTTATTCTGCGTCAATACCTAAATATGCTGATTTAATGCATAAATCTTGGCTTGTTATTGAATTACCAGAAATACCCATTCTATTAAATTTTAATGGAGAACCAAATAATAAATTAAAAACTGCTTGGGCGAGAAATATTGGTTATGTTTTAGTTAAATCAATTGAAATTGTTATTGGTAATAGTATCATACAAAAAACCTGGGGAGAATACCTACAAGCATTAGATGAATTTAATTTTAATAATTATAATTCACCACTCAATCAATACATTGGTAATGTTCCACAATTATATAAATTTCAACCTGCAAATACAATTAGAGAAAAATATATTTTATATATTCCATTAAATTTTTGGTTTTGTAATTCTGCTTCACAGGCTTTACCACTTATATCACTTGATTATGATGATGTTATATTTAACGTTCAATTTAATTCCATCGATCAATGCATTAATGTTTCACCCACTAATTATATTCAAATACAACAATTTTATGGCGCACCAATATTTAATGAACCATTAGTTCAATTCTCCAATCAAGGTATTTCTTGGGCTACTTTTGATACTTTAGATTCAATTAATACCGAAAATAATCCAAATTTTTTTGTATCAAATTCAAATCTATATTACAGAAAAATTTCTAATCAATCATTTACAACCACCGATTTATCCTATTATGACAAATTTAACACCACCGATGTTTTAAATGATTTTTTTAATCTTAATAAACCAACCAACTATTTTATTTATGGATTATGGAGTAAAAGTCTTTTTATACCTATTAGTAATGAAACATTAACATCTAATAATTTAGAAAGAACTTACATTTTTAAACCATTTAAAAATACACTTAGATTAGGCAGAACATACCTATTAATTGATTACATATTTTTAGATAAACAAGAAAGAGTTAATTTTTTTAATAATAAACACGAATATATTATAGAACAAGTTTATTATACAGGTGAAAAAATAACTAATAATTTAACTGATAAAATTAATTTAGAATTAATTAATCCTTGTTCTTACTATATTTTTATGGCTCAATTATCCTATATGAGTAATCAAAATGTTAATGACCACTTTAATTATACCAATACTTTTATTAGAGATAGGGATACACAAAAAACTATTGGATTACCTTTAATTAAACAAAATTCATTACTTTTAAACTCTCAAACTATCACTGGAGAACGAAATATGGACTTTTATAACCTAATTATACCATTCCTTAAATTTCCTAAATGTTATTACCCAAATGGTATGGGCGTTTATAGTTTCTCTCTATACCCTTTTAATATTCAACAATCTGGAACCTGTAATTTATCCACATTCTCAAATATCAGTTTCCTAAATAGATATAAAATTACCGACCTTAATAACAATAATTATATTTTCAAATCATATTTTGTCACCACAAATATACTTAAAATTATCCACGGAGTTGGAGCAACCGTTTTTTATTCAAATTATTAAATAATTAAAATTATTATTATTTAATAAATATCAAAAAAATTTTATTTAAGGCTTTTTGCAAGTCTCAGTAAGAATTTTAGTTAAGCATCCAAGGAGATGAGTTTCACTCTTAGCAACTTCATCAGAAGCTTCTTTAAAGGCATCTAAAGATGTAATTGGTTGTTTATCAGGTAAAGAACCATTGTTTTGACTTTTCAAAGCATTGGCTAATCTTAAAGCATCTTTGAATAAATTACATTCAGCATTTCTATAAGCATTTAAATCGTCTGTTAATTTATCAATAACGCTTCTATCAACACCATTATGATGATTAAGTCTTTGGACTACAGACTTAAACAAGTCTAAATATTGAGTTGATTGTCTAATACGTAAATTATCTTTTTTACTATTACCAGATTCGCAATTATCAAATTTTAATTCTAATTGAGCACCACCATCCATACTTCCACCAGTAATACCAAATGCTCTCATAAAAGGAATAGAAGCGGCATCAACATGAGTAATTCTTGGTTGAGTAGCCATTCTTCTTAAATGAGACATAGCATTCACAGTGCTTGCAGAAGAACCGTGGTCTCTGGGGGTCCAAGCCTTGATATGTCTTTTATTTAAACCAGAGTTAAAATCTTTACCACATTCAGCAAGATTGCTTGGGGTTAAAGAAGAAGAGGAAGAGGAACCAAATTCAGCATTTTCTCCTCTCCATCTTTTAGTAAGGTAGACAGTATGAAGGAGACGAGAGAAAAGAATTGGAACACGATTTTCATCTTTATTAAGATTAAGTCTTAATTTGCCATCTGTTCCAAAGTTATTTTGTTGATATGCACCTCCATCAATTGCGTCCAAATCTATTTCAGCATCTCTATTAGAAATTAATCCAATGGGTTGTTTATCAAACACAACATCATTAATAGGAACTTCTTTACCTTCATCATTAAGAAAAACAAAATAATCTAATAACATTTTAACATTAGGTAAATTCATATCTTTTAATTTTTGAAAAACTACATTATGACCATTTAACCAATCATAATCATCAGTAAAATTTTTATTACACCAATTAAGAATATCATCACTTGATTTTAAACTTAATGCTTTTGTTTTCATCTCTTCAGTAATACAAGAAATATTAGAAACTGTTTCACTATTCAATTGGCTTTTACTTAATAAACCTAAAAGATGATTTTTTAATTTACCACTATTATCATAACATTTATCAAATTTATTAATATTTTCAACTAATCTATCACAATCAGTTTGAGGAATTTCACCTTCTCCAGTATTCAAATATCTATAAACACTATCAGGGAATATAAAACTTAATTGATTATCACTTCCACCAGACATTATTATCTTTATAATTAATTATTATAAAAAAATATTTATAGAAAATAAATAATTATTATAAATTTATAACAAATTAAATAATTTTTCTAAATAGTGTATAATTTCTAATTTTTTATTTTTGTATTTTTCAAAATTTAAATTATCTATATTATTTTCTATATAATTTCCACCATATTTAACAATATTATTATTTATAGAATTATTTAATTCATTTTCAATATTTTTAAAATCATCACTAACTATTTTTAATTCATTATATAATTTATTTGTATTATAACCTTTTTGTTTTAACTTATTAACTGTATTTAATAATAATTCATTTATATTATCATTATATTTAATTGTATTCAAAGATTGTTTATAGTCATTATTATCACCACCAGCTAATGCTAAAGCAGTCATAATTAAATCTGTTGCTCCTTCTGCTTTTAAACCTCTTTCAACATATAATGGAATATTTGTAGATGAAACTTTTGGTGTAGCATTTGCTTGTTTTTTTAATTCATCTATAACTTCTATTGATGGTTTTTTTTTTTGAATTTTATTTCTTTTCTCATACATTTTAAGAGGTTTTTTTATATTTTCTAATTCAGTTGTTTTATATTTAGGATTATTAGACATTTAATAAATATAATTATTATTTTTTTATAAATTTATATTATAATATGGAAAGTTTTAAAGTTTTATTATTGATTTTAATTTTAGTTGCTTTATATTTAAATAATCAAGAGAAAAAAAATAAAAAAGAAGGATATGAAAAATTAGAAGATGAAATAATTATAATGATATTTGTTGCTGATTGGTGTCCTGCTTGTAAGGATTATAAAGAAAATGAACATGATAAAATTAAAGATGAATTATTAAAAGAAAATAAAAATATTAAGTTTAAATTTATTGAAAATAGTGAAGAAAATGATGCATTATTTCAAGAAAATAAAATTAAATATTTACCAAGTGTAATTGTTGATAAAAATGGTAAAAAAGAAAAATTAGATAAAATGATTACAACAAATAATATTAAAGAATTATTTTGAAAAATATTTGAAAAAAATAATTAAAAAATAAATTTAAATATCTATTTATACAATGAGTGAATTTTTTGTAGATAATTCCAATGTATTTGAAGATTATTATGAAATTTTAAATGTGGAAAGTGATGCTACAATTGAAGATATTGGTAAAAATTATAGAAGTATGGCAAGAAAACATCATCCAGACCACGGTGGAAATATTGAAATGTTTGAATTACTATCAAGGGCTTATGAATGTTTATCAGACGATACTTTAAGAAAACGATATGATTTAGAATATTTAAATAATAAAAATGAAGATAATAAAAACGAACATATGATGGATTATTTTAAAAGTGGTTTTGATAGATTTAAAATGGAAAATACAAAACCATTAAATGAAGACGAGATTAATAATTTATATGATAATGTTTTTGATAAACAAGAAAAAGATGAAGCTTTAAATGAGGATAATATGAAAAATAAAATAAAGGATATTGAAGCAGAAAGAAATATGTATGATATTGAAGATACAGATGATTATTTTAGTAATATGGTTAAAGAAAATGAAAATATTACGGTAAATGATATTTTTGAATTTATGAAAAGTAGAAATGATGAAACACAATTAACTGAAAGACCAATGATGACATATGATTTAATGGAAAATAGTAATTTAGGATATAGTTTATTTGATAATAATAGTTCATCTGTTGCGGATAGTGGTTTTGCTTCATTTAATAATTTTGGAAATATGAATGTATCAAATGTAAAAAAAGATTTTAATGTGGATAGTTTTAATTCTTGGAAAAATGAAAAAAAGGATGATAAAAAATTAACAAAGGATGATTTTGATAATCTATTAAAAGAAAGGGAATTGGAAACATTAAAAATTAATAGTGAAGTTAAAGATAATTTCAAAGATTATAAAAAGACAAAAGAAATTAAAAATTTTATGAAAATTGAAAATGAAATTAATGTTGATGATTTAAATATTGTTGATGATGTTTTAGATAATTAAATTAAGATGTAAATTTTTTATATAATAAGCCCATAACTATAAATATAACTAATAAAACAACGGAACCAATAATAATTTGAGTTGAACTAATTCCTAAACCATCAGTAATACCGCCCAAAGCACCACCCCATATATTTCCCATACTATCACCTAATAATTTTGTTCCACCTTGAGTTACTTTTCCTCCAAGTTTAGCAGCACCTTTGCCTGTTTTAATAGCCCCTTCACCAATTTTTTTAAATTTAATTTTTTTAATTTTAGGTCTTTTAAATTTAATAAAATGTTCAGTATTATTAATATTTGAATAAATCATTTATATATTTATATTATAAAAAATTTTTTATTGAGTGATTATATCCTTGATTATATAATTCTAATTTTTTTTCATTATTAATATTTATATCATTAATATTATCAACTAATAATTCAATAGTTATTTTTTTATATTTTTTTTTATTATTATTAATAGATTTTAATAAACATTTCATTAATTGATATAAATAATCTTGATGTGAATTAAATTGTTCTATAATAATATCTTCACTTTTTAGTTTAATTCCAATTAAATTATCTAAATCATTATCAAAATAATTAATAGGATAATTATTAAGTGTTCCACCATCAACCCATATTTTATTATTAAAATTAACTGGTTTAAATACAAGGGGAATTGATATAGATATTTCAATTGCTTTAATTACTTCCATATCGGGATTATTTTCTTTATCAAAAAAATGTAATGAATTATCATTTAAACATACACCTGTTATTGCTATAGATTTGTTAAATTTTTCAAATAATTCTTTAAAAGTAATTTTTAATGATATTTTTTTATTTTTTGTCATTTTTTTTATTGTAAATAAAATTGGTTTTGTTGAATATAAACCAATATGTGGATTATCAATTATATCATCAAAAGAATATAATAATAAACTTTCAAAATCTATTTCCATAAGAATATAAAATATTTCATTTGGTTTATATCCAATTAATAATAAAAAACATATAATTGAACCTACTGAAGTTCCACAATATTTATTAATATTATCTAAAAGATTATTTTCATATAATTTATGTAAATATCCTAATATTGTTAATCCTTTTACTCCACCACCTGAAATAACTAATTTATTTTTAATATTTTTTTCACTCATTAAATAATAAAATAAAATATTTTTTATATTAATTTAGTATAATGAGTTATTTAGATGATAATTTTGATGATGAAGATTTAAACCCAAAAGAATTAATGAAACAGATAAAAACAGAAATTAATACAGATAAATCTAAATTAAATGAATTTAGAAATTCTATATATTTAGATTGTATGAAAAAAATTAAAAATGCTTTAAATATAGGTGAAACCGATATTTTTTATAAAGTCCCATCTGAAAATAATGTATATAAACATTATAACTCTAATGAATGTTTATATTATATACAAAAAAAATTAAGAAAAAATAATTTTCAAACCTTTATTGACCTAAAAGAAAATATGATTTTTATAACCTGGAAATACCTAAAAGAAAATTAATTCTTTATTTTTAATACTATATCTATTACAAGCAATATAATTACTACAAATAAACAAACATATAAAAATGTATTATCAGTATATCCCTTTGTCTGATTATTATTTATTTTTGTATTATTTTCAGCTAATAATGATAAAATCTTATTAATATTATCATTTAACTTTTTTCTTTCATCAATATTCTCTAAATATTTAGACATTGTTGTTTCTAACATTAAATTTTGATATTTTAAATTTTTCTCATCTTGTATCATTTTTTTATATTCATCATTTTTATTTATAATTATTTTTTTTTCAGGAATAGAATAATTCTCAATAACCTTTTCAGGCTTTATAACTTTCTCACTTTTTTTTAAAATACTATTTGATGAATTTAATGATGAATTATCATTAACATTATTTTTAGTAATTTCATTCTGACAAGTAGAACAATGCTTAATATGTTTCATAGCATTTGTATATTTATTTTTTGATGTAATATTTGGATTTAAATATATTAATACACAATCTTTATGAGTTAAACATTTTGGTTTTTTACTATCAGTAAGATTTGTTCCTTCATTATTTTTTAAAACATCATTTACAATTTCTGAAGTATTCTCAATTTCAGAATAATTTTTATCATAAAAATTTTCTTCAGTATTATTATCAAAATTATAAAAATTCATTTATATAATGATATATATAATATTTTATTATAAAATATATATGGTTATAATCTGTCTCTTATACACATCTGACGCTGCCGACGATCTACTCTGTGTAG
>OJDV01000786.1_pt1 | contig 10335 bp, 7 predicted proteins | sample 1592911 | NCBI WGS metagenome assembly OJDV01 (sample SAMN05416860, study PRJEB24817) | seawater metagenome | isolation source: Sea water | place: Canada:Atlantic | collected 2013-11 | reverse complement strand
CGAGATTTCTGCCTGTCTCGTGGGCTCGGAGATGTGTATAAGAGACAGCGCTCGATTCGTCTGGGTGCCCCTCGATATCGCGATATCCAAGGGGTCCGCGAGGAGACCTGACTGCGTCGGTGGACTCGAGGGCTCTAGGTCGACGGTTCGTAGACCTTGACCTGCGCGTCGTGCTCGTCAGCGACCTCGTGGGCGCGGGCGATCGCGTCGTCCTTGGACTCGAAGTGAGACTCCACGGACGCTCCGCCATACAGCCAGTCGCGCAGGACGTACCAAAGCCTGGATGGTCCATGCAACTTCACCCACACGGTCTTTGCCTGATCCGTCATACTGCCCTCGCTGTCGTAGTGGTCCTCGTGGGACCGGGTTGGATCGCTTCGATATCGCTTCGATGGAACCACCGGGTCGGAGATGGAGACCCGTCATGATTCACCGACGACACTGACCTGTCTCGACCTTCAATACAATGAGACAGCGCGACGACCCCGTCTCGTGTGACCGCCCCCAGATCGGCGCCTTCGAGTGACTCTCCGGGACGCTTCGTGCATCGGCGGGCGACGCCGAGTTCACCCATCAGGCACCGAGCGTGTGGAGGATGTCCGCCTCGAGATGTTCGTCGCGTGGACCGAGCAAGGGCGACTTCGGGGAGGACCCCGGGTCGGTAAAGGACGTGCCCCATCGGGTAGTGTGGTGGGTTTGGGCGCCGGCCTCGAGCAAGAACTCGACGATGTGGGAGTGCCCTCGCCGCCTGGCGAGGATGACCGCCGTGTACCCGTCTTCGTTTTGAACGTCGAGGTCTGCGCCTGCGGAGACGAGCGCGCGCGCGAGGGCCAGGCGGCCCTCGCACGCGGCGCGGATGAGCGCGGTGTTTCCTCGGCTGTTGCGCGCGTCGAGTGAAGCGCCTGCCTCGACGAGCGCGAGCGCGATCTCGGAGTACCCCTCGCTGACGGCCCATATCAACGGGGTCTCGTCGCCGTGGACGAGGCGAGCGTCGCGGCCGTGGTGGGTGATCTTGAAGAGGACCTCTTCGAGCCGGTTGGTGTGTGTGGGACATGGGCGGCCGAGCATCGCGTCCATGGTGTCGTAGAGGTGCTCGCGGACCTGGGGGACGTTGAAGGCGGTGTTCCCCAGGAACCCGTGGCGCAAGGCGTGGTCGCCGGCGCGCGCCATGCCGACGACCCAGATGACGTCGGAGGCGTCGCCATCGGCGTCCATGAGCTGGCCGTCCTCTGAGACGCGCACGCCGATGCCCGCGTGTTTCTTGGCCAGTCCATCACGAAGCAGCCCCTCCCAGATGGGGTGCCGGATGATGTTTCGGCCGACGGCGTTGACGATCCAGTCGACCTCCAGGGTGCGCAGCTCCTCGCCGGAGTCGGGACCATCGGGGTCGTACTTGACGTGAAAGGACCCGCGGTCTTCAGTGATGTCGTGGATGTGTCCGCGCACCACGCGCAGCGCGCCGTCGGCCTCCGCCTGCTCGAGCTGCGCGGCCACCTCATGGCTCACGCCGATCGAGTTGACGGCCAGTGAGCGTCGAAAGCGGCGGAGCACCTGAGCGGTCTGGTAGCAGCCCCCCAGGTTGGCCCTGACGTCTCCCCACAACGGGCGCAGCGCCGCCAGGATGTCCTCTCGAGAGTGCCCCTGTGTCAGGAACCGCGTGTAGAAATCAGACAGTCCCTGATCGAACTCCTCCGGGGTCTCGGCGTGCATCAGGTCGGGGGCGTGGTCCAGGCTAAGGGGTTGGTTGTGTTGGTCCTGATCGTAGGTGTAGTGGCGGTGGCCGTTGCGCGACAGCAACGTCAACGCCTCATGCCCGCGTCGGTACAGGATGTTGGCCTGCTCTTCGCCTGTGAGACCTGTCCCCAGGATCAAGACTCGCGCATCGGGTGGGATGCTCTGTCGACGTTGGTGGCCCTCGAGCACGAGCGGGTCGATGACGACGCGCTCATGGTCACGCCACGCCTCCAAGTAGGGAGGGACCTTCACGGCGATGGAGCCCGAGGCCATGATCAGCGCGTCGGCCTCGAGGACACGCCCCGAGCGAAGCTCCACGGAGACGGCGTCGTGGCAGCGCTGTCGCACGCGCATGGCCTCACCGGAGACGTGGCTGTAGGTCACGAGCGGGTTGTGGACCTGGGAGCGGCGCCACTCGATGTACCGCTGCACGAGCGCGCGTGGGACCGGTCGATCCACGGAGAAGCGCACCTCACGGTACGCTTCGGGCCAGGACGCGCGGACCTCGGGATCATCGAACCACCTCGAGATCTCCTCGGGGTCCCGCCCCAGGTACATCTTCCGCAGCGCGAGGTTGGTGGTCTCGGTGTCCGGGAAGCTCTGGAAGGCCCACCCGCCAAAGCGACGCCCGGGCTCGCACTCGACCTCCACGACCTCGAGCGGCTCGGTCGCGTGATGCCCGAGGTATGTCCCGGCCTCCGAGCCCGCGACGCCCGAGCCAATGATGAGGACCTTCATGAGCACACCTGGTCGTGACCACCGCACGCGCGAGCGCGAGGTGGGATAGATGGACGAAAGAAGTCGTACCGTATCGTGCCGGCTCCCAACCAGGCAGTCCAGTCGACGCCTGGGCTCGATTGTCAGCGCGCAGCCCGCGGGGCTACGGCGTGGACATCAATCGTGATGCGATGATAGGACCGATCTTCATCAAAAAATAAGCCACCTTGGAGGGTTCATCGTGGATCCATACCTGTATCAGTACGCCGTCGGCAGCATCGTCTTCTTCACCGGGATGTTCTACGCCTGGCGTCAGGGTTACGTCGGGCTCTCGGGGTCGGGCTTGAGGAACCTCGCGCTGTGCATGGGAGGGCTCTTCCTGTTCGCCGGCGTGCAGGGCTACCTCCAGTACGCGCCGATGGTCGAAGCCGAGGCGGTCGCGTACACGGGCGACCCGCTCGAGAAGCGTCAGCTCGGCACGACGCTCGATTACGGGATCATGATCGGCTACTTCCTGGCGATGCTCGCGATCGGGACGTGGTTCGGCCGGGGGCAGACGACGACGAAGGACTTCTTCTTCGGCGGCCAGCGCTTCTCGTGGTGGCTGATCGCGTTCAGCCTGGTCGCCACGACGATCGGCTCGTACAGCTTCGTCAAGTACTCCAAGATCGCCTACGAGTACGGCCTCGCGTCGACCCAGACCTACATGAACGACTGGTTCTGGGTCCCGTTCCTGATCTTCGGCTGGCTCCCCATCCTCTACTTCTCCCGGGTCGTGAGCATCCCGGAGTACTTCGCGCGCAGGTTCAACCCGCTCTCGAGGAACCTCGCGACGGGGCTCCTGCTCTTCTATCTGGTGGGCTACGTCGGCATCAACCTGTTCACGATGGGGCAGGCGCTCAACATCCTGGTGGGTTGGCCCGTGTTCTGGGCCAGCGCCGGGGTCGCCGCGATCTCCGCGACCTACGTGACGTTCGGCGGTCAGACGAGCGTCATCATGACCGACCTCTTCCAGGGCGTGATGTTGCTGGCGACGGGGATGCTGATCCTCGTGCTCGGCATCGACTACCTCGGCGGCTTCGACGTCTTCTGGTCGCACCTGCCGAGGGGACACCGCCAGGCCTTCCCCGCCTTCAACGCCGACCCCGCGCTCCCGGCCGTCGGGATCTTCTGGCAGGACGCGATGGCGAACTCGGCGATGTTCTACTTCCTCAACCAGGGGATGGTGATGCGCCTGATGGCGGCGCGCTCGGTCAAGGACTCGCGGCGCGCGGTGGTGACGATGTTGATCGTCCTGATGCCGATCGCGGCCGTCGTCGTGGCGTCCGGCGGTTGGGTCGGCAAGGCGCTCAGCCACGCGGGCGTGCTGCCCGAGCTCGACGGCGCCGAGGCGTTCTTCATCGCCTCCGAGTTCCTCGCCGTGCCCGGCGTCTTCGGCCTGATCATGGCCGCGCTGACGGCGGCGTTGATGTCGACGGTCGACACGCTGATCACGGCGATCTCGGCGATCGTCGTCAACGACATCTACAAGCCGATCAAGCCCGAGGCCGAGGAGCGCGACCTCTTGAAGGCCGCGAGGATGACCTCGGTCGCGATCGCGGTCATCGGGGTCGGGCTCGTGCCCGTCTTCGCCTCGTTCAAGTCGATCTACTCGGCGCACGGGGCGTTCACGGCGGCCGTGACCCCTCCCCTTGTCATCACGCTGCTGCTCGGCGTGTTCTGGCGCAGGTTCACCCCGGCGGCGGCCGTCGCGACGATGATCGGCGGCTCGGCGGTGATCTTCTTCTCGATCCTGGTGCCCGAGATCATCACGCCGTTCGCCCACGGGGTCCCGATGCTCGACGTCGACCCGGACGAGTTCCTCGCCGGGAAGAACCAGTACAAGTTCATGCGCGGCTTCTTCGGGCTCGTGGTCTGCTTCGTCATCGGGGTCGGGGTCTCGTTGTTCACCAAGCCCAAGAAGCTCGAGGACATCAAGGGCCTCGTCTGGGGGACGATCAGCGACGCGATCTTCCACTACAAGGGCGCCGCAGGTAGCGAAGAGGAGTCGGACTGGGCACACCCGACGGCCGCTCGCGACGACGAGCTCGCCGACTACCGAGGCGTCGGGCAGCTACCGATCATCAGGATCTCGAGGGCGCTGGCCGAGCAGCTCGAGGCCAAGGTCGACGACCTCATCTACGTCTCCGACAAGCGCGCCTGGCTCGGAGGCCTCCGGTCGACGCACGCCATGGTCAGCGAGATCGACGACTCGCTCGAGGGCGAGAGCGTCGTCATGGGCGAGGCGATGTGGACGCTCATCGTGAAGGGCCGCGAGGACGCGGTGCTGCGCGTCAAGCGACTCTACTGAACGACACGCCTCACGCGGCGGCGAGCGCGCGCTCGAGGCGGGCGGTCGCGTCGGCGACGAGGTCTTCCATGCCCTGGGCGCCCACGATCCCGAACATCGCGCGAGGGTCGAGCGCGGCGACCTCGACGCCGCCGGCGCCCTCGCGGCGAGTGAGCACGACGTTGCAGGGGAGCACGAGCCCGAGGAAGCGCTCGGCGGTCACGCCCTGGAGGGCGAGCTGGGGGTTGCACGCGCCGAGGATGACGTACTCGTCGATCTCGGCGCCGACCTTCTTCGCCAACGTCTCCTGGAGGTCTATCCGGGTGAGCACCCCGAAGCCCTCTTCAGCGAGCGCGGCGCGTACGCGTCGCTCGGCTTCCTCCATGTCCTCGAGCCCTTCCATCTTCCGCATCAGCCCGTACGTGATCTCTTCAGTGGCCATCTGTGGTCTCCTTGCCCGCGCCTCGCGCGGTGATGTGTTTCGAAACGTTGGGATGCGTTGCACTCCGGCGCCCTTCTCGAAGGCACCGCCTGGCCTGTCGCGCGCACGAAGTGCGCCGTTCAGACTCGGATCGACATGCTGTGCATGGAGCGTACCGGTGACGGCTGGAGGACCACCCATTGGTGGAGCCGAGCGCTCATTCGAGCTGCATGTAGCGCGACATGTGCCGACACAGCGCCTGGCTCACGGCCTGGGCGATCTGAGGTCCCGCGACCTCGCCCCTCTCACGGGCCTGCTCGACGACGGGGAGCGCGTCGAAGCGAGCGAACTCACGCGCGAGCCCGAGGAGCAAGTCCGCCTGCGGGTACTCCTGGGCCGAGGCCTCCCCCCTTCCCTTCGCGTCCGCCTCGCCCACGATCGCCAGCCTCTCCACGTGCTCGAGCGTGTGGTTGGCCTTGAGCTTGCGCATCATCGCGACGACCTCCCCCGCGTCGCGCTCCTCACGCACACGGTAGATCCGGGTGTGGTAGGTGCAGGCGAGTCGACCGGCCGTGAGGAAGGTGTTGGGGAGCTTGAGGCGCGCGCACATCTGCTCGACCCTGGGCACGCCCGCGAGCTCGTGCCCGGGGTGCTCGGGGAGCACGTCGGCGGGGGTGTCCGCCTTGCCGAGGTCGTGCACGAGCGCGGCGAAGCGGGTCTCCTTGTCCTTGCTCAGGAGCGCGCACTGGTCGAGGACGAGCATGCTGTGCTCGAACGCGTCGCCCTCCGGGTGCTCGGCGACTGGCTGAGGCACACCGACCAGCCCGTGGAGCTCGGGGAAGACCACCCGGAGCGCGCCGACGGACTCCAGGGCGCGGAAGAAGCGCGAGGGGACGTCCTCCCCGAGGACCTTGATCATCTCGAGGCACACGCGCTCGGGGGTGAGCGCGTCGAGGTCTCCGCGCTCCACCATACGCCGCATCATCTCCGTCGTCTCGGGCGCGACCTCGAAGCCGTAGCGGGCCGCGAACCTCGCCGCGCGCAGCACGCGAACCGGGTCCTCACCGAACGCCTCGCCGACGTGACGCAGCACCCCAGCCTCGATGTCACCCCGCCCGTCGAACGGGTCGATGAGGCGGTCGCCCTCCATCGCCATCGCGTTGATGGTGAGGTCCCGCCTGGCCAGGTCCTGCTCGAGTGAGACCCCCTCGATGCGCGTCGTGAAGCCCTTGTAGCCCTCGGCCACGTTGACCTCGGTGCGCGCGAGCGCGTACTCGTCGCCGGTCTCGGGGTGGAGGAACACCGGGAAGTCCTCCCCCACTCGAGAGAATCCTCTGGCGAGCATCGACTCACACGTCTCGCCCACGACCACGTAGTCGCGATCCTTGGGGTCACGACCCATCAGCAGATCGCGCACCGCGCCCCCGACGAGAAACACACGCTCTATCGACTTCATCGCCACCTCTCCTCAGCTCTTCGATAAACCAGGCCACCTGGAACCCCATACCTCGAACGCCTTGTTCCAGGCACGCGGCGCAAGCCTACACCACCTGCCGACCACGGCTACATCCGACATCGGGGCGCTGGTAACCGACCGCCCCACGCTCCCCTTGCCCTCCCGAGGCGCCTGGGGATAGGTTCGCCCCGTTCACACACGCACCCCACTCCGCCCGCGGCGCGCCCACCGTGGAGGGCCTCATGATGCCGGACCCCGTCCACGCGACGCTGTTTCTCATCGCCTCGCTGAGCTTCGCCGGCGTCTGCCAGGTGCTCTGGCTCCGCAGCGCGACCTCGAAGCGCTTCACGCAGCGCGTCGACTTCGGTCGGACGCTTCGGGGCAAGCCTCTCTTTGGCGCGAACAAGACGCTGCGCGGCTTCATGGTCATGGTCCCGGCCTCGGGCGCAGGCTTCGTCATCTTCTCACAGCTCGCCGCGCTCGCGGGCGCCGCCGAGGGCCTCTGGGCGCTCTCGCCGCTCGGCTACGCGGCGCTCGGCCTGGCCACCGGCTTCGGGTTCATGGCCGGCGAGCTCCCGAACTCGATGCTCAAGCGACAGCTCGACGTCGCCCCCGGCCAGGCCCCGCCGAGCAAGAAGCTCGCGCTGGTGTGCCTGGCGCTCGACCGCACGGACTCACTGCTCGGCGCGCTGTTCGCCGTCTGGCTGTGTGTCCCCCTGCCGTGGACCGTCTGGCTGACATGCCTGGTCGTCGGCCCGGGGATCCACGCCGTATTCAGCTTCGCGCTCTATAAACTCGGCGTAAAGAAGAGGGCCGGATGACACTCATCGAACTCGAAGATGCCTCCACGCTCACCCAGGCGGGAGGCAAGGCCTCGTCCCTGCAACGCCTGCTCGCACAGGGCATCAACGTGCCCCCCGGCGTGGTCGTCCCGGCGCGCCACTTCGCGGCGTTCGTCGAGGCGAGCGGCCAGGCCGACGCGATCGCCGAACTCGCGCGCGGCGTGCGCCTGGACGACCCGCAGGGGCTCGAGGACGCGTCGGCGAGGATCGCCTCGTGGCTCATGTCCACGCCGCTCGATGCCTCCCTGCGCGCCGCGCTCGAGCCGTTGCTCGCTGACAAGGGCTGGGCGCGCGTGGCCGTGCGCAGCTCCGCGGTCGGTGAGGACGGCGCGCGTGCCTCGTTCGCAGGACAGCTCGACAGCTTCCTCGACGTCGGCGGCGCGGACGCGCTCATCGAGTCCGTCAAGAAGGTCTGGTGTTCGTATTACTCGGCGCGCGCGATGGCCTATCAGAAGGCCCGAGGCGTCACGCTGCGTGGCATGGCCGTCATCGTCCAGGCCCAGATCGAGGGCGCGGTCTCGGGGGTGACCTTCACGGCCTCGCCCGAGGACCACGAGCTCATGCGCGTCGAGTACGTCGCGGGTGGGTGTGAGGCGCTCGTGTCGGGCGAGGTCACGCCCGAGGTGCTGCTCCTGCGCCGAGGTGAACGCTCACCTCGAGGTGACCTGAGGGTGACCCCGGAGAGCGCGCTCATGACTCCTGAGCAGGTCCGCGAGCTCGCCGCCGCGTGCCTCGATCTCGAGGAGCTCGGCCAGGCGCCCCAGGACATCGAGTGGACGTTCGACCCGGAGGGCACCCTCCACGTGCTCCAGACGCGCCCCATCACAGTGGCCGCGCCGAGGGCGCGCGCGCCCGAGGAGCAAGGAGGTGACCGGGTCGTCTACTCGAACTCCAACATCAACGAGAACTTCCCTGGCCCCGTCAGCCCGCTGCTCCAGTCGGTCGCGCGCGCGAGCTACTACCACTACTTCCGCGCCATCGCCGTGGCCTACGGCTTCTCGCCGCGGCGCGTCGAGGCGATGGAGGCGCCGCTGCGCCAGATCGTCGAGGTCCACGGCCAGCGCCTCTACTACAACGTGAGCAACATCCACGCGGTCATGCGCATGGCCCCCTGGGGCGACATGTTCGCCGACTGGTTCAACGCGTTCGTCGGCGTCACCGACCAGACCGAGGCGCGCGCTCAGGACATGACCTGGGGCAGGGGGCGCCTGGGTCGCGTGAGCGAGGTCGCCGAGATGGTCGCGATCGCGGCCCAGGTCACCAGGCAGTACTCGAGGCTCCCCGAGCAGGTGCGCACGTTCGAGGCGACCGTGGACAGCTACGCCGCCAGGAACACCGTCGAGGAGCTCGCGGGCCTGGACGCCGACGCGCTCATCGCGCGGGTCGCGGGCTTCAGCCGGATCCGTAACAGCCAGTGGATCGGCGCCGGCCTCTCCGACGGCGCGTGTATGGTCTGCTGCGGCGCGCTCGAGTGGTTCCTCGGGCGCCACTTCGAGGGCGACTCCAACGTGCTCCTCCATGGCCTGCTCCGGGGCCTCCCCGACATCGTGAGCAGCGAGCCGCCGCGTCACCTCTGGCGCCTCTCGCGCCTCGTCCACGGCGACGACGCGCTCCGCGCGCTCTTCGAAGAGGACACCCAGGCGATCCTCGACGCGCTCGGCTGGGACGGCGCCCGGATGGACGAAGACCACCCGCTCGGGGGTCCGCTCCAGACCTTCCTCGACGACTGGGGCTTCCGCTGCACCGGGGAGCTCATGCTCACGGTCTCGAGCTTCCAGGAGGACCCAGGGTCCGTCATAGACATGCTACGCTCCTACCTCCAGATCGAATCCGACGGCCCCGACCACGTCATCGAAGCGCAGGGGCGAAAGCGACTGGCCCAGAGCGCAGAGCTCGCCGCCGAGCTCGACCCGGCGCGCGCGTTCGTCTTCGCGAAGCTCCAGCAGGCCACCGGCGGCTCGCTCGCGCTCCGTGAGCGCTCGCGCCTCAAGCAGGCGCTCCTCTACCGGTGCCTGCGTCGCGTCGCGCTCGCGCTCGGCTCGCGCTGGCACCAGGACGAGCTCGTCCTGGACCCCGACGACGTCTTCTTCCTCTACTGGCAAGAAATCCTCGCGGTGGGCGACGGGGCGACGATCCCGAACGACGTCATCGCCGAGCGTAAGGCCCAGCACGCCCGAGAGAGCCAGTGGCCAGCGCCCCCGCCCTCCTTCAGGTTGCCCGTCGGCGAGCGCTGGGACCCGTCGATGGCCGAGGAGATGGAGCAGCCCGCAGATTCCGTGCAGGACATGGGCGCCGACGGCTCCACGCTGACCGGCATCGCGGCGGCGGGTGGGGTCGTCACGGGTCGCGCGGCCGTGGCGCTCTCGAAGGAGGACTTCCACCACGTCGAGGCGGGCGACATCCTCGTGGCACCGCAGACCGACCCCGGCTGGGCGACGGTGCTGTTCCTGGTGCGCGGGCTCGTGATGGAGCGCGGCGGGATGCTCTCGCACGGAGCGATCATCGCGCGCGAGTTCGGCATCCCCTCGGTCATCGCCGTCCCGAACGCCACCACCGCCATCCCTCAGAAGTCGGCGCTCAGGGTCGACGGAGACCGGGGCCATGTCCACCTCCTGGACTGAAGGCGCTCGCCAGCTCCGGTCGTGGCGCCGTGGCCGGTTCTCACTCGCGCTCTGGCTCCCGGTCGCGGCGACGCTGACGCTCGCGAGCACGCTCCCGCTCGACCTCGGGGGCTCCTGGGCGCTCGCGATCGCGCGGGGCGTCGCGGCGTGGTGCGCGCTCGGGGGGCTGCGCCTGTGGGACGACCTCGAGGACCTCCCCCACGACCGCGTACACC
>OJDV01000785.1_pt1 | contig 10358 bp, 10 predicted proteins | sample 1592911 | NCBI WGS metagenome assembly OJDV01 (sample SAMN05416860, study PRJEB24817) | seawater metagenome | isolation source: Sea water | place: Canada:Atlantic | collected 2013-11 | reverse complement strand
TCTCTTTATTTGTGGAATTCTTGAATTATAAGTCAGTAAATAAAAAGAAGAAAAAGGAAAAGTCATGAACATTTTATTTGTTTGTTCAGCCAATAAACAGAGATCAAAAACCGCAGAGGATTATTTTTCTTCAAAGATTCATATCCACAGTTATCACTCTGTTGGGACAAACCCTAAAATTTGCAATAAAGAGGGTACAAATTTAATTACTGAAGATGATTTAAAATGGGCAGACCTTGTGTATACTATGGAAGAAAAGCACAGGAAAATCATAAACAAACATACCAACAAGGCATATAATTCTAAGATTACTGTACTTAATATTCCTGATATTTATAAGTATTACCAAAAAGAGCTACTCGAACTTTTGGATAATAAAGTGCCTGTTTAAGAGACTTAATCTAAAACAAACTTAAATCCTGCAGAGATTATACTAGCGCTTAGGGTATTGTCTCTATCGTACTGTGTGTACTTTAAATCTATACTTTTCAACCCAAGTTTCCAGATATGGAATTTTGTAAAGATATCAGTATAAGAAGCCCCTAAACTAAATTGATTTGCTGAATACTCTGATAAATCATAATCTGAGGTATAAAACTCATCTGTAGACAAATGCGATTCGTATGCACCAAAGTAATCTGCAGCAGACTGATTATAAAATCGGTATGAAGGATATATTGTAAACTTATCTGAAAGTTTAATAGGTACTTCTACACTTATAGTATGAGATGTAATTCCCCAATCATCAAAGTAGTAACGATAAAAGGTTCTTACAACAAAGGTTTCATCAATATAGTAATTTAGCCTACCACCAAGAGCAACTTTAAATCTAGAATCAGGTAATTGTTCAACATCATCAGCCAATTGAAATTGTTCAATAAATGAGTCAGCAACATCACTAAAATAAACACGTTGGAATGGTGTTGATAATAATCCATCTTGCATTACAAAATCTAAGGCTAATGATCCTTGGAGTTTTTTAGTCATGATCTGTGAAAATCCAAATCCTACAGCATAGGTGTTTCTTCCTTCGTTATCAAAAGTTTCAAAATCTGGATTATAATTAGGATTTCCTGTAACTGTATATCGATTAAATAAATTATTATTTAACCCATTACCACCTGCCGCAAAAGGGCGTAATTCTGATGGATATAAGGCATTCCAGGTATCTACAAAGACATTACCATTTATACTGACTTCAGTATTTTTTTCATTGAATAACTTGGTATAGCTTCCGCCAAAACCAATTGAGAAATAATCATATTCAGAAGATACCGATAATTTGGCAGACCAGATATCATTTCTATCATCCGAACTATGTGAGTATGTACCAGTAAGATTTGCCCAAACATCACCTTCAGATGCTCCTGTACTGGCATCATAAGGATTCGCAATTCCGCCACCATCAAAAGGGTCAACATTACTTGAAGAAGCAGATGTATAAGCCGAAATACCTGCGTCAATAGTTAGCACATCATCATCGTTTAAAGGAATCGAAACAATAAAAGCAGCAGTTACATCAGTTAATTCTTCTGTACCTATACCTCCACTTACAGCTGCATTATCTCCATCTTGTGTATAATAACTTGATAGAAAATCAACCTCTGCCGTTTCTAGAACTCTCTTTTTATAAGTATTTGTTGAGTCTTGCGCTTGAGCATTACATAAATGAAGCGAAAACAAAACAATTAGTATGGTTAGTGTATTTTTCAAAGTTTTCTTTTTTTTATAAATTAATTGCAACCGCAACCTCCTCCAGTTTTCCCACCATTTCCTCCAGCCGCAGCTTCTCTATAAGAGTGAAATGTGCTAATATTTCTGTCAGATTTTTTGTCTGCTAAAAGCATATCAGGATCATTAAGGTTTACTTTTTCATATTCTTTAACGGCTACACAAGACGATAGCGTCGTAAGAACTAATGCGATTACAATAAGACGTTTGATCATATTTTGTTGATTTTTATATTTGTTGATGTAAAAATGTTTCCATCTTCATCAATAATAATACATTCTATATTTGGCAGTTGATTGATTCTATTTAGTCCTACTTCTTTTCCCATTACAAAAACTGAAGTTGATAAAGCATCTGCTAATTCAGCTTTAGGTGCAAAAACAGTGACGCTAATAATTCCCGTAGACGGATAACCCGTTCTAGGATCTATAATATGTGTATAACGTTTTCCATTGAAATTGACATACTTCTCATAATTACCAGACGTTACTACTGCTCCATCTGTTATTGGTAATAATGCAAACGCTTTGTTTTTATTTAGCGGATTCGTAATGGCAACTTTCCATTCTTCTCCATTAGTTTGTTTTCCCCAAGTTGTCATATCACCTGAAGCATTAATAATACCTGATACCACTCCTTTTTCAATTAGGAGGGATTTCGCTTTATCTGCAGCATAACCTTTTCCAATCGCTCCAAACCCAAGTTTCATTCCTTTAAGTTTAAGGTATACAGTAGAATTGCTGTCATCTAATTCAATATTTTGATGACCTACTTTGCTTACAGATGATGCTATATCTTCTTCCGAAGGCATTTTAGTCATACTGCCATCAAATTTCCATATTCTATCTAAGGACGCGTATGAGATATCAAATGCGCCATCAGTTAGCTTTGTAATTGATAATGATCGTTTAATTAAATTGAATAATTCTTGATCTACTTTAACCGCTTTTATTCCAGCATTACTGTTAATCTTTGAGGTTTGCGAATTTGGATCCCAAGATGAAATAAGATTCTCTATTCTAGTAATTTCATTAATTGCTATGTCTATATATGTGTTAGCCGAAGTAGAATCTTTAGCCAATACTGTAATATCAAAGCGACTACCCATAAGCTTTAACGTACGCTTATAAGTACTTTGCGCTTCAATTTGAAGCGTAATAAAAATGACAATTAAAAATAGACTATACTTTTTCAAATGATTATTTACTAAAGGATTCTAATAACTTTATATATGCTGAAGGTGTTGATTTTTTATAACCAGTCGATCCCAAAATATTTCCTTCAGAATCTAAAACGACAACATATGGAAAGTAACCATTTTTGTTATAGTTTTCTGCTAGATTATTATTGTGTGCTTGTTGCTCTTCACTTAAAGCATTCTTTTTACGTTTCGGAAAATCTGCCTTTAGCATTACAAAATGTTCTTCTGAGTAGGTTTTAAACTCATCAGTATGCCAAATCTCTTTGTCTAGTTTGATGCATGGTCCACACCAATCTGAGCCTTGAAAGACAAGAACAATGGTTTTACCTTCTTCTGTAGCAATTGACTTTGCTTTTTCAAAATCAGTAATCCAGTCTTGTGCATTTACTGAAGTAATTGTAGTTAATAAAAATAATAGTGATAAAATAGTCTTCATATATGTGATATTGGGCAAATGTATTATTTAAACGTTATTTTTTAGCAAACCTTGCATTGATATTTATCAATTATTACTGTTATTGAAAATTAGCAACTCTAACAAGACCTTCATAGTCTTCAATAAATATACTACTTCGTTTTGTTGTGATAAGGCTTTCTTCTTTAAAATCCTTAAGCATTCTCACAACAGACTCTTTTGCTGTACCAACCATACTCGCTAAATCATCTCTATTAATTATGATTTCGGTATCCTTTTGAGATCCATTTCTAAATTTAGATTCTAAGATGAGAAGGTTTAAAGCAGATCGTTCTCTTACTGTATGTTTAGCTAGCATTTTTGTTGCATTTATATACACTCTGAATTCATGGCTTAAATTTTTCAAAAGGCGCTGTGATAGTTGATGTGATGTGTCTACTGCTTTTAGGAAATCTAATTCTGAAATAAAATCAATTTCAGAATCAACTAATGCAATTGCAGAATCTGCATATAGTTCCTCACTTAAAACCGCATGATAACCGAGAAATTCGTTTTCTTTACACATATAAAAAACATGTTGGGCACCAAAATTGGTTTGAGTGAGTTTCTTCACCTTACCCTTTTTTACTCTATAAATACCTTTAGGTTTTTCTCCTTCTTTAAAAATATACTGACCAGCTTTAAAAGGCATCGTCATCATATTCGATTTTATAATTTCACAAACAGAGTCTGGAAGTCCAGAAAACAAATCTTGATTATTAAAACTATAGTGATTATTTAGTAATTCATTTATATCCATTGAATGTAAAGTATATACTTTATTTAAACTTTCTTTTCAAAATAAGCTTAAATCTTGAGTCTTGATAGTTCATTATGCCTAACACTGAAATTGTATGTAAAACTGAAGATTTTGATCTTACTTAAAAGAATACTTTAAGGCTATAACTAATTTTAAAATGCACCTTGCAAATAAGTTATAAAGCTTTGGTGTGAATTTCAAATAAACCTAGGAGGCTGAAACATGCCTTCTGTATAAAGAGATGAAGACGATTCTTGGTAAAAGAAATTATGCGATTTGTAGTCCGAATAATCTGGAGCACTTAAGTCTAATTCATTAGGAGACAATGATAAAATAGCAATACTACTTGCATACATGTTATGCTGAAAAGGCAGTTGTTCATGATTTGATTTTTCCTCTTGATGTTCTTTGTTGTGATCTGACTTTAATTCTCCATAATGTTTAGAAACGAACACAAAAATATTATCACCATATTGTTCATTATGAAACTGAGCATGTTCAATAAACTCATCTATTTGAACAAGATCATTCATCTTTAATCCAGTACTTTGGAATAAAAAAACAAAAGATAATATGATTGAAAACCCTTTCATGTTAAACAAATATAAGGTATTTAAAACAATGTAACTTGGCCTTTATCGTCGATATCTAAATCATCATCTTTAGACTGAGATTCGTCTTCTGTACTATCTTTAGAGTCGGCTTGCTCAATAATTTCATCAACAACTTCTATATCTACAGCAGGCACTTCTTCAGGCGCTTCATATGGTAATGATTCTAAAATATTTACTTGATTGACTTTGTCTTTAGTTAATTGATTTCCTAGAGCTGAAATCCCTTTAATTGCTATAAAGTCTTCCACATTAACCGTTTCATTATCCTTTCGTTCTTTACCACGTTCTTTTGTAAATTCAATTTCGGCCATTGGCTTCCAGTCGGTAGAAACTATTTCTAATTGCGAACTAGGATGTTCAGAAATAAAAGACTCCTCTTTACCTTCATTTTCAATTAAGAAGCGCTTCACGTAGTATAATTCCTTTTCGCCATTAAAATAAATGACAGATATTGGTTTTTTAGGAATCCATTTTTCTAAGACTATCATATCGTTATCAAAATGAGTAGTAAGTTCTGGCAAAATAGTTTTTACCATTCCAGATTGTGTGATAATCAACAAACGGTCTTCTCCTCTAAACTCACCAACTAATTCACCTCGATTATCTACATTAAGTCGTTGTACTGTATCGTCAAACCATATTTTACGTGGTTTTAAAGTAGAAACACCTTTTTCTTTGAGTTCTATTTTCTTAACTGAATATTTAGTGACTAAATTTCCTTTAGATGCTCGACCTTTAATCAAGACATCAGCAAAATCAATATCCCATTTTAGTTTCTTGATACTTCCTGCTTGACGCAAATGTATTGTAATAACTTCAGCTTCACCATTAGGGTTTGCGGAGAAATACCAGTTTTTTGAACTCTTATTTCCATTGGTCAAATCATACTCTCTATCACGAGTTACAGATGTCACTGCAAATCGTTTTATATATGTAGGACCTTTGGCACCATCACGATAAATCATGTTGTAAATGGTACGTTTGTCTTTTTTCTTAAAGACCGCAACATGGATTATATCTTTACCAATAAAGGTTTTACTATCCACTTTTGTGATCATCATTTTCCCATGATTGGTGAACACAATAATATCATCAATATCACTACAATCACAAACGTATTCATCACGTTTTAAAGATGTACCAATAAAACCTTCTTCTCTATTAACATACAGCTTAGTGTTACGAATAACTACTTTTGTTGCATCTACATCTTCAAAAGTTCTAATTTCAGTTTTACGTTCACGACCTTTTCCATATTCTTTTTTAAGACGCTCAAAATAAGCTATAGAATAATCGATTAGATTCGCTAAGTGATGTTTTACTTCAGCGATTTGATCTTCAATTGCATCAATTTTTTGCTGTGCCTTATCAATATCAAATTTTGAGATCCGTTTGATTCGTATTTCAGTTAAACGAACAATATCTTCTTCCGTAATCGGACGTTTTAGATGTTTAATATGTGGCTGTAATCCTTTATCAATAGCTTTAATAACACCTTGCCAAGTCTCTTGGTCCTCAATGTCACGATAGATTCTCTTTTCAATGAAAATACGTTCTAAGGAAGCGAAATGCCATTGTTCTTCAAATTCACTTAGCTTGATTTCAAGATTACTCTTTAAAAGCTGAACTGTATTATCAGTTGAGCGACGTAACATTTCTGAAACACCAACAAAAAATGGTTTGTTATCTTCAATAACGCATCCTAAAGGTGAAATTGAAGTTTCGCAATTTGTAAAGGCATACAAAGCATCAATAGTTTTGTCTGGTGAAATCCCAGATGGCAAATGCACTAATATTTCAACATCTGCAGCCGTATTGTCTTCAATTTTTTTAACCTTGATTTTACCTTTATCGTTCGCTTTTAATATAGAATCAATTAAAGAAGATGTGTTTGTTGCAAAAGGAATCTCGGTAATTACAAGTGTGTTTTTATCGAGTTGAGAAATTTTAGCTCTAACTCTTACCTTTCCTCCTCTTAAACCATCATTATAATTTGAAAAGTCAGCTATTCCAGCTGTCGGGAAATCAGGAAGTATTGTAAAACGTTTCCCTTTTAAATGCTTTACGGAAGCATCAATTAATTCAATAAAATTGTGTGGTAATATTTTGGTAGATAATCCAACTGCAATTCCTTCACCACCTTGTGCCAACAATAATGGAAACATTACTGGTAAATTCACTGGCTCTTTTCGTCTAGCGTCATAACTAGATTGCCATTCTGTTATTTTAGGATTATAAACAACTTCTAAAGCAAATTTAGATAAACGTGCTTCAATATAACGAGATGCTGCTGCTCTGTCTCCAGTAAGAATATTTCCCCAGTTTCCTTGAGTATCAATTAATAGATCTTTCTGACCAATTTGCACCATAGCATCAGCAATACTAGCATCACCATGTGGATGATATTGCATTGTATGACCAACTATATTTGCAACTTTATTGTAACGTCCATCATCAAGATCCTTCATAGAATGCATGATACGACGTTGCACTGGCTTGAAACCGTCTTCAATAGCCGGAACAGCACGTTCTAAAATCACATACGATGCATAATCTAGAAACCAATCTTTGTACATACCAGTAACTCTGGTAATAGTTTCGTTATTATCGTCTTGTTCGTTGATTAAATCGTTAGTGTCTTCGCTCATTAATAAGAGGCTTTTTTATTCGCTTTCACTATTTTTTTTAAGGATTGTCTAATGTATCTACGTTTGCGTTTTGTCACTAAAGTAATATTGAATGTCTCACTACGTTTCTCTCCTCGAGAATCTTTTATATAAACTGAAAGTGTTCTGTAAATCATATAATTTTTAAAACTATAGGCTATCAAATCCTCTTGATCAAATTCAAGAACATGCTGTCTATAATTAAAGTATTCAGCAAGCAATAATCCTCTATTAATAATTATAACTTTTTCATCATCACCACCATCACTATCGTACTCAAAATACTTACATATAAAATGGACTAGAAAGAATAATCCGAAAAAGACTACTGCTAAAGACACAGAACTCAATGTTGCACTTCCACTAAAAAGTCTTAAAGAGTCAACAAAAATAGGCAAAATGATAGCCAAGACTAGAAATACAAAATATATTGATACAATTATTTTTTTAACATGTGAATTATCGGTACGCATAAAATTTATCTGGTAATTGAGTTAATATTAATATTTTTTCTTTGAATACAAGCAGGTATAAAAAAACTGCTAAATTAAGATTTGATTACATTTTTTCATTCTAAATAGTATCTTCAATCAAATCTAATTCAACTTTTAGGTTGTTAATGATAAATTCCTGACGTGTAGGAGTATTTTTTCCCATATAAAACGACAGTAAATCTTCAATTGACATGTCTTTATCAAGCATCACAGGATCTAATCTAATGTCTTCACCAATAAAATGAACAAACTCATCAGGAGAAATCTCACCAAGACCTTTAAATCTAGTGATTTCAGGTTTAGGTTTTAATTTTTCAACAGCATTACGACGTTCTTCTGCTGAATAGCAATAAATAGTTTCCTTTTTATTACGAACTCTAAATAATGGTGTTTGCAAAATATATAAGTGACCTTCTTTTATGACCTCTGGAAAAAATTGCAAGAAGAAAGTAATTAGAAGTAACCTAATATGCATACCATCAACATCAGCATCTGTAGCAATCACAATATTATTATATCGCAAGTCTTCTAATGATTCTTCAATATTTAATGCTGCTTGTAAAAGATTGAATTCTTCATTTTCATAAACTATCTTTTTACTTAATCCGTAAGAATTTAGAGGCTTTCCCTTTAAGCTGAAAACTGCCTGAGTATTCACATCTCTAGATTTAGTAATACTTCCTGATGCCGAATCTCCCTCAGTAATAAACAATGTGGTCTCTAGATTGCGTTCGTTTTTAGTATCTCCAAAATGGACACGACAATCTCGTAATTTTTTATTGTGAAGATTTGCTTTTTTGGCTCTATCTTTTGCGAGTTTTCTAATTCCTGAAAGTTCTTTACGCTCACGTTCTGCTTGCAGAATCTTACGTTGAATTTTCTCAGCTACATCTGCATTTTTATGTAAAAAATTATCGAGATACTTCTTTAAGAAATCATTGATATGAGTTCTCACAGTTGGCAAATCGCCTCCCATATCTGTAGAACCTAATTTTGTTTTGGTTTGACTTTCAAAAATTGGTTCCATCACTTTTATAGAAATAGCAGACACAACCGATTTTCTAACATCTGAAGCTTCATAGTTTTTTCCGTAGAACTCACGAATGGTTCTTACTAATGCTTCGCGAAAAGCCGCTAAATGCGTTCCTCCTTGCGTTGTGTTTTGTCCATTAACAAAACTATGATACTCTTCACTATATTGAGTTCTACTATGTGTCAAAGCTACTTCGATATCTTCTCCTTTAATGTGAATGATATCGTAAAGTCGATCTGTTTCATTTATATTTTCAGCTAAAAGATCTTTTAGTCCGTTTTCACTATAATATTTTTCACCATTAAACATAATGGTTAAACCAGGATTAAGATACACGTAATTTTTGAGCATTTTTATCACATACTCGTTACGGTATTTATAGTTTTTGAAAATAGTGTCATCTGGAATAAAAGAGACTTTAGTTCCTTTTCTTCGAGAGGTATCGTCTAGTAAATCTTGATTCGTAAGATTTCCTTGTTCAAATTCAGCCGAAGCGGATTTCCCATCGCGAGTAGATTCTACTCTAAAATAATTAGAAAGCGCATTCACGGCTTTAGTACCAACACCATTTAATCCAACTGATTTCTTAAAGGCACGAGAATCGTACTTTCCACCAGTATTCATTTTGGAAACAACATCCACAACTTTCCCTAACGGAATACCACGACCATAATCTCGAACAATCACTTTATTTCCTTGAATAGAAATGTCAATTGTTTTGCCTGCTCCCATGACATATTCGTCAATAGAGTTATCTAATACTTCTTTAACTAGAATATAAATTCCATCATCTGGAGAAGAGCCATCACCTAATTTACCAATATACATACCAGGTCGCATTCGGATGTGTTCTTTCCAATCGAGCGAGCGTATGTTATCTTCGGTATATTTGGTTTCTTGAGACATAAATGAATTAAAAAATTAGAATAGGATGCAATATAACATAACGCTATAAAAAATGAAATAGGGATTACACAAAGTAATTAACAATAACTACCCAATTTTGTTGAGAACATTGAAGTTTTATTGAATACCAGATAATTCTTCTGCTTTTATTTAAGAAAAGCGAATAAATATAAATTAGTTTTATCTTTACTTACTATAATCAAATATGTCCTTTATGAAACACTTATTATTATTTGCAATAACTTTAATGTTTAGCAATAACATTGTATCTCAAACTACTTTTCCTCCAGAACGCATTTTCATTATAGCTAGTGTAGAAAACAATATATTTAAATCCTTAGATTATTCTCTTTCAGATTTAGGGATTGAGTCCAAAATTAGTTGGATATTAAAATTAGAATCTAAAGATTTTGATTTAGTTAATCCAAAAATATTTAATGAAATTGGTAAGGGTTGGTATTTACCTGTCTCTTATACACATCTGACGCTGCCGACGATC
>OJDV01000784.1_pt1 | contig 10364 bp, 11 predicted proteins | sample 1592911 | NCBI WGS metagenome assembly OJDV01 (sample SAMN05416860, study PRJEB24817) | seawater metagenome | isolation source: Sea water | place: Canada:Atlantic | collected 2013-11 | reverse complement strand
GAAAATTATTGGTGAGCCGGCCGGGATCCGAACCCGGGACCTACTGATTAAAAGTAAGTTGCTCTAATTGTATATTTATTAATTAAACTACTGTTTTTAAATAGTAATAATTAATATATGTGTTATAATTTAAAAGTCTGAATTATCTAAACTACTGATTAATATTGGTTTATTAGTCTACTATAGGTCTACTTTTATCATGGTGCTAAATATGAAAATCACACAGAGATTTGTCGAAAGCTTAAAGCCAACAGGAAAAGATACGTTCCACCGCGACACAACCATGAAAGGTTTTGCAGTTAAGTTGGGTAAAGGTGGTACTATTTCGTACAATGTGGAAACTAAAGTTAACGGAAAATCCAAACGGATAAAGATAGGAAACCACCCCACCCTCACTGTAGCAGAAGCTAGGATTGAAGCTGCTAGCAATTTGCAGTTGATGCATAGAGGTATTGATCCAGTATTAAAGCAACAGAAAGAGCGAGAAGCAGATCAGAGGCAAATTGAAAAAAACAATGCTCTATCAGTTTCATTCGGTACAGTATTTGAAAGCTACATGTCTTCCAGAACACTTAAACCCATAACCGTAAGGGATTATTATAATACCGTTAAGGTCGTTTTTGAGGATTGGCTCGATAAACCAATTCGAGGGATTAGTCGGAAACATGTGGAAGATATATTCTGCTACACCAGAGATAACCGAGGTAAATCTCAAGCAGTTAAGTCAATACGCATTCTTTCAGCAATCATGAACTATGCGATGGCAGATGAAATAGTAGGAGAACGATTGATTTCAGAAAATCCCTGCGATGTTCTCAAGCAGAAACGGTATGACAGGTCTGTAGCGAAGAGGACTGGCTATCTAGACGAGGATAATATCCACAGCTTGTTTCATTATTTCTTCAGCATCCACAGCCACCCACAAGCACCCAAGACAGGTGTAACGCAACAAGGGATCAATTACATTATGCTCCTACTGTTGACTGGCCTTCGAAAATCAGAGGCTCTTGGCCTTTCTTGGATGGACGTTAATTGGGATAAGAAGCTTTTTATTATCCGAGATACGAAAAACAAATCAGACCATTGGGTTCCGATTAGTGATCTGACCGAATGGATTTTAAGAAAGCAAAAGGATGTTTCGAAAGATTCAAAGTGGGTTTTCCCAGCAAGAATTTCCGATGGTCACATGACTGAGCCGAAGAGCCAGCTGAAAAAGATCATGGAAGCTTCAGGTGTTTCATTTAACTTCCACGATTGCAGACGAACCTTTGCCACCCATGCTAAGGTTAACGGTGCAGGGCAAGATGTAATTCGCAGAGCCTTAAACCATAAATCAGGTAGTTCCATCACGGATGATTATATTATTGATAGGATAGACTTGGTTCGACCTGTATTCCAAGCTGTTGCAGATCAGTATGAACATTATTACCGTGGAGAAGGAATTGGAAAAGCAATTTATGATAAGGAAGGAAATGTTGATATTTATCCTTACAAGGCTGATGAACCTCCAGTTTCCTTAGATCTACTTGATGCCACCTAAGCACCCCAAAATATTCAATAGTATTAAGTACCCCCGAATAAACTCCACTACCCCCCTCAGCACTCTCAGGTTAACCCACAGCACACAATTGATAACCTTTGGGTATGTGTTCTGCATCCTAGGATTCCTTGCCTAACCTAAGCTAAAACGAACCGTTTGGCATGAACTAGTAACTCATTGGCGGTAATTCCAAAGATTACTTCAACATCACATCCTATCTATACTTTAACGAAAGGCTAATCACTGCCGAGTGTTATTCGTAAGTGTTGAATGAAGATGGAATTATTATGAAGAAACTAATTCTAGCATAATTATTAATTTAAAACTCTGCTGGTTAATTTGAGTACTATAACTAGTATGAATACTTTCCTGATATCAAAAATGGATTACTAATAAGCTGATATACTAACTCGAAGAAGAGACTAGAAAAATGATAAAACTAATCACCAAACCACTGATTAAGAAAATGAGAGTTGGCCTGATCGATCTAGATGACATGAGCGAAAAGGAAGTTAACGCTATACCCATGCGAGATCTTAAATACTTTTACGATTCAAAAGCTGATGCAATGGTCATCGGCCATGTGGTTTTATTCTCAATTCTTCTTCTACTAGGTATTTTTGCGCTGGTTAAAGCTGTGCTATTAAGCACTTACACAATGGATTACTTACTAACCCTTAATCCTGAAGACTTACTAGATCTAGCTTACAACTATCTACTGGAAGTGGACAAGATTATATACGTTTTACTAACAACTATCGCCGTGCTTGTTTACTCCCTTTGCTCTGCAACAAAGAATTACCTAGTGATACAAAGTGAAAATATTGCTATGCGCGAAGCGCTATTTGAAACTTTAGGGGAGTAAAGAGCATGTTAGATATTATACTGATAATCCTTGGGACTGGCGTCGCCTCATATCTGTTACTCTATGCATTGAATGTATTTGTAGTTCTTTTCTCATCAAAAGACACGAGCGACGCATATTATGCAATTAACAACCGCATTGCTAGACAAGAGGACTTACTAAAGGTTGAAAATGCTTTGACCGATAGCAAAAAACAAAAACTACAACTCAAAAAAACTGTCAAAAAAGAAAAACTACAACTCAAAAAAGCTGTGAAGTCGTTAACTCTTGTTGCCGAACAAGGGGATGCAGATGCCCAGTTCAATTTGGGCGGGATGTACACAAATGGAGAAGGTGTTCCACAGGACTATAAGGCTGCTGTGAAATGGTTCACACTTGCTGCTGAACAGGGGCATGCAGATGCCCAGTACATTCTGGGTTATATGTACAACTACGGATTCGATATTCCACTGGACTATAAGGCTGCTGTGAAATGGTACACACTTGCTGCCAAACAAGGGTACGCCTCTGCCCAAAACAATTTAGGTAAGATGTACAAGAATGGGGAAGGTGTTGTTCAGGACGATAAGGTTGCAGTGAAGTGGCTAACACTTGCAGCTCAACAAGGGGATTCCGGTTCTCAGTCTATACTGGGTGGTATGTATATGTACGGAGAAGGTGTTGTTCAGGACTTTGCACTCGCACATATGTGGTTCAGTATTGCATCTGTAAATGGTGATGATGAAGCGGACGAGAAACGAGAAAGCCTAGCAGCCAAGATGACTTCAGAAGACATCTCTAAAGCACAGTCCATGGCGCGAGAGTGTATGGAAAGTGAATATAAAAACTGTGGGTATTAGAATGGCTGTTTTATATGGAAAGAATTAGATGCAGGTAGATGAGCTCATTGAATTCATTCAAACAAGAATGAGAATGTCCCACATCTATCAACCAGTGATGCTCAAAGAGTTATTGAAGCATGGTGGTGAAGCAACAGTCGAGCAAATAGCCAAAGCACTTCTAACTTATGACCGTTCTCAGGTTGAATATTACAGTATCAGAACCAAGAACATGGTTGGGAAGGTTTTGACCAACAATGGTATTGTGGAGCCAGTAAAAAAGGGAAGCCGAGTTGTTGCCTACAGATTAACATCAGGCGTCCCATTAGAGCCCCAGCGACTGTCATTGATAGCCACCTGCGACCAGAAGGTTAACGAGTTCATAAAGGGTAGAGGTGACTCTATATGGGGTCATAGGGCCAACGCTAAAGGCTATGTCCCAGGTTCCATACGTTACCAGGTTTTAAAGAGAGCAAAATACAGATGCGAACTCTGTGGAGCCCATGAGGAACAGATTGCCCTACATGTGGATCACATCATTCCTCGAAGCAAAGGTGGACCAGATGAGCTGAGTAATTTCCAAACTCTTTGTATGACTTGCAATACTAACAAACGTGATGATGATGATACCGATTTTAGAGGTGTTCTGGATAGTTATAAAGATCGTGAAGATGGGTGTGTATTCTGTGATGTTGTAGCTGAGAGAGTGATTGCCGAGAATGAATTATGCTATGTAATTCGTGATGCCTACCCTGTAACTGACATACATTCCTTGGTTATCCCAAAACGACATGTTGTTGATTATTTTGATCTGTACCAACCAGAATTGAACGCTATTCAACAAATGCTTCAGCAACAACGTGAACATATACTTGGATCTGATCCGACGGTGACAGGATTCAATATTGGCATGAATTCGGGGCAATCAGCAGGTCAGACAATTTATCATTGCCATGTTCATCTTATACCAAGGCGTGATGGGGACGCTGATAACCCTAGAGGTGGTGTAAGAGGTGTTATTCCAGATATGCAATCGTATTAATGTCTAATAATTGAATATTATAAGTACCCCCGAATAAGATTATACACCCCCCTTCACTAATCTCAGGCCAATCCAGAGCACATGGATCGGTATGCATTAGGTATGTATTCCACATCCCAGGATTTACTCTAATCTTCATTATTTGATGATTACGATAAGCCAGAAATCATTGCCTATTCGATATTGATGCTATGGTTCTATATTTATAATGAATTTGCATTGCTTGGTTAATAAGGTTCTAATGTAACAACTAATTTGGGTATGAAGGCCGCGATAGAAAGATGATTAAATTGATTAAATTACTTTGTTCTTCACTACTAAGCTTGTGCTTCATGTTCAACAGCGCAGCCCATGCGCAAGATGATGATCAATTTACCTCAACAAGCTATGGTAGTTTTCTCCACTTTGACAATGTTCCATATGCACTGTTTTTCTTTGGTGATATAGAACCTAACGATAGTTTTGAATTTAGGAAAGCCTTACGAAACCACCCTGTCGAGATTATTGTTCTTGGAAGTCCCGGCGGCTCGGTTTGGGAAGGCCTTTCTATGGCTGGTATTATCTATGACAAAGAAATAGGCACATATGTTTCCAAAGAGAGTGATTGTGCATCCGCCTGTTCCTTTATGTTTTTTGCTGGGCAGCCACGTTACAGTGCTGGAAAATTAGGAGTTCATCAATTTTATTCTGGCAATAAGAAAGTAGATGAAGACAAGGCTAATTACAGAGCTCAATTTACTACTTCTGAAATTATCGGCTTCTTGAATGAATTTAAAACACCCCCATTTGTATTCGAGCGAATGTTTGCGCAAAGGGAAATGTATTATTTTAACTCCCATGAAATGGAGACCATCAATTCATATTCCCAAAATGACGCAGCAAAGAATAAAAGGCATCAGGAAATTGATGACTTCTTGGTTAAACTTTCGGCTAAATTTGAAGCTGAAAAAGAGCAAAAAGCAGCTGCTAATCCAAAAAAGATAACACGGGAAGTACAATCTGCATTAAATGATGTTGGTTGCAAACTTGGTGGCGCAGATGGCGTTGTTGGGCCAGCAAGCAGAAGAGCATTAAAACGATTTACAAAAAAGGCTGGCATTACATACGATAAAAATTTGTTCACATCAGAAGATTTTCTGGCGATGGTAAAAGAAAAACCGTCTGGGTATTGTCCGCCAGTGGTATACAAACCAAAATTTGCTAGAAACTGGATTGCTAGGAAAGAATGTACCGGGAAAAATAGCAAATTCCCCAAAATCAATGAGAAATGGGTAAATCTCATAGCATCAAAAATTAACGAAACAACTTATCTAATATATGAAGTGGGTTTTAGGAATGAAGCACTTACTATTTTCATTACAGGACGGAATGTAAAAATGACTTATAAAGCTAATGGTAAAACACTTGTTGGAAAAATAAGTTCTAATTGGCGTAAATTTAGTGCTTTTCATAGCAAGAGTCAGTGTTCGCTAGTTATGATAGCTAAGTGAACCCTCTTGGACAGCATAAAATTTTTTCTAACTTATCATGAGATTACTCCGACCCATTTACAGAAGCGATGAACTTGCATCGAAACTTCTAAAGCACCTTAAGATCAATTACGCTAAGCCAGCCTATCAGGGAAAAGCTAAGGTAGTTGCAGCATCATTTCTTTATGCAGCTAAAAGAATCCAAGAGAGTAATGCCACCAGCGCAGACAAGATAGCACTCGGATGGCCACATAAGGACAGCCATTGGACCAAATACCCAGCTGTCGGTCAAACTATTATCAAGGAAATAAGGGAAGCCTTGATTCACGCTGCTCTGATCCAAAAGATTCCTGATACTGGGCAAGTAATATTTGATGAAAACGGAAAGATAGCTGAAAGATTAACCACTCTCTACACTATTTCACCAAGTCTTTATGATGATTTTGATCCTTCGAAAGCCACGTATAGTGATCAGCATAGGGTCGCAGTAAAAGTAGCCAAGCATGAGAATTATGGTCAAAAAAAGGAACGAAAAGCAGCCAAGAGATCCTCTCCAAAACTTACCATCAAAGAATGTAAAAACACCTTCAAAGGAGAATGGAGCAAGGTCAACAAAAGGATCAAAATCCTAAATGAATACTATGCAAAGCACCCATTAATTCTCGACGATGGCTTTAAGTGTAGCGCAGTTACACGAGTGTTCAGTGATGGTCGGTTGGATGCAGGTGGTCGTATGTATGCTGCCTACAGTGATCTTGCTTCCACTGAGCGACTAAAAGCAACCATCAATGGTAATCCTGTCTGTGAAATCGATATCAGAGCATCACAGCCCACACTATTATCGTGCCTTTTGGGATATAAGCTAGGTGATACTTGGGACGATATTTATTCTACGCTACCTTCAGTCATGGCAGCAAAGAACCCAGATGAGAAGGAAGCCATAAGGGATCAGGTAAAGAGTGTAATTACTGAATTGATGGGCGCTGGTAATGCTGGAAAAAATGACCCAAGCAATGACTTGAAAGCCAAGGGAGTTGATAAATTCTTATTTCTCTCTTATCGAGATGAAGCTGTGGAAGCCATTCCTGCACTATCGGAAATGAAAGCTAAAGATATTAGCAGCAATGGATATACAACATTTCACGAGTCAGAAATCATTCTGGGTGCCATCGAAACCCTAATGAGGGCAGATATTGCAGCTTATTCGGTACATGACTCAATAATAGTTGAAAGCTCGGTCTCTGTTGAAGCTGTCGAAGCCCTCCGCACGTCATGGGCATCCCATTGCAAGAATAACCAACAGACCAATAAGAACTTTACTACTTATCCTGCCCTTAAGGTTACCCACCACAATAAGAGGGAACAGATGTGGTCAGGACATTACTCCGGTTTTTAATAAAAAGAAATAAGTGATGTGGTTACATTTGGAGGACGCAGGCCACCCACTACCCATCACGATCAGAGGGAACAGATATTATTAGGGGAGTATTCCTATTAGGATAATAATTATTATGATCTATGGTTGCTTTTGGAGGACATAGGCCATCCACTACCCACATGAACATATACTACCTGCTGTAGCATATAGGGAATCTTTTCTATTATCTCTTTAATTACATAATCTTATTGATTTTTAAATTAGCCCACCGATGGCTACCAACGGCTTTGCATTACATACCATTTGCATGAGAGCCCACAGTCAGGGCACCTTGTATGAATGGTCAGCACTCCGAAAGTGATACGTCTGTATGAGCTACTGAATTATTCTTATTTTACTTATCTTTTTGATACTTTTGACACTCATTCAATTCCATCTAGCACTTCTTACATAATGTTAAATCACAGGTGACTCTGTGTGCTCAATAGGAACTCACTGAGCGACCATTGTTTCGCTTTATAGGCAAGGGTAGCTAAATGGAACTGGGGAGTCTCACGGAGACTCTGGTGGGCTCTGTGGGTTTGCAATTATCCCAGTACAGTGCAACAAAGAAGTATGGATAAAGTTAAATGCGAATGCGGTGCAGTATACCGTGAAAAGGAACATAAATTAATTGTACGTGATAGAGACAGCGCCAAGTGTCGTCTTTGCGGGGAAATACTTAAAGAATGGAATGGGGCTGTCATGTACAGTTATGATCTGGTTTCAGAGCCTGAAGCGGTTCAGGATGAAGAATAGATTTAAAATCTCATAGTAGTTTTTGTTTTTAAACAAATCAGTTCCCCTTGGCGCACTCCCAACCTCATCTGATCACCACGTCCCAGCGCGTCTCATTGAGCAGCTGTGGCGTTCCTTCCTAGGCTTGGGTGGCTTATATTAGTAGAGCTAGAGATACTTATTGAGAATCCGGGTGGTTCTGTAGCGCTATTAATAATCACATGGTTTAGAGTGTAATATAATTGACAGATATAGAGAAGCGTTTGTATGTGTAAGAGAATAAAAGGACAATTTATTACAGGCAATCTATTATGTTTATGTGGAAATATTTTATACTATACTTTGGTGCTGGTTTTGCAGTTGGACTTTCAACCAAAGTCAGTAATTCAATCGCTGGGAAACGACCTATAGACGCACTTTACCCCATGTTCGCTACTATATGTACAGCCCTAATTATTTGGAATTTTTATAAGTTTGGAGCTACTTGGGGGTTACTCTCAATTATTGAGGCGGTTGTTGGTATATTCGTAGGTAGAATTGTAAGTCACAAAATTTATTAGGTTTATCTAATGTCATTAAAAAGGGTATTCTTTGTTCAACCCAGCCCGATTTTACGAAGTCCTTACAAACGGTACTCAAGTCTGAGTATAAGACGTTCATGTATAGTGCTTAATATTGGTGAACTTAACCAAACTAGAAGATCTCACCTTGGTAGGGCAGGTAAGTTTAAGTAACTGTTAGAAAATTATTTTTGACAAAAAAATATGGTGGAATCAACTTTGAGAGTTTTTGTTTCGATAGCTGTATTTTGGGCAATTTCAAGCTTTGCAAATGCGCAAGATATGGCCTTCTTTAGTGCGTCGAATGGCGGTAACTGCTATGGTTGTTTTTGGACTGCTGCTGAGGGAACAATAACCCAAGATACTCCAGCCAAGCTTCGCCAATACTTAGTAAATGAAAAATACCCAGGTAGGATTATTTTTAATTCGCCAGGAGGGGATTTATTTGCCGGTATTGAACTCGGACGAATGATTAGGGAGTTTGGTATGTCAACTTCGATTGGATCCACAGTAAAAAATGATACGAAGTTTGACGTTGTAGAAGGTATCTGTGCCTCTGCGTGCGCGTTTTCGTTTATGGGTGGACTAGAGCGCCAGGGGATCCATAGGAATAGACTTGGAGAGAATGGTGGAAGATTGGGCATGCACCAATTTTACAATCCTTTAAGTGATACAGCGCTGAGCGCATCCGTACAGCAAACTCTCGGAATAGTACTTAGCTTTACACTTGAAATGGGTATTGACCCTCGGGTTATTGCTTACTCCAGCTTGACACTTCCCAATGATATGTACTGGTATACCAACGAAGAAATGAGACTTCTTGGGCTGGACAATGGTTCTGATTACTTTGGCGCTTGGGAAGTGGAGCCCTACAAGAAAGGGATGGTACTAACTGCTGAATACCATTTTAATGTACATGACACTAAAGCCGTAACGATGTTTTGTCGCAGCTCTACAAAAATGTGGCATCTTCTTATTTCCGAGGAGGGTGATTATCAGCCTTCAGAATCTGAACCTATGATTGAAACTTTGCGCTCAACTCTATCCAAAACAAATGGAATGAGCTTCAAAGTTGAAGACAAAGAGTACGCTATTGGCTCAGAAAGCATTGACTTCGTAAACGTTGATGGCAACCGTTACTATTTGTCGATGGCCATACCCGTAGATTTACGAAGCTCACCCGGTATGAGCTTTAGTTTCCGTCCGGAACTATCCCGTATGTTTGGCGCCGTCTTCTTTGCCAATGGTACGATACCTGATGCTGATTTACTCGGCTTGCAATCCAGAAATTGTATTTAGTAAAGTGTATTGGGATGGCGGAGTGAATGATAGCTTTTGTAAATCATTTAGGTGAGTGGCTAGATAGGATTCTACAACAGGAAAACTGTGCGTAACCAATTGACTATAGCGTAAGCGGGGTTACCATTGGTAGCTTTTATTAATAATTTATAAGACAAGGATATTGATTTTGTTTGGACTATTTAAAACAGTAACTGAGTCAGAAATGTATACAATTCGAATGGTGGCTTCAAGTATCCTTGAAAAGATAGACGACTTACCAAGAGACTTTATAAATATTATGTCTTACGAGCAAAAGCAGGCACTAGATAAATATAAAGAAGCGGCGATACAAGTTTTGGATTTTGGCGATACTGAAATGATGCGTATTGCTTACAATGCAGGACTTAAAAACCTATCTGCAGGCTTGGCAATATTGGACGCAACACATGAGCATCTTCAATCTAATGACCAATTGGATAAACACGAAAGCGATAATTTTAATAGTCCCACAATAAGCGAAAACATACCTGAGGTAAAACAACCGAGTCTGAGAGAGATTGAAGATAGTGAAGATGATACTGAATACCTGTCTCTTATACACATCTGACGCTGCCGACGATCTACTCTGTGTAGA